>Ga0214472_10001897_pt1 | contig 22667 bp, 16 predicted proteins | sample RVTome_6_FD_207662 | JGI IMG/M metagenome (GOLD analysis project Ga0214472, IMG submission 207662) | Soil microbial communities from uranium-contaminated site in the Upper Colorado River Basin, Wyoming, United States - RVT140D175 | ecosystem: Environmental > Terrestrial > Soil > Contaminated >...
GAGCAATTCCTTGATGCCGAAATTATTGATCGCCGAACCGAAGAATACCGGTGTCAATTCACCTTTCAGATAGGCCTGACGATCAAATTCATGGCTGGCGCCCTTCACCAGCTCGATCTCCTCGCGCAACTCCTGCGCCATGCTGCCGAACAACTCATCGAGCCTGGGATTATCAAGGCCCTGAATAATCTCGCCTTCATTGATCTTGCCACCATGGGTCGGACTGAATACATGCACACTGTCATTGGCAAGAAAGAACACGCCTTTAAAGCGTTTGCCCATGCCGATTGGCCAGGTCATGGGTGCGCAACGGATGTTTAATACATTCTCCACCTCATCGAGCAACTCGATCGGCGTACGGCCCTCGCGGTCCAGCTTGTTGATAAAAGTAATGATCGGTGTATCACGCAGACGGCACACCTCCATTAGCTTTATGGTGCGCGCCTCTACACCCTTGGCGCTATCAATGACCATCAACGCCGAATCGACGGCCGTCAATGTACGGTAAGTATCCTCCGAGAAATCCTCGTGTCCCGGCGTGTCCAACAGGTTGAAGATGTATCCGCTATACGGAAACTGCATCACCGAGGTTGTTACCGAGATACCACGTTGCTTTTCGAGCTCCATCCAGTCAGAGGTTGCATGGCGTGCGGCCTTGCGCCCTTTGACGGTACCGGCAAGTTGTATGGCGCCACCGAAAAGTAAAAGCTTCTCGGTCAGGGTTGTCTTACCGGCATCGGGGTGAGAAATAATCGCGAAGGTGCGCCGCAGCGCTGCATTTGAGGCAATTGACATTTATGTTTATTAAGTCACCGAAAAACGTGGGATTCTACATGGATAAAACAGCGAATACAAAAAACTTCAAGGGTGGCCTGCATGATCGCCATACCAGGATATGGGGTACATCAAGCTGTTTTGCAAGATTTTTATGAGCACCGGCCATGTGGACAGATGCGCATAACAGAACAAAATGCCTGTTACAACAACCATATAACCAAATGGCGCGGACCAAGATCACCATGCCCTGTTGTCTTAACGGGTATATTTGTTAAAATTCAATCCAAATTACGTCAAGAGAGCCTCGGTATAATATAGAGGTTCCCAAGAAAATAATAAAAATAGTACCAAGGGTATCATGTCCGAATCATCAGTTTTAAGCTGTTCGTGTCCCTATCCGCAGGTAAAACTCCGCCAGCATGAGCGGCGGATTTTCCACATGCAATCATTGCTTTTCAGCCTGTTCAAACGACGCCGCCGTGATGTGCGCCGTATTGCCGACAGACATATAGGACATTATGTCGACTTGCATGAACCGAAATTGCTCATTATTGGTGTCGCCATATTCGTTATGTCATGCATGGACGCCTATTTCACATTAATACTGCTGCAGCACGGCGCCGAGGAAATTAATCCTCTGATGAAGTTGTTGATCGATATCGACATTACATTATTTATTAAAACAAAGATTGCCGTAACCGCTGTTTGCATCGTCTTCATTATCGCCCACAAAAATTTCTGGCTACTAAAAAATAAAATCAAGGTACGTTCCGTATTATCGGCGACAATGGTCATGTACCTTGTTCTCATCAACTATCAAATAGGCATGTTGATCTCATACGGCTAGGCCATTCATGTTTCATTGCCATTACAGACGCAAAAAATATTTAATGAGCACACCAATCAAGCATCAGGAGAATAGCGGATGGAATATAAAAATACTGTTTTAAGTCCCGTGATTATCGCTGTTTCATTATTATTACTCAGCGCATGCGCCGGCAATATTCCCGTGACCGAGACACCCGCAGAAGACACAGCCATGGCCGCCACGGAAACGGCACCGGAACAAGCTGCCGAAGAAGCAAATAAAGACGAACCGGTGATTGAAGTGATCCCGCTCGATGCCGTGCCGGCTGAAGCCACCTCAGCAACAAGTGCAGACACGGCAGATACCGCTGACAACATCCAACAAGCAACGGTAAAAAGTGAAGAAACCGCATCACCGCCACAAGAGGTCATACCTCTTCCGGATATTGCGGGGATTGGCAAAAAAATGCTCGGACACAGGAATACGCTCTGGCATAGCCGTTCCGCAACCTACAACTTTTACGCCGGCGGCCTCTTTGCCACGGAATATTCACCGGACAAGGGAACCCTTACTTTAAGAGCCGATAATGCTGATTCAAAACTTGAGTGCACATACACCATGGATGGGAAACTCGATCCACAACAGCGCGATCAGAAAAAGGCCTGCAGCACCTTAATCAAGTCATTGGATAACTATCTATCTAATTAAAGCGGCAACATCACTTATAGGTTTTGCGCCGGAACAAGTCATTCCGGCGGCTAACCAATCGATCCAGAAATAACATGCCGTCGAGATGGTCTATCTCGTGCTGGACTGCACGTGCTTCGAATCCTTCGAGTTGATAGATTTTTTTATCGCCCGACACATCTGACGTTTCGAGCGTGATACGCTCGGCACGGATCACGTTGCCGGTATAATCCGGCACGGACATGCATCCCTCGCGACCGACTACAAAGCCTTCCCAGGCGGTGATTTCAGGATTGATTAATACTATTCGTCCATGATTGTTAATCTTGGGTTTGATGGAAACATCAACAATAGCAATACGCCGGGGGTGCCCTACCTGTGTTGCAGCCAGGCCAACACATGCTGGTCCGGCACGCATGGTTTCTTCCAGATTTTCTACAAATTCCTCAAGCCGGTGATCGAAACTTTCCACAGGCCTGGCAACCTGTTTTAAGCGCTCATCCGGGTAAACAAGAATATCAAGCACTGTATTATTGAGGCCGAATGCTAACCAATCAGTGTTTCTATCGGCGTAAGCTTGGCTTCGATGCCTTCGCTGGTAACAACATCTAATGCCGATTGAAGCGATTCAATCCCCTCTTTTGCGCACCCTTCAATATGCATGATGTAGACAGGACTGTCTTCACTACCGCCGACATCGGACTCGAGATTGAGAATATCCAGGCCGGCCTCGGCCAATGCTCCGGTGACCTTTGCGACAATACCCGCGCGGTCAGCGCCGAATACGGTAATCATGACATCAGGCTCCACATGCCGGTGCAGTTCACCTTCAATTTTATCGACATGTACATGCAATTCGAGTGACTCAGCAACGGCAGCAAGCATCCCCAGCAAAGATTTAGCGGTCCCCTTATGCTGCACCATCAGCATAATGGTAAAATTACCCCCGATACGCATCATTGAGGCCTCGCCCAGATTACAACCGCCGTCAAATAACGCAGACGTGACGTGCGCAACAATACCAGGGCGGTCCTTCCCCACCACTGTCAACATAAACCAATTATTCATATTGCGCCTCCACCCTAGTGCAATGTTGAATGTGCGATATAGATAACAAATACACCGGAAAATATTAATACCAGTTGCTGCAGGGTCTCGACAGGACGAACTTGTTTATGAAGCCCGGGTATTAAATCCGCCACTGCGATATAGATGAAACTTGCTGCAGCAATTGCAAGCACATAAGGTAAAATTCCCTCAACACCCGATAGGCTGAAGTAGGCCAGAATCCCGCCAATGATCGTCGTGAGGCTTGATAGAAGATTATAGACAAGGGCTTTTTTACGACTGAACCCGCTATGCAGCAACACTACAAAATCGCCAACTTCCTGAGGTATCTCATGGGCCGCGACTGCAACGGCAGTCACGATACCGAGGTGAATATCCGTTAAAAATGCCGCGGCGATCAATACCCCATCGACAAAGTTATGCAGGGCGTCGCCGATCAATATCAGGCTGCCAGCCGCATGGTTCTGGGGTGGTATATGGTCAGGTACATGGGCCTCGCACTCGGCCGAATGGCAATGACGCCATAATACCGTCTTCTCGAGCAGGAAAAACCCCAGCACGCCAAACAGTACCGTCATGGTAATCACGTGTACATCGATGTCCCGTGAATTTTCCATTGCATGCGGTAACAATGCCAGGAACGCCGCGCCTAACAAGGCTCCGATCGCAAAGCTCACCAGATGGGGTACCAGATGTGCCCGTATCTTCTCTGGCACAATAAGAAACAACGAGGCCGCAAGAACACTGAGTGCTCCGCCAATCAGGCAAAATATGATTATCCAGGCAAGGAGACTCATTAGGCTAATAGATGATTATTGACTGTCTGTCCGCTCTAATAATTGAGCCACTTCAAAATGCTTCTTATCCATGGCCCAAGTCAGCGCCGTATCACCATTCTTGTTATGCGCCGCGGGATCAGCTCCATTTTCAAGCAGACGATGCACTACTTCAAGATGACCTTGACGCGCCGCTCTCATTAACGCCGTGTGTCCGTCATTCGCTGCTGCTTTAATATCCGCATTATTCGACAACAATACATTGATAATCCCGATATGCCCGAGATAGGCTGCAACCATGAGCGCATCGAGGCCATTTGCATTGCGCGCATGGATATCCGCGCCATTATCAAGCAACAGTTCAATGATCCCGGGTTCATCGGTACCGGGCATGATAATCAAGGCCGTATTTCCCATCCTGTCACGTGCATCAACATCAGCACCTTTATCAAGCAACTCACGGACAAGCGCTGTGTGTGCGCCTGATGCCGCGAGCATTAATGGCGTTACGCCCACATCACCTTTTAAATTTACATCCGCATTGTTTGCCAATAACAGGTTTGCGATATCAAGGTATCCTTTGCGGATGGCGATAGACAATGCCGGATCATTGCTTTTGTTGCGCGTATTCACCTCCTCCGCCCCGTCACCTAACAGTGCCTTTACCATGGCCAGGTCACCACTATCCACTGCATCAATGAGCGGCGGGTTACTGCAGCCTGCCAACGCGGCAATAGACAGCAAAATCATTACACTCGGTAGTTTTCTATTCATAAAAAAACGCATTTAAATATAGCTGCGATCAGTTACCGGAATGGTCAAGAATCCATATCATAGACGCCATACGCCCGGTATTTCCATCCCGCCGATGAGAGTAAAAGCGTTCAGGGTCGCTTAATGTACACCATTTACCACCATATATATGCTCCACACCGCGTTTCAGCAGCCGTAAACGCGCAAGATGGTAGATATCGGCCAGCCAACGTCCCCGTGGTGATGGCCGGAAAGCTTCTTGGGCGTCATTATCGGTTTGAATAAACAGTTGACGTACTTCAGCACCCACCTCAAAGGCATCGGGTCCGATTGCAGGCCCCATCCATGCCAGCAAATCTTTCGCGGATATTCCCACCGCCGTGATGGCTGACTCGATCACGCCATGCGCCAGCCCCCGCCAACCTGCATGTACGGCACATACAGTACTTCCATGTTTATCGCATAATAATAATGGCAAACAATCCGCCGTTAACACAGCACATACTATCCCGGACTTATTGGTATAACTCGCATCGGCTGTACAGCCATCGGCAATATCCATCGCATTAACGCAGGCGACGCCATGAACCTGTTTTAACCAGTGCGGCATTGCCGGCAATGAAGCGGCACCGATCAAACGCTTCCTGTTATTCACAACGGCATTTTCGTCATCGCCTACATGACCGGCAAGATTTAATGATGCGTAAGGCGCGTCACTCACTCCGCTGTGACGTAAGGTACTAAGGGCATGAATCCGTGACGGTGCAGGCCAATCCGGGACGATCCATTGACAGTTCTGGTTCATATTTTCAGTCTGGATTATTTTATATGGCAAGAGAATTATATTCCTGCGTCTAATTTCCTTTATTGGCATCTGCACGTAATGCAGCCAGTAATTCTGACATATCCCGAGGCAATGACACTTCCCACTGTTGCCACACACCTGTCAGGGGATGATGCAAACCAAGCTGCGCTGCATGCAGGGCCTGGCGTTTGAATCCTCGTATAATATCGATAAGTTCTGCGTTACATCCCTTGGGAAGACGCAACCGTCCTCCGTAAAGAGGATCGCCAATAATCGGGTGATGAATATGGGCCATATGGACACGTATTTGGTGGGTACGGCCGGTCTCCAATTGCACCCTGATATGAGAATGCTCGCGAAAGCGCGCTATAACACGATAATGAGTCACGGCGGGTTTCCCGGCTGCAACGACAGCCATGCGCGTGCGGTGTACCGGATGCCTGCCTATAGGGGCATTAACTTCTCCCCCGGCCGTCATCACGCCATAAACCAATGCTTCATATTCCCGTTTCAGAGCCCGTGCCTGGAGCTGTTCAACAAGGCTTTTATGAGCAATCAGCGTCCGTGCCACCACCAAAAGCCCGCTAGTATCCTTATCCAACCGATGGACGATGCCGGCACGGGGGACTGATGTCAATTCAGGCGCATGACTCAGCAGGGCATTTAACAGGGTACCGGCATGATTGCCCGCTCCCGGATGGGCGACAAGTCCGGCAGGCTTGTTAACAATAAACAATGCTTCATCTTCATAAATAATGTTCAACGGAATGGATTCAGCCCGCCACGTAACCCTCTCATCGGCGGTTGCAATAATCTCTACCGATTCACCTCCTTGTATTTTATCCCGGGGACGCAACCGTCTGTCGTTGACGGTAACCTGGCCCTGCCGTATCCAATCTTGAAGACGTGCGCGCGAATATGCCGGAAACACCGAAGCCAGCGCTTGATCAAGGCGCATCCCGGCCATTTCCTGAGGAATTATGGCAGTTAAACGTTGACCCTCAGTCACTGCTTCTTTTACCATAATCGAGTTGAAACAGCTTTTTTTTATGAAAGCTTGGGCTCATAATCAAAAGGTATAAAAATCATACATAAATCCAGGATAGGTTCATGCCAGCAAGGGAAACATTGCATAATCGCTTTTACCGTATTTTACTGCTGATAACGTTACCGGCCACCTTGTATGCTTGTGCGGCCACGCCCGGCAAGTCAGCAAATCAAGGTCAATCACCCGCCAGCAAAATGTATTCGGAGGGCAAGGAGGCCCTTTCAGCCGGCAAGTATGACATGGCCATTAAACAATTCAGTTCTCTGGAGGCCCTCTATCCGGCGGATCCTTATACCCAACAGGCACAGATGGAACTTGCATATGCCCATCATAAAAACGGCGATGCAACATCCGCAATCGCCACAGCCGAACGGTTTATAAAAAACTACCCTACTCATGCCAATGCCGATTACGCCTATTATCTGCGCGGCCTGACCAGTTTTGAACAAGCAGTTGAGCAATTATCATCCGAGTCTATACAAAAGACCCAGCGCAGGCCACTGATGGCACAGTTATCACTGCAGTATTTAACAGAGCTGGTTGAAATGTTCCCTGAGAGCAAATATAGCAGCGATGCAACCCGGCGGATAGGCTTTCTTAGAGACAAACTCGCTCAATACGAGGTGTTATTGGCCAAGCATTCTCTGGAACAAGGGAATTATGCTGATGCAGCACTGCATGCAAAAGCCGCCATGGAAAATTACCCTCAGGCCCCTGCCGTAACCGAGGCTGCCACGATCACCAATGAAGCCTACAAAATGCTGGGGATCGCGTCCACTGTAACTGCCGGCAATGCGAACGTGCTCGACAAAACTACAATGGGTACCACTACTCCAGATACATCCATGCACATCACCAACAAAAAGCCAAACGTGGTAATTCCTTTTAAGTCGAGTGAAACTCAAGCGCAAGATAATCAACAGACCAAGGTCAAGCCTGCTGCTACAATAAGTACAGCAACTTCAGAAAATACCGGGTCAGCCGCTGATGATAAACAACAGGATGCACGAATAACAACTGCTGTACAAATGAAGGAAGATGCTCAACAACAGAATAACGGTATTAAACAGGCTCCATGGCTGCTGACGCAGAATCCCAGCCATTACACTATTCAATTGCTGGGAACCGGCAACGAGAGACTCCTGGTTGCGCTGATTAAACGTCTTAACATCACTGACAAAGCAGCCTATTACAAAAACGCGCGTCTTGACAAAAACTGGTATGCCTTGACTTACGGAACGTTCCCCTCCCTCTCCGAAGCGAATGAGGCGATCGATCAACTTCCCGCAGACCTGCTAAAAGGACAACCATGGATACGGAAATTCAGCGACATCCATGCGCTGATCGGAGATCAATAACAGGGCCGCTTACTTTCATCCACCGCTCCAAATATATTTCTCAATATTCAACAGAGTTTTGGTTATGATTCCACGCTATATTCATCTGAATAAAATTACATGAGAACAATCCTTATATTCTGTATTTTGGCGATACTGACGGCAGGGTGCTCCACATTCCTTGAAAAGGAACCAGCGGAACTGGATGCCAAAGCCCTATACGAAAAAGGCAAGGCGGCGCTTAACAGCGGTGATTATGCAATGGCCATCGAGCATTTTGAAAAACTGGAGTCGCGTTATCCATTTCGTATTTATGCGCAACAGGCAAAACTGGATATTGCCTACGCTTATTATAAATTCGGCGAACCGGAATCGGCCATTTCCACCGCGGATCTATTTATAAAAACGTATCCACGCCATCCGAACGTCGATTATGCTTATTACATCCGGGGCGTGGCCAGCTATACTCCGGAACGCAGTTTCTTTGACAAGTTATTCAAGCTCGATCCCGCCCACCGGGATCCCCGTGCCGCATTAAAATCGTTCCAGTACTTTTCCGGATTGATTGAGCATTATCCAGACAGTAAATACGTGGATGATACCATTCAACGCATGATACATCTGGAAAATTATCTGGCGAGACACGAATTGCATGTAGCAAACTATTATATGAAGCGTGGCGCATATGTCGCTGCTGTAAATCGTGCCGAATATGTCATTGAAAATTATCCGCGTTCAACTTCGGCGCCCGATGCCATTGATATGATGGTAAAGGCCTATAGAAAACTCGGACTTGACGACCTTGCTGATGATGCTAAAAGAGTCCTGCTTCTCAATCAGCCGGACCATACGCCCAATAGTTAGCTTCTTTTGTAAACAAGAGTCATTTTATAAGCCGCTCTCTTTTCTCCTTCAGTCTGTAATTCTCATAGAAACCCGACGTGATCGGATAACGGCGATCACGGCCGAAGGCTCGCGTAGTCACCCGCACGCCGGGAGGGGCCTGGCGGCGCTTATATTCATTACGATTGACCATCGTAACAACGCGTTTCACTATTGCATCATCATATCCATGGGTAATAATGTCGCCCGGGCTCATGTCCTTTTCTATATACATTTCCAAAATTGGATCGAGTATCGCATAAGGCGGCAAGCTATCCTCATCCTTCTGATCAGGCGCCAACTCTGCCGATGGCGCCCTTTCCAGCACCCTTTGAGGTATAACCCGGCTAATGGTATTGCGATATCTTGCCAGGCGATACACCATGGTTTTAGGTACATCCTTTATAGGAGCAAACCCACCCGCCATATCACCGTATAAGGTGGCATACCCAACGGACAGTTCACTCTTGTTACCGGTTGTTAACAGAATCTTGCCTTTCTTGTTTGAAATCGCCATCAGGATAATACCCCGGCAGCGGGCCTGTATATTTTCTTCGGTACTATCAACAGATCTGCCGGAAAACTCCGCTTTTAAATTATCAAGAAATATCTGAAAGGCCTCATCGATAGGAATGATATGGTATTCAACTGCAAGACTTTCGCTTTCGCTCCTGGCATCCTCAATACTCATTTCAGAGGTATAACGTGAAGGCATCATCACTGCCTCGACATGTTCATGTCCGACAGCGTCGACCGCTATTGCCAGCGTTAACGCCGAATCAACGCCTCCTGATAAACCGATGACAACACCATCGAAATGATTTTTTTCGATGTAATCTTTCACCCCCAGGACTATTGCCTTATACACACTTGCCTCTTCAGACAAGGCAGGAAAAATCTTGCCGGGAACGGGTATAACTTTCCTTTCAGTATCCAGATTAAATTCAACCGGCTCCAAGACCTCTTCCAACGCGGGGGCGCGTTGCGTAACTTCACCTTCGGCATTCATAACAAAGGAATCACCATCAAAAACCAATTCATCTTGGCCGCCGACAAGATTAATGTAAACCACGGGCACACCGGTTTCTGTCACGCGTTTATTGAGAACGGCTGTTCTCTCGCGGTATTTGTTGATATGAAACGGTGAAGCATTGATGTTAATTACTAAACGCGCACCGGCCAGTACCGCCTGTTTGACCGGCTGAGGTTGCCATATATCCTCACAAATAGTCAGTCCGATCGGAATGTCCCTGATTGAAATAATGCACGGTTCGGTACCCTCGGTAAAATAACGTTTCTCATCGAAGACACTGTAATTGGGTAACAGGTGTTTGAAATAGGTTTTTATAATCCGGCCGTCCCGAATATGCGCCGCCGCATTATATATCGCATCCTCCTGATAACAGGGATAACCAAGGATGACGTCGATACCCGTTATGTTACGCTGTATATCATTCATATATTGCACTACTTGCTCACGCATGGCGGGCCGTAACAATAAATCTTCAGGGGGATAACCGGACAACGCCAACTCGGGATAGATAACAGCATCCGCCTGAAACTCATCACGTGCTATTACGGCCGCTTCAATGATTTTGGCGGCATTTGATGCCACATCACCCACCATAAAATTGAGTTGTGCCATTACAATTCGCAGATCTGCGCTCAATTACTCACCCCTATCAAGGTTGGAATAGATTGCACCTGGCTTTAAAAGCATGAATCTCTTATTAATCTTATATTTCTGATAGAAGATATTCTGGAGTAAATAGAGAATTTACGCAAAATAACATTTAATTTAGATAATATATCGATGGCAAAAACCCGCGGGGCGGGACGAAGTTTTATACAGGATGCGCTTACGCCGCAAAGCCCAAGAACAGGCAAGGACGACTGACGCGCGTTCCGGGGTGAGGCAATCAGTATATGTCATGGAAACGCTGAATCATTCATCCCTGACATTATTCAGCGACGCAAAGCAAAAAACGTGGTTTTTGCCTTGCGACATGTTTCAATCTCTTGCGAGATCAAAAAATAGCGATGGCACCCTGCGCTTGCGCTCTTCCCGGTATCGCGGCAGGAACCTCCGAATAGATCAGATGTTCCTTATTAATTCTCGGCAACGACCCGAAGTTTCTTTCGCTGTGAGAGGAAGGTTACAAAGTCATCTTCCGGCAGAGGCTCACTAAAAAATGTCCCCTGACCGGCATAACAACCTTGAGACACAAGATAATCGACCTGCGCATTTTTCTCGACACCTTCAGCAATGACGTTCAGCCGCAGACTATGTCCCAACGCAATGATGGCAGCCGCTATGGCAGCATTATCGGCATCGGTATTAATATTGTGGATAAACGACTTATCGATCTTTAAGGTATCAATGGGCAGACGCTTAAGGCAACTCAATGATGAATATCCTGTGCCAAAATCATCGATTGAAATATGTACCCCCATGTCCTTGAAATGATTCAGCGCGCCGCAGCCGACCTGCATATTTTCCATAATCAGGCTCTCGGTCAACTCCAACTCAAGATATTCGGCTTTAAGCCCGCTGGCAGCAAGCGCCTTTTTAACAACATCGACAAGCTCTTTCCGATGAAATTGTCTTGCTGAAACATTAACGGCTATACGCAACGGTGTCAGCCCCGCCTCTTGCCATTCTTTATTTTTTGCACATGCCGTTTGTAATACCCACTCGCCGATCTGGACTATCAACCCTGTCTCCTCCGCAAGCGGAATAAATTCGTTCGGCAGGATAACTTCATCGTGGCCCTGACGTTTCCAACGCAGCAAGGCCTCGACGCCGACAACTGCCATTGTACGCAGACAAAATTGCGGCTGATAGTAAAGCGAAAATTCATCACGCTCCAATGCGCGGCGTAAATTATTTTCGAGATCCAGACGCTTGGTGGCTTTTTCGCCCATCTTGGGGACGTAAAAACGATAATTATTACGCCCATGTTCTTTTGCACTATACATAGCAGTGTCTGCATTCTTTATTATTGTTTCAGCATCCTTGCCATGATGCGGGTATATTGCAATGCCGATACTGGTTCCCACGAAGAGTTCTTGCCCATCAAGGGCAAATGGCTGCGCCATCATATTCATAATTTTTTGTGCAACCACTTCGATTTCCTGTTTACGGGACACGCTTTCCTGAATGACGGTAAATTCATCGCCACCCAGCCTTGAAATAAGGTCACCCGAACGGACACAGCCCTGTAACCGCTGTGCTACGACTTTTAGCAATAAATCACCGACATCATGCCCCAGGGTATCATTGATAATCTTGAACTGATCAAGATCCAGAAACATCAACGCGATAGGTAATTTACTGCGATCGGCCCGCGCCAGGGCCTTATCGAGAAGATCCCGGAATAAGACGCGATTGGCCAACCCCGTCAGCAGATCATATTGGGCAAGATATGATAAACGCCCTTTTTCTTTTTTGTGTTCTATTGCATAACGAATTGAGCGTGCAATAAGAAATCCGTCTCCCTGACCCTTGACCAAATAATCCTGGGCGCCTGCCTGAACGACTTCGAGTGCAAAGGCTTCATCGACTACTTCACTTAATGCCACAATGGCTACATTGGGAGCAGCTGTTTCGATTCTCGAAATCGAATCCAGGCCCTGCGAATGTGACCTCGAAATATCCAGTAGAACGGCGTCGAATTCATCTTCCTTCAACCGGCGGGTGGCAAGCGCCAAGCGTTCCACATGTGTCAATGAAAATTTACCAGCCCCTGCGTCATTAAGCATCGCACGGACAATTTGAGCGTCTGTTAGATTATCTTCTATAAGCAAGACTCTGATAGGCTTAAAATTCATAGCTAGCCTGACTTACCTCAATTATTGTTGTTGTAATTGTTTATAAACCTGATGCAGACGGGCATAAAACAGGCAGTTCAGGCCTATCTTCTGCTCCATGATGTTAAAATAATTATCGACCCCGCCCTGCATATCTTGAGCTGTCCACAGGCGGTACTCCTCATGTAAGAAGCCACCGCCGCATCACGATGAGATATACAACTTATTGTTATTTATTAGGTAATTATCATGATACTAGCTGCCACTATCCCTTTAACGCTAAACCATGTTCACCACTCATGGCCTCGGAAACGTATGTGGCAACCGTATGCAACATGGATGTTGCATTCGAACCTCCAGGGACCATGCACGGCGAGTCGCCACACACGATGCTCAGGCCAGCTTACATACGGATTTCTTGTGCATAAAATGGCAATAACTGCAAACAGCAAACGGTACCTGCTCCACATGTACGCATAGGGAGGGGTCAACACAACGGACGGGTATTGCCAGAGCTGGGTATACGCAACAAAGCGACAAGGATCGCTGAATTCTGTGAATATTTAAGGAACCCCTGATGATTTATTCGGGAGTTCCTGCGATACAGGGAAGAACACCAGCGCAGGGCGCTATCGCCATTTTTTGATCTCGCAAGAGATTGAAAAATGTAGCAAGGCAAAAACCACATTCTTGCTTTGCGTCGCTGAATAATGTCAGGGATGAATGATTCAGCGTTTCCTTAAAGATTCACCTATAACGATAAAACCGGTATCGGCATGCCTTGCCGTTAGAAAGGTATATCATCATCAAACTCATCCAGGGCGGTAGCCATTGCCGGCTGGGCATCCACATTATTCGATGATGACGCATCCTGGTTGAAAGCGGCGCTTCCACCGCCCTTACTATCCAGCATTTGCATCTCATTTGCCACGATCTCGGTCGTATAGCGGTCTGCGCCGGTATTTTTATCCTGCCATTTACGGGTACGCAGACTTCCTTCGACATACACTTTGGAACCCTTTTTCAGGTATTCACCGGCGATTTCAGCAAGCCGGTTAAAAAATACCACGTTATGCCATTCAGTGCGTTCCTGCTTGTCACCCGTTTGCTTGTCTTTCCACGAGTCTGTTGTAGCGATGGTGACATTGGTCACCGCCGAACCACTTGGCATATACCTGACCTCCGGATCACGTCCCAGATTGCCAATTAAAATTACTTTATTCACTCCTCTTGCCATGACGTTGCCCCCGCGTTATTCAAATTTCTGTTATAACTTCCACATTGGTTGCGCCAGCACATTTCACCTTACGGCTGCATCGTTGGCGCCTGATTTAATCCCCGTGGTTGCCCTATATCATCAGATGCATGCACATCAGTCAAATGTGCCGTAATTGCATGTAAATCATCGGTGTCCACCACACGGCTGTCAACCTTTAGATAAGCCACCCCATCTTCGGCATTGACGACAGCCTCCGCAACACCGGCCTGTTGCTGTAGCTGCTTCTCGATAACGCTCGCCTGTGATGCATCGACTGTTCCGACATTGATCATATAGCTGCTTAAATACAGCGGCTTTTGCATCGTTCTGGCCAACAGCAACCAGCCTGCCGCTATGACAATACAAAAGCCAAACACCTCTTGAATACCATAACCGCCATATATACTACCCCCAACCACTCCACCAGCAAAGGCACCTAAAAACTGGGAGGTGGAATATACCCCCATCGCCGTGCCTTTTTTATCCGCCGGACAGTACTTTACGATCAATGACGGTAAAAGGGCCTCCAACACATTGAAGGCGATAAAAAACAGCAATAATGAGAAAAATATACCGAAGCCGGAGTGATAAAACAGCATTAAGCCGGTTTGTGCCAACCCCAGAATCAACACCGCCCCAAGAAACACCTCCGTGATCCGCCGCTGTTTCTCCGCCAACAGGATAAATGGCACCATAATCGCCATAGAAATCAACAACACCGGAAAATAGATATACCAATGATGATCTGGCTGAATCCCGGCATAATCCCGCAGTGCAAACGGCAATACCACAAAACTCGCGGTTAACATCATATGCAACACAAAAATACCAAAATCAAGGCGCAGGAGTTGCGTATTACTGAGGACACTCGAAAAATACGCCGGGATGGATTCGGCATCCCGGTGGATACAGCTTGTTTCGGGATCGGGGACGCCCATTTTCAATAACACGATACCCAAAACGGCCAGTATTGAAGTAAGCCAAAATATCCCCGGCACGCCTATCCAGCTGTTAAGTATCGGTCCCAGTACCAAGGAGACAGCGAATGAAACTCCAATCGTAACGCCTATCATCGCCATCGCTTTGGTACGGTGCTCCTCCCGTGTAAGATCTGCAGCAAGCGCCATCACTGCCGCTGCGATCGCACCACTTCCCTGAAGTGCACGCCCCATTATGATACCGATAAGAGTATCCGCATTGGCGGCAACGACACTGCCCAGGGCGAATATTACCAGCCCCAGCGTTATGATGGGTTTACGTCCAAATCTATCGGAGAGCATGCCGAACGGGATTTGCAACAACGCCTGCGTCAAGCCATATATTCCAATAGCGAGGCCAATCAATACCGGCGTAGTATCATCCAAGGTATCCGCGTAAAGCGAGAACACCGGCAATATTAAAAATAAGCCCATCATTCTTAAGGAATAAATTCCCGCAAGCGATATACTTGCCCGGCGCTCTATGGGCGTCATGACCTGATCTTTCATTGTGCTTGGCTTTCTTCGAGTTTGGCGAGTGACATACAAAAGGAGTATATTAACAGGTTTATCTTTACAGTAGGAAACTTGCATGGACCTGATCCGCATCAGGGGGGCGCGTACCCATAATCTGCAAAATGTAGATATCGATCTTCCCCGGGATAAACTTATCGTGATCACCGGGTTATCCGGGTCCGGTAAATCTTCGCTAGCCTTTGACACCATCTATGCCGAAGGACAACGGCGTTATGTCGAATCTCTATCCAGTTATGCCCGTCAATTCTTATCAATGATGGAAAAACCGGATGTCGACCATATTGAAGGACTTTCACCGGCAATCTCCATCGAACAAAAGTCGATTTCACACAATCCGCGTTCCACGGTTGGAACCATCACTGAAATCTATGATTATTTACGGCTATTGTTTGCCCGTACCGGGGAACCACGCTGTCCAGAACATGATTTGACCCTTGAGGCGCAAACGGTCAGCCAGATGGTCGACCACATCCTCAGCCTGCCCACTGACACCAAACTGATGTTACTGGCACCGGTAATCTCTAATCGTAAAGGAGAGCATGTACAGTTATTGGATGATCTGCGTGCACAAGGGTATATCAGGGCGAGAATCGACGGTGAAATCGTAGAACTTGAGCAGGCGCCTAAACTCGATCTGCGAAAGAAACATACTATAGAAGTCATTGTTGACCGCTTTAGAGTCCGTGCCGATCTACAGCAACGGATTGCGGAATCCATCGAAACTACTCTGCACTTGACTGATGGCATAGCGAAGGTTGCATTTATGGAAACGGCTGCGGAAAATGAATTGATATTTTCCGCCAAATTCGCCTGTCCGCATTGTGGTTACAGTCTGACGGAACTTGAACCACGGCTTTTTTCATTCAACAATCCTGCCGGTGCCTGCCCTTCCTGTGATGGCCTTGGGACAATCCAGTTCTTTGATGAAGACCGGGTTGTATCACATTCCGAATTGAGCCTGCCTGCAGGCGCGGTCCGCGGCTGGGATAGCCGCAACAGTTATTACTCACAGTTATTACACTCCCTCGCCGCTCATTACCGGTTCGATCTTGACACACCCTATAGAGACCTGCCAAAACCAGTGCAAAACGTCATTCTCCATGGCAGCGGTAAAGAAAAGATCAAATTCACATATCACAATGAACGTGGTGGTAAAACACAGCGGAGTCACCCCTTTGAGGGCATTATCCCTAATATGCAACGCCGTTTCCTGGAAACGGGTTCCAATGTTGTACGGGAAGAAATCGGCAAATATATCAGCCATAAAACCTGCCCGGAATGCCTGGGCACACGCTTACGCAGGGAAGCCCGGTTCGTTTTCATAGCAGGATTTTCACTTGCGGATATTACGGCCATACCTATCGGCCGGGCCTATGAATTTTTTTCAGCATTAAAGTTGCCGGGCAAACGCGGAGAAATCGCCGATAAAATTGTCAAAGAGATATGTCAGCGTCTGGAATTTCTGGTCAACGTTGGCCTGGATTACCTTACTTTGGAACGTACCGCTAATACGCTGTCAGGCGGGGAAACCCAGCGTATCCGTCTGGCAAGTCAGATCGGCGCAGGTCTGGTAGGTGTCATGTATATCCTTGATGAACCCTCCATCGGTCTGCACCAACGCGACAATGCCAGATTGATAAATACGCTCAATTATCTTCGGGATCTTGGTAACACCGTGATTGTCGTGGAACATGATGAAGAGGCCATGCGTGCCGCAGATTATGTCATCGATATTGGACCCGGAGCCGGTGTCCACGGCGGGAGAATTATTGCGCAAGGAACCATCGAAGATATCGAAAACAATCCGCATTCCTTGACCGGTCAATATCTTTCGGGACGGAAAATGATCGATGTCCCTACGCAGCGCATTGCCAATAATCCTGTTCGCCAATGCCGCATGCGCGGGGCTTCCGGAAATAACCTGAAAGGCATCAATGCCGATATCCCTGTTGGCCTGATGACCTGTATAACCGGGGTTTCGGGATCCGGCAAGTCCACCTTGATCAATGATACCCTTTACCGCCATGCCGCACTTGCCCTGATGGGCAGTGCGGAAGATCCCGCCCCCTGCACTGAAATATTGGGGCTTGAATTTTTCGATAAAGTCATTAATATCGATCAAAGCCCTATCGGACGCACGCCACGCTCTAATCCCGCGACCTATACCGGATTATTTACCCCTATTCGTGAACTTTTCGCAGCAACCCAGGAAGCGCGTGCGCGCGGCTATACCCCCGGACGCTTCAGTTTTAATGTCAAGGGTGGACGTTGTGAAGCCTGTCAGGGAGATGGCGTCATCAAGGTCGAAATGCATTTTTTACCTGATATCTATGTTCCCTGCGATATTTGCAAAGGCAAACGTTACAACCGTGAAACGCTGGAAATCAATTACAAGGGCAAAAATATTCATGAGATACTGGAAATGCACATTGAGGAGGCCTTTGATTTTTTTAATGCAGTACCGATCATTGCCCGCAAGCTGCAAACTCTGCTTGATGTAGGACTCTCTTATGTCAAGCTCGGCCAGAATGCCACGACCCTATCCGGAGGAGAGGCTCAACGCGTCAAGCTTTCGCGTGAACTTTCCAAACGCGATACGGGAAATACCCTCTATATCCTTGATGAACCGACAACCGGCCTCCATTTTCATGATATTAACCAGTTGTTGACCGTACTGCACCGCCTGCGCGACGAAGGAAATACCATAGTTGTGATTGAGCATAATCTCGATGTCATCAAAACTTCCGATTGGATAATTGACCTTGGTCCCGAAGGGGGCGATAAAGGCGGTGAAATCGTCGCAACCGGAACCCCTGAGATGGTTGCCTCACATCCGTATTCTTATACCGGCAAATACCTCAAACCGGTTCTGGAATTCAGTATCGATTCATCACCCGGCTTGTCTAAACGTGTGCACAACTCATAGAAATTAACATAAGTAACTCAACTTGAACCCGATTATAAAAACTTTTCTCCTCCTGACACTCGTTATTTATGAGTGCTGTTCAACCGCTCTGGCGGTTGACCTGCCGAGCATTGGCGATTCATCAGGGACATTTTTATCGGCGGAAGAAGAACAACGCCTGGGTGATGCCTTTATGCGCAACATCCGCCAGGCACTCACAATAAACGATGACCCGGAGATCAATGAATATATCCAGTCACTCGGTTACCGCCTGCTGGCAAACAGCGATACCGGCGGCAGGAAGTTTACATTCTTTGTTGTAGAGGATCCCAATATCAACGCCTTTGCCGGACCGGGAGGATACATCGGAATCAATACCGGCTTGATCCAGATCACCGAAAACGAAAGTGAACTGGCGTCTGTAGTTGGTCATGAAATCGCCCATGTCACGCAACGCCACCTGGCGCGCGCCTTTGAAGCAGCATCAAAAATGAGCTTGCCTGCCACGGCGGCTATCATTGCGGCAATCATCCTCGGAAATAAAAACGGCCAGCTCGGCGAAGCCGCTATTGCAGCAACGGCAGCCGGTAGTATTCAAAGCCAGATTAACTTCACCCGTGCCAATGAAGAAGAGGCGGATCGTATCGGGATCCAGATTCTGGCCAAATCCGGATTCGATCCACGCAGTATGCCTAAATTCTTTGAGCGCCTGCACCAATCGAGCCGCTATTATGATAACCAACAATTGGAATTTTTACGCACCCACCCTGTTACGGTATCACGTATTGCCGATTCCAGTAACCGCGCGGAACAGCTTTCTTATAAACCCCGACAAGACAATGGAAATTATCTTTTGGTAAAGACCAAACTATCGGTAGATAATAAAAATAAGACTCAAGATAGCGTCAAATATTTTGAAGAATCGCTAAAAGAAGCCAACAACAATAATGAATATGCGCTGCGTTACGGCTATGCGCTGGCTTTGCTTGCAGATGGTAAATACGATAGTGCGCGCAACCAGATTTCACGATTGATTAAAATCGACCCCGAGAGGCTCGCCTATCAATTTGTATTGGCAAAAATAGAAATTGCGGATGGTAATTTGGACAAGGCGTTGGTGATCTATTCTGAAAATTTCAAACTTTACCCGCACAATTATCCTTTGACTTTATTTTATACAAGCGCATTGTTACAAAGCGGTCAACCCGAACGCGCTGCAGATTTATTACAAAATCATCTGCGTCAAAAAACACCCACACCCAGAATCTATAATTTATTGGCACAGGCTGAAACCGAAGCCGGGCGCCTTGCCGAGGCACACCAGGCCTTGGCCGAGTATCATTATCTGAATGGACAAACACGCACAGCAATCGAGCAATTAAAAATCGCTCTCAATAATATTGACGCCAAGGATTCGATACGGGAAGCACGAATTAAGGCACGGCTTATACAATTACAGAACGAAATCAAACAGGAAACAAGTCACTAGTGTCAGTGTCTTTAAATTGGTTTTGAAATAAAACGTATCTTGAATAAAAAGGCGATTGTGGCAAATACCAACAACATCATAAATAATCCATAACCACTGCCGCCACCGCCGTCTGAAGCAGTAATTCCCGTCACTGAACTTGATGAGGTTATCACTGTCTGTTCCGAATCAATATTATTTGTTGTGTCAGAATCCGAATCACTTGATGTGATATTAACCGTATTGATAATTGTCTGAGAAGCTCTTACGTCCAGGGTAATAATTATGCTTGCCCCACCCGCTAACAATCCCAGATTACAGGTAATTGTTGAGGTGCCCGAACAACTGCCTTGTGTACTTGAGGCGGACACAAAACTCAAGCCTGAGGGCAATATATCGGTCAACATCGTATTATGCGCCGTGTCCGGGCCATTATTGGTGACAATAATCGTGTAGCCAAAATCAGCATTAGCCGCAACGGGATCAATAGTATCGTTGATCGTGACCCAAAGATCGGTAATGGACCCGATTTTTGTGATAAATACATCCGTATTACCCGCCAAGCTTGCCTGCAAAGGAGACGCCGTTGGAAAATTTGTAGACGCAGTATTACCAACCACGTAGACGTATCCGGTATCATCAACAGCTATTCCCTGTGCTGAATCACCCCCACTGCCTCCTAAAAACGTCGAATATTCAAGCTCTGTCCCGGAAGCGTTTAACCTGGCTATGAAGGCATCTATAACACCCCCATGCGCCGATTGTACAGCGGATATGGAAGGAAAATCACCGGAGCTTGTATAACCGGTTACAAATGCACTGCCCGAGCTGTTCACGGCAATATCGGTAGCAATGTCATTATCACTTCCGCCTAAATATGTACCATAGGCCAACGCTGAACCAGCTGCCTGTATTTTAATTACAAATGCGTCACTTCTGCCGCCATTGCAATTCCCGTCTGTTCCACATGTTGAATCAAGGCTGCTATAAACGACAGGAAAGTTGGTTGATGTAGTCACGCCTGTAACATAAACATTCTCGTTGCCATCCACATCAATACCATTCGCCACATCATTCCCGCTGCCACCCAAATAGGTCGCAAAGAGCACGCTTGATCCCAGCGGATGAATCTTGGCGACAAATACATCTGTAACGCCACCACCGTATGTTCCTTGTATTGGTGATGCAGTTACCGGGAAATTTGTGGAGGCCGTTGTGCCTGCAATATAGGCATTGTCATTATTGTCCGCTGCAATAGCATAACTATAATCCTCACCGCTGCCATTGCTGCCACCTAAAAAACTGGAGTATATGAATGCCGAACCGGCAGCATTGATTTTTGATATAAACGCATCGACAGGACCGGATTTTGCCAGCTGGAATCCGGAGACAACAGGAAAATCTGCCGAACTGGTATACCCCGTGATATATATTTCACCATTTATATTGAAGGTGATATCGCGCGCCTCATCATTGTTTGTTCCACCAATATAAGTTGAATAGACAATTGCGCTGCCTGCGGCATTGAGCTTCGTCACAAAGCCATCATTAGAGCCGCCGTAACCCGATTGAATGGCGGATACAACAGGGAAATCAGCGGACGCAGTGATGCCGGCAATAGCTGCTGCGCCGCTACTGTCCACTGAAATACCATACCCCCAATCGGCACCCGTCCCGCCAAGGTACGTAGAATAGACAAGTGATGATCCACTGGCATTTATTTTTGATATAAAGACATCGATGCTTCCGGCCTTACTGGGATTCACTGCCGATGCCGTATCAAAATCCGTAGACAATGTATATCCGGTGATATAGGCATTTCCCGCAGCATCAATTGCAATATCTGTGGCCGTATCAGCCAATGTGCCTCCCAAATATGTTGAATAGGATATTACCGGATCGATAATTAGTGTCTTGGAGTGATCATAGTCCCCGACATGGAAGCCAATACCGGTTTCATTCTGTATCACATATTTTGCTTTAACCTGAATCTTATTACCGCCTATAACCTGATAGGCATAAGGCGCATGTTGCATTAGATCACCTATACCGGTATGCAATATCAAGTTACCATTTTCATCCATGCGTATCCCTTGCATACCCTCATATTTAAGTCTTATATTCTTATAGGTAGCGCCCGGCTTGACGACAAAGTCATATTCGATCTTGTTTTTATTACCGTAAAATACAAGATCGATACCGGGATAAATATCCAGATATTTGGCATTTTTATACTGCTTGATTCCGCTATGCCAATCATTTGGATCATTGCCGGTAAAATAATTACTTTTACCCGGTAGTGTTTCAGTCCCAATTATCTGAACATCTGAACTTGCCCCCGGCAAATCCATATCTAAACGTTGCACCAGCGGATGTTGTATGGAATTTTCTTTAGACGAGATCAATGGCCGGTATAATGCCATCATAATCTTTGCCGGAGTGAGATAAAGATTATAGCCGCTGCCACGCGCCATAAACTTTATTTCCTCATCCAGCTGTCCTTGATTAACTTCAAAAACCAATGGCATATCACCATATTTATCTGCAATCACAGGCACAGCGCCACGAACAGTATTTCCCTGGTCGCAGTTTTGATTATCAAACAAGCCTGTTTTATTACAACCGTCCTGTATCAGGGCAAAAACGGGTGATACAAAAAAGACCAGTAGAGGGACAAACAAAATTTCCAATAATCCTGCCCTCATTTTTTGTTTGCTGGTTAGGTGTGTAGATGTCGTCATCATGTGTCCGTTATTAAGCACTGGATTAGG
>Ga0214472_10001898_pt1 | contig 22666 bp, 20 predicted proteins | sample RVTome_6_FD_207662 | JGI IMG/M metagenome (GOLD analysis project Ga0214472, IMG submission 207662) | Soil microbial communities from uranium-contaminated site in the Upper Colorado River Basin, Wyoming, United States - RVT140D175 | ecosystem: Environmental > Terrestrial > Soil > Contaminated >...
CAATTACCAAATAACCTGTGTGATCGATGTGCCAACCACCCTCAAGACCCCAGGCAATCAGCACAACGACATTACTCACAGGCTTTTTTGTATCGGCATCTATCACCCATCCATGTATTTCCTGACTTTTGTACATGTGCGGCATCCCACACCCAGAAATCACAAGCAGGGAAATTAAAAACGTCACTTTGCAGAAATTATGTATGAAATTCATATTTATTATCTCTACTACATGGTATCAATTCGCCAGACACCATATTCATCTTTTGAGAACGTAATAATGAACGTTTTAACCTGGCCATTTACAACGCTCAAAACAGAATAGTTGGCTATGTTGTTCTGAAAGTCCACAGACTCCATAGACGACCAGTCACCAAGTATTTCTGTCATATGTGGCATTAGCGCGTCAAAGACGGCTCCATAGAGGTTACGAGAGTCTTTATTGATATAAGTTAGTGCAGTATTTTTATCGGCAGCAGATAGTGCTGATGTCATGCCACCCCAGATTCCTTGAAAAATAGCATCTTGCTCAGCCACATCTTTTGTTACCAGGTATAATTCTTGTGTATGCGCTATGCCGTCGGTGTCAGTGATAGTTACTTTTGGTTCATAGACATCGGCTGTTGAATAAGTGTTCGTTAGTACACTTGCATCGGGGGCAAGACCACTATAATAGTCGGTGACACCATCACCGTTATAATCAATGTCAAAATTTTGCACAATAATGTTGTCAACCTGTACATCAAAATTCGCGACTAAGGGCGATATATTGCAGTCGTCAGAAGCAGACATTGTGACATTATTGCCACCCGTACTATTTACCTCAATAATCTGACTGCTGGCTATACCATCAGTACGTACCATTACAATGGGTAACTTGTTGGTTCCATCAACCAAATCAATATTGTTTACATAAAAATAGCCGCCTCTAGTGCATGCCTGCTTTCCATTGATTTCGATGCCAGTATTAGCACCTCCTAAGTATGAGCCGTATATGTTTACGGTATCATCGTTGATGGTCGCACTTGAAACAGGACTGACAATCTGGATAGCGGCTACAAGGTATTGAGTCGTCTCTGAAGTATTGCCGGAGCTATCTTTTACGGTTAGCGTCAATATGTCTCCGTCATTGCCATTTATATTCAAATTAAACTCGCCGTTTAGATCAGCGTTAGTAACATTCGTACCGCCAGATGTTATATTGACGATTTCAACAATTGCACTGGATTCAACTGATCCCGTGTACCCTGAAATAGATAACATATTTATGCCATTGGAATTTACAGAAAAAGCACTCAAATCAATTTTATCAGGCGGGGTTGTATCAGGATTAGCAACACCTATTTCTACTGTACCCAATGTAATTTCACCCAACACCGCACGCTGCAGTATCATTAAATCAGAGGCATTTATTTGAGAGTCTGGCAGGCCAAGTGGTGATACGTCACCGATCAGGAGTTCGTCGGCTGTAGGTACAATATCACCTAGTAATATTCTTTGTAAGATAACGAGATCGCCAGCATTGAGCTGACCATCTGACGCACCACGTGGTGCTAGATCACCCAACTGGTGTGTGTCTGCCTGTGCGAATAACACGCACATAGAAACACAAAGCGCCAACAGCACTTGTAAAATTGAATGGTTAAACCTTGAGTACCTGCACATCCTTGTCATGGAAGGTCCCTGAGTCCTATGCGCTTGGTCTCACAACTTACAGCGAAAGCTGTTCGTGGTCAATAAACGTAAATAAACATAAGAACATAGTTATATACTAAATATTAATAATAGGTAGAATAAGAGGGGATCGGATCACGATTAAACCAAGAGAGGAACTGATTGGACATTAATGGGGCGTCCATATATGTCCTATTTATTTTATTTATTTGGTCATGGCAGCACGCCCGCTTCAACCATTTTTGCCTTGAGCTCGTATTCGGAAATCCAGATAACAATATCATCAAACTCACCACCTGCAACTAATCAACTAATTGGACAACTAATTGGACACCCACCATAAAATTGACAGGAAACCCACGCAAGCGTAATCTCAAACCAGTCAAGGATAATCAGTCTTAAGGAGAAGACCATGCCCAAACCCCGCTACACCCAGATATCCCTCGCAGCCACCGCCTATTACCACTGCGTGTCACGCTGCGTACGCAAAGCCTTTCTCTGTGGCGTGGATATCACCACACAGAAAAGTTATGAACACCGCCGCGCCTGGCTGGAAGAGAAACTACTGTTTCTCGGCAGTGTGTTTGCCCTGGATATCTGCGCCTACGCCATCATGTCCAACCACTACCACGTCGTCCTGCACATCAACGCAGCACAGGCACAGACCTGGTCAGACACAGAAGTCATCGAACGTTGGCACCAGCTATTTGCAGGCAACCTGTTATCACAGCGCCACCACAAGGGCGAAGCCCTGTCAGTCGCAGAGCGAAAAGGACTCGCTACTGTGGTAGCCACATGGCGAAGCCGCCTCATGGACATCAGCTGGTTCATGCGCATCCTCAACGAAAGCATCGCCCGCCAGGCTAATAGCGAAGACCAGTGCAGCGGACGCTTCTGGGAAGGCCGCTTTAAAACACAGGCGCTACTAGACGAAGCCGCACTGGCCACCTGCATGGCCTATGTCGACCTCAACCCGATACGCGCCCGCATGGCCACCACCCCCGAAACATCCGACCACACATCAATACAACAACGCATAAACAACACCACACAACACAAGCAGCAACCCACGGCCCTCTACCCATTCGTAGGCAACCCAAGCAAGAGCATGCCCGAAGGCCTGCCCTTCAGGTTCAAGGACTATCTAGAACTGGTCGATTGGACAGGACGCATCATGCGCGATGACAAGCGCGGCCATATAGACGCCAGCACGCCGCCGCTACTAGATCGACTCAATATGGAAACCAGTAACTGGCTGTATCTGGCACAGCATTTTGAAAGCAAACTGAAAGGCATGGTAGGCGCGGCCTACAAACTCAAACAGGTTTGTAGCAAGCTAGGCTACCAACGCACACATGGCCTGCGAAGTTGCGAAAACTTTTTCCCCTGACACGCAGCAATAACCCACAAACACACACAATTCAGGAATGACTGAGAAACGCGTTCGCCTGAAATGAGGTGAATTTTGTGTAGTGCTACGTAATGTCTCTCAACCATGGGATTCCCCCATGCTATCTATCAAACCCGAGAAAAAATGAGCGAACCTTGTGAGAACATGTTGTGAACTCCATACGTTAAGGGTAGGCATTAAAGGTGGGTGTCCTATTTATTCCAGCCTGTATCAGTCACACCAGCAGGCAGTGCGCATCGGTTATAGTCTGGCGCTCAGCGAGAACCGCGCGGGGCAGGTGTGTTTTGTGTTGCAAAACCAGACCGAAAAATTAAAAACTTAATCCAATATGGTCATGGTGGTGGTCATGGCAACACGCCCGCTTCAACCATTTTCGCCTTGAGTTCGTATTCGGAAATCCAGATCAGCATATCGTCGAATTCGCCACCGACGGTGCTGGCACCGGGGTCGGTGGCTGGGCGCGCGACATACACTAGAGTGTTATCAAGATTATCACGCTCATCAACGTTAGCCACGGGTGGCGCAGGCTGGATTTCATTTTGAACCGATACGGTTCCAAAACTATTTTTACCCTGCGACATGATGATGGTAACTGCATTGTCTGATATTTCTTCAAGTGTGTCATTAATTCGCGTATTAATCGTGGCCGCTGTCGTGGCCAAATCTGTAGAGAGAATAAAACCAGCGCTGTCTGCCGACTTGCTGGATACCCAGTAGCTGTAACGGTTACCCCAGGGATCACCCATACCAACACCTAACGTCACCCAGGGAATATTTCCCGGGAACCCTACAACATCGCAAGCGGCACCATTACGATCTTCTACGCCATCATTCGGCCAATTGGTGCCGCTAGGACAGAGTACATTTCTGCAGTCCGGGCATGGCAAATGCGGCACTGTCTGTGTCATGGCGTAGCCATACAAGGCCTGTTTAATGATGTCCATTTCTTTAGCCGCCTCAGCGCGGCGTGTAGTATCTATGCGCGAACCGAGCGTTGACAGAAACGCGCCTGCGAGTACACCGATGATCACCAGCACGATGGCGAGTTCGATCAGAGTAAAACCTTTCAATTTAGCAATTACGATCATGGAGTTATTATCCGAATGTGATCTTCTGGTTCATCTGCATCATAAATATTATCCAGATCATTATTTTCACCTTCAAAATAATCTGTCATATCAATACTCGGTCGGTTGCCGCCGGTTATATCGCGACCAGCAAAAACTATAAGTGCCTGCTTATTATTGTTTGGGGGAGCGCTGTTATTCACAGTCAAGCAGGGAGGATTAGTGCCATTTCCACAGGTCTGGCCATTCGACGGCGGTGCATTCTGATAGGCAAACGCATAGTAGGTGGTCTTTTGCCAGTTTTCTCCTGCCAGCCATACTGGAGGTATAGGCGCGGTATTCAAACCACAGACGCCTCCCCAGCTTACCGGTAGCGCGTTATCCAGCGGCAAATTTCCTTCTCTCAGTTCATTTGGAGGTGCTTGCGCCGCGCTGTCAAATGTAGATTTCGTAGGATCAAATGCAGAAGCTACCGGATAGGCATCACACGCCACATGGTATTCGTTTAGAAGATTGGCAATTTCTCCACCGACGCGTTTATAGACTTCTTTCATAATATCGCGATAAGTGATCACTACTATCAAATCATTAACAATAACATCGCCTGTAGCATTCTTTATCGCTCCGAAAATAAAGCCATCTGTCGCGCTGGCGTTAGTGAACGTGGCATTGTCCTCTTCGTTGGCTAATCCGGAGTAGGCAATATCGAGATAATTAGATGGCTCATTAATATTGGCACCCCCAGGTGTTCTGTCCTGCACTTGACCATCGTCTCTCACTAGAGCTTTTCCTGGTGCAATGATAACTGCCACAACACTAGTAAGTGGATCTCCAGCCGGGTTATTAACTGGATCACTACCATTGATGATTACCTGTCCATCACTGTTTCTGAGTGTAATTTCGCCAATATTTTCTCCATTCAGTTTCATTGTACCGGGGACGTTCGCGAACTCTTTGGTGACTGCATACCACAGACGCTCATTGGCTCCATCTCTGAGATCACCAGAATCGATTTGTGCCCATGGCAGTCTTCCGACTACTCCGACGCCACCCACAATACATGGTGGGACTGGGTTTGCAACGCCATCATCATCTATATCAGGACATGGCAGGAAACCGGGGCCTCTACCTGGAGCGATCTCTGGGTAATTAACTGCATATGCAATCAGTGCGTTTTTAGCTTTTTTCAGTGCTATTAGTGTTTGTTCCTGTCTGTCGATCTTTAATTCCGTCGGCGACATCGTAGAAAAAAAATAAGTGATCGCTGCCAGCGCCGTGATGATAATGAATATCAGCAGGGCGACGCCACGCTGGTGGTGTTGGCTGCTTTGCATGTTAATAGCTATCGGATATTTGCCCGCTGTCTTCTGACCAGACCTGGCCGGGTTTCAGGCGTACGGCTTTGTTATTGATGCCGACCGTCACCTTGTCTGACTGGTTGTTGATGCTGTTAAGTTTTACATCGACACCGCCGACGCTGCTGCCTTCCAGTGTGCTTTTGCCGTTGACCCAGACCGTGCTTGTGCCATCACTGCGGGTGACGATGCCCTGCACCTTGACATCAGTCGGGCTGATCTGTTCGCGGGTGACGCCCATGCTTTTGCCTTTGCGGAAAGCGTCGATTTTCTGTCTTTGCTCGGGCGTGGTGAGCAATTTGTCGAGCCCGCCTTCTTCATAGTAGGCCGCTGCGGTGTATGCCGGAAAGATAGCGCTCAGGCTGGCGAGGATAATGATTATTCTGTGCATTGCCGTCTTCCTACTCCGCTGATTTAATCGTGTACCAGCTGAGCTCGCAATAAGCTTTCATCTGGTCGATGCTGATGCTGTCTGCCGTGAGTTCATTCTTCTGCAGCTGTTCGATATTGCACCTGTCTACTGTGAACAGGCCCCTGGCCCTGTCCTGCAGACCTCCTATTAGAGCAAACAGATCGCCTTCGTGGCCCATGGTGATATCGAGCGTCACCACACTGCTGTACAGATCGAGGCCGCTATATTTCTGTTTGATCGTCGGACTGTCTACTTTTTTCTGGCTGATGACTGAATATTTCACCGAGGGCATGCCCCTGGACTCGGAAATATACTGGATGGTCTCGAACCAGCTCAGCCGGTCTTCGTTGCCGACCACGCCTTTTTTTACCAGCTCGAGATAGCCCCGTTCATATTTATCGACAATCTTGTCGCTTTCGCGCGAACCATCGATTTTATTTTTCCAGAGCCGCATGGCGCGCTGCGCGCCGTTTTCGCTCTGTTCAGCCTCGTCCCGGTACATTACCGACAGGCCAATCGCTACTATCATGACGATCATCACGCTGGCGAATATAATCAGTGCCGGTCTGGCGTGTGCGGGCAGGGCCTTAAACATTGCTACGGCCCTTCATGACGATGCGGAGAGTAAATTCACCACGCGTATCCTGTTTTTTGCCAGGGTTTTCGCGGGTGCCACTCTGTGCGGAAAAACCTTTGTCTGAGCGAACCTCAACCGGCATTTCCAGCGCTTCTACAGTTTCTATACGTTCGTGCTTCAACAGGGCCAGTACAATATTATTGACCTGCATGACAGAGCGGCTGTAATCGCTGCTGGCAACGGGTATTTTCCCGGTCAGCACGGCAACATGGCGCATAAGGTCGGGTGATGCGATATCGATCAGGCCCGGCTTTGCAATATTGCCTGCTTTGTCAGGATGCTGTTCTTTTTTCCATTCGATGCTGCTGATTTCTACATTAGCGAACTGCGGCAGGCTCATGATCTTGCTGATCTCGATATACAGATCCAGTGGCGATACCGTTGCGTGTTGCTCTATGGTATTCACCAGATCGACCGCGGCATTCATGCTTTTTGCATTTTTGAACACGGCTTCATAGGTTGCAAATTTTTCGCTATACACTTTTTTGTAGCCGGCTTCCTGTTGATGGAGCAGTTCCACCGCGCGGTTCGCTTCGATCGCACTGGATATGTTGGCTTCGGTAATAACCGCAGCGATCACCAGCGTAGCCACACTGGCGGCATAGAGCGCAGTCGATGCAAGCGAATAATAATAACGCCGAAATTCAATATGTTCGCCATATTGCCCGACACTGAACAGGTCAGACATACACAACCAGACGTAAATGCTGTCGGCGAAATTGCCCTCGGCGTTTTTCAACCCCAGCTTGTACTGGATGTTCTCGATATTGTGCAGAGTAAATCGTCTGGTACTATCTGATTCCAGTGATTGCAGCAGCGAATCGGCCTGGACCTCCGAGCACAGTACATGCACCTGCAGCTCTTCCTTGTCGCTTATCAGGTGCTGGTTGAGCAAAAAAGTGGTGGTCCGGTCTATTTCCGGACTGGCCAGCATGCCGATATTGCTGATGTTGTTGGCATCCTGGTTGATCACCGACTGCCGGCTCGAGATCATTTTTCCATCTCTGAAGAAGGTCTGACGCAGGGTGCTGTTGACCTGCTGGCTGACCAGCAATACCGGGCCTTTGGTGGCATCGATGTGTCGCAGTATTTTCTTGCTCACCAGCGGCAGGGTCCAGATCCCGGCCAACGGCGTTTGCGTGCGCTCGATCACATCCAGCCATGGCAGGATCAGAGAGGGATCAGTGATCGCGCCGAGCAATACCCGGTCATCTCTACGGCCGGTTTTTTCCCGGCCAATGACTTCGTAATACGTGAACTGCTTGCTCGATCGATAAAAGCGGTCGAGCATGCGCCCGACCACGGCCTTGCGGTCTTTGCCACCGACATGCGGCACGGTTTCCTGACGAAAATCTTCTTCGATGACATCGATCAGTAATTTGGTAGCAATGTGTGCCGACTGCTGCAAATACTGTTCGAATTTATCCAGCCCGGCAGCGTGAGGCTCGAACGAACACGCGCCGTCAAAAACCTTGCCGCGCCAGTGCAGCACGGTAAAACGATGGCCTGTAAAATAGAAAATTCGTTTCATTGGCTTGCCCTAGAGTTTTATCCCTGCCACAGCATCGTACACCGGCCCGAGCACGGCCATCATAATCCACATCATTATGCCGCCGAGAAATATTGTTAGCGCTGGCACCATGACAGGCTCTATCTTGTCTATTGATTCGCGTACTTCACGGTTGTAAAAATAGCTCACATTCAATAAGGCTGAATCCATGGCCCCGGTGTCTTCACCGATCTTGAGCATGCGCACGATCATCGAAGGAAACACCCCGGTACCGGAAAAACTTTCGCTAATCTGTGTGCCTTCCGAGATACGCGTGCGCGCCGTCCTGATAGAATTCGCCAGCACCATGTTGTCCACCATGTCTTCTGAAATGCGCAGGGCATCGAGTACGGTGATGCCCGAGCTGTACATCATGGCGAAGTAGCTGGCAAACCGCGCTAGCTTGATCTTCATCATCAAGGGGCCAAACAGCCAGATCTTCAGCTTTATCTTATCGATCATGATTCGTACTTTGATATTGTTTCTGGCAATATATTGAAGCGCATAGAAACAAACAAACGGCGTGGCAAGAATCAGATACCAGTACTCAGTAAATATTTTTGAGGTGGCGATCAGAATTTTTGTGTGCGTGGGGATCTCGCCGCCGATGTTTTTTATAAACGGCAGCAACTGTGGCATCAGATAAATCATCAGAAAACTGACCACAGAAAGCACGACGACCGAAACGATGGCCGGGTAAATCATGATTTTCTGGGTGTGCGAAGCCAGTTCATCCTGCCAGCGCAGGGTTTCTGCCAGATCGTTGAGCACATCCGGCAGGCGCCCGGTTTCTTCGCCGACCCTCACCAGCGTGACATAGACCTTGTCGAAAATATTTGTGTGCGCAGCAAGCGCGAGCGACATGGTTTTGCCGCCTTCGATATCATCGATAATCGTCTGCAACACATCGGTAAAGTGGCTGTAGTCCATGCTGTCGCGCACGTCACGCAAACTGTCGAGCAGGGGCACACCTGATTTCATCAGCTGCTCGATATGAAAGGTGAAATTGATCAGCTCTCTGCGTGATATTGTTTTGCGCTTTAAAATGGATCTTGTGACCCTGTTCTGCTCGGAATAACTCAGCAAATCAAAACCCATGCTGCCGAGGCGTTTTTCCAGCTCCATAGCATTACTGGCAATCATGGTGTCGGACTTTATTTTCCCTGTCTCACTGATGGTTCTGAATTTGTACTCGGGCATGTCACATTAATCTCTGTGTCAGATCGATTACCCGGGATACTTCCTCGAGAGAAGTATCGCCTTCGATCACACGCTGTACCGCATCATCCGCCAGGGTCTTGTAGCCGATGGCCTTGGCGCAGGCTTTTAATTCTCCCAGTGTCGATCGCCTGGCTATCAGCTCATCGAGATCGCTGTTGATGCGCAGGGCTTCGACGATAGCAACGCGCCCCCTGTAGCCGATGTTGCCGCACTGCGGACAGCCGCCCGCTTCATAAATAGTGATGTTCTCATTCAAATAATCGACCCCGAGCAATTTGCGCTCGACATCGCCAACCTTGACGGGGTTTTTGCAGTGCTTGCACAACAGGCGCACGAGGCGCTGGCTGATGATGCCAATAATATTTCCTGTCATGATATCGGGCAGTACGCCGATGTCGAGCAATCGCGGAATCGCGCCAATCGCTGAATTGGTGTGCAGGGTAGACAGCACCTGATGGCCGGTCATGGCTGCGCGAAACGCCATTTCTGCTGTGTCGTTATCGCGGATTTCACCGACCAGAATGATGTCCGGGTCCTGGCGCATCATCGAGCGAATACCACTGGCAAAATCCATACGCGCCACTTCATTCACCGAGGTCTGGCGGATCAGGTCGACCGGGTACTCGACCGGGTCTTCCAGAGTCATGATATTGACCTGTTCAGACTTGACGTAATTGAGCATCGAATACAGGGTCGTGGTTTTACCGCTACCTGTCGGGCCGGTGACCAGAATGATGCCTTCCGGACGGGCCATCATTAAGGTCAGGGTATTTAATGTATCATCGTGGACACCGAGCTGTTCCAGTGGCACGATGCCTTTGGCGCGGTCGAGCACGCGCAGTACGATGTTTTCGCCGTGCGTTGTCGGATGTGCGGATACGCGGAAATCGACCCGATGGCCCTGCACCTGTAGACTGAGTCGGCCGTCCTGTGGAATTCTGGTTTCGGCGATGTTCATTCCGGACATGACTTTCAGGCGCACCACGATGGCAGACCAGTAGTCTTTGTGCAAACTGCGGATCTGGCGCAAAACACCGTCAATGCGATAGCGCAGTCGCAGGAAACCGTCTTCCGGCTCAAAATGAATATCGGAGGCATCGCGCTTGACCGCATCTGCAAGAATAGCGTCGACCAGTCGCACCAGCGGCTGGCTGTACTCGTCCTCGATCGCATCGAGGCTCTGGTAGTCCACCTCACCGGTTTCTATCTCGTGCAAAATTCCATCGACCGAAAGCTCGTAGCCATAGAACTGGTCGATGGCTTTTTTGATTTCGCTTTCGCCGGAAATCAGCGGGGTGATTTCTATTTTGCGGCCAACCACTGCGTTGAGGCGATCCAGCACCAGCAGGTCTGATGCATTTTTCATCGCTATTTTCAGTACCTGGGTCGCTGCGTTGTAGCTGATCGGTACGATGGTGTGGCGCTTGGCAACGTCTTTGCTGATCAGTTCCAGCGCATCTTTTTCCGGTACCGCTGTTTTCAGATCGATACTGCCGACACCCAGCACCTGCGCGAGAACATCGCGCATGACCGACTCGGAGACAAAGCCCAGGCCAATCAGAATTTCGCCAATCAGGCCGCCCGATTTTTTTTGCTCGGTGAGCGCGATCTCCACCTGGTCGGCCGTTGCCAGTCCCTTGGTGATGAGCTCCTGGCCCAGTTTGATTTTTTTACGGCTGCGGGCTGTTGCGCTCATGGCTGAAGCAGCTCCAGTCTTTTCGCAACAACATCGGCTGAAAAACTGATGTTGCTATGGTCTGCGAGCTGCAAGGCAAAATTATAATATTTAACCGCTTCTTTCGGTCGGCCTGTGCGCTCCAGGCTGACTGCAAGGTTGTAGGCATAATCCGCACTACTACTGTCGTGTTCAAAAGCACTGAAATAGGCTGCCTCCGCCTCCGGCCATTTACTTTGCGCTGAATATCTGTTGCCCAGTGCATAGTACAAATGTGCGGCATCAGGATTGAGTTGTATCAAATACAGTAATTTGCTTTCGCCAGGCGCGTCCGCAACGGTACTGTTATTCATATTGAGAATGGCCGCATTCGCGACCGGGTCGCGGGGATCGAGCTGTAGTAGTTTGTTGTAGTATTGCATCGCTGCCTGGTCATCATTATTTTTCAAAGCAATCGCGCCCAGGCCCATCAGAGCGTCGCGGTTATTTTTTTCACGATCCAGCACCTGCGCATAAAGGTTATTGGCCTGGGCGTAATCTGATTTGTTATAAGCGCCCCAGGCCCTGGCCAGCAATGCGCCGACCGGATCGGCCTTTTCACCGAGTACCACGCTGATCTGATTTGATGCCGTTTGCTGCCGAGCTGCGGACGCGTGCATTGCAGGGCTGATCTTTTTATTTTTAACTTGTGTTTTTTTACCGGCTGGCGTTTGAGCAGGCTCTTTAGCAGAAGCCGGTTGATCTGACACTGCGACCGGCTCGCTGCTATAGATTTTTTCCCTGGCGCCGGCTTCGCTTGCAAATTCTAGAATACTGGTTTTCACCGGTTCGGACTGAACTGCCTGCATATTGATGCGGTGTCTTTGCTCCAGGGTTTCAACTTCCTGCTGAATGTTGCTGAAGAAATACAGGCCGCTGACAAGCAGCACGATAACGCTGAGTGTCGCGGCGCTGCCCCAGATGATCAAACGTCTGCGTCTGTGCGCATGGTTGGTTTTGTAGATTAAAACCTGCAGCGCCTCATCCGATACCGTATTCGGTGCTGGCCCGGCTTCTAATGCAAGCGGTGCTTCGACTGACGCTGGTGCTTTATTATCACTGTCCGCACTTTGCTCTGGTTCTGCAGCAGGCGTGGAAATATCATCGAGCGAGAATTCAAAATCAGTTTCGTCTGTCGCCGAGATGGCTTTAGCATCTGACTTTGGCTGCGCAGATGCATCTGCGGCAACAGCACTGCTGGCTTCCTTGTCTTTCGCCGCTTTTTTTAGTGCATCCAGAAGTAAACTCATCAGGGTCTCTCGTCAGGCGCATACATACGCGCTTTATGGCTTAGCTTCTTCTTGCAGGTATTTGCGGTAATCTTTCAGATCCCCATCGAGACTTGCGTTATGCATGACCACGGGGCGAATAAATATTACCAGCTCGGATTTCACGTATTCATCATCCTGATAACGGAACAGGGCGCCCAGCAGGGGAATGCTGGACAGTATCGGCACACCGCTGCTTGTTTTGTTGACTGTATCCTGCATCAGGCCGCCAATCACTGCGGTATCGCCATTATTAATTTTCAGGATCGACTCGATTTCTCTCACCTGTATCACCGGTATGCTGCTTACTGCACCACTTTTTGCTAGCTCGGGGTTGGGGTCATCAACAGTATCAACTATTCTGGATATGGTCGGTCGTATATTCATCATCACTACGTCATTGATGTCGATGTAGGGCGTTACTGACATAACAAAGCCAATTGGCACGGTCTGTAATTGTGTGCTCAAAATACCGGTTTGCGACGCGTTACCGTTAACCACTGTTTGCGATACCTCAACATCGGTGGTGAAGTACACCTGATTGTCGACCACTTTCAACATCGCGGTCTGGTTGTTCAGGGCCATGACTTTGGGGCTGGACAGCACTTTGACATTGCCGAATGTTTCCAGTGCTTTTAGCGTGAATGACAACGGGTTGCCACCCGAGCTGCCAGTCAATGTCGTGGTGAACACCGGCGCCTGACCCAGATTGCCGCCGATCAGGTTCTGTGTCGCATTTTCAGTAGCATCGTTTCCGTTTATGGCTGACCAGTCGATGCCGGCCTGATAATGATCGCTCAAGGTGACCTCAGCAATGGTTGCTTCGATCAGTACCTGTCGTCTGGCGCTGCCCATCACCTGGGCGAGAAATTTTTGTACCTGTTTTTGTTGCCTGGCTGTACCACGCACACCGAGAAAACCACTCTCACGATTGACGATAATATTACTACTGAGTTCGACCTTCCCGCTGCTGACCTTGCTGTCCTCGCCGATAATGTTCGAGACATTACTCGCCAGGGTTTGCCAGAAATTGTTGTTCGAAATATTCTGGACCCTGGTCTTTGAATTATTGCCTCCACTCGAACTGCTGCTACCTCCACCGCCCTGTTTGGCACCAGCACCTGTAGCGCTGATTTCTGTCGCTACTACTACATCGCCCGTACTGTCGCGCGACATATTGAGATAATCCACCTGGTACATCTGTAGATAAGCTTTGTCTGCCATGATGTGCAGGGTATCGCCTTCGAGCTGATAATTAATCGCTACCTGCGAGGCAAGACGATCCAGGATTTTCGGCAGGGTCTGATCAATAGCATTCATCGTCACCTGACCGCTGATATCGTTGTCGATGTCCAGATTCAGTTTTGCATCACGCGCCATGGAAAACAGCAGTTCGCGCACCGGCACCTGGTTGACTACCACGGTATAGGTTTCAAGATCGGGCCGCTGTTGTGGTGCGGGCAGCGCGGGTGCGGCGTTGACAGTGTCCGGGATATCGGCCGAGTCTTCGGGTGCCTGGATATGGCCTTCTGACTGCGTCGGCGGATTGGTTGCCCCACAGCCGCTGAGTATCAGGCCCAGGGCGAGAAATAATGCCTCGATATTTAGTTTCATTTTCATCCGTTAACTCGTAGTAATTGGCTGCTGGCGGAATCTGCCATACGCGCCAGGTCTTTGCGCAAGGCGCCGACACGACGCAAATACGGTTTGCTGGCCTGCAGATCTGCGGGCAGGTTTTCGATTTTTGTCTGTGCTGTCTGACGCGAGGCATAGTTATTGTAGAGAACACTATACATAGTGCTGCCGTTTATTCGCGTTTCATAGATGTAAATCTTTTCGAAATCAAGCGTCTCCGGCAGGGCCTGCAAAAACCTTTCGACCGCATCAGCATCGCTGGTGCTGGCAAGAAACAGCTGGATGCTGTACTGGTCATCGTTGACCAGCTGCAACCAGCGTTCGGTGTAGGCCAGTCGCTGTTTCAGCAGGCTGTTGTGTTCCACCGTTTCGGACTGCGGCTGTGTCTGCTGCACAACAGCAACACCCGGGTCGTGCTGCACAGTCGCGCTGTTACCGCGATCGGCGATCTGCGTACCCAGCCAGACAGCGAGTAGCAGACTGGCGCATACCGCTGCAGCCAGCCACCAGGGTTTAAGATCAATCGCTTTTTTAAAATCACTGTCGATCGCTGCAGTGCTGATATGTTTCGGGCTGACCTGGTGCACACCCTCGGAATACGCGGCCATCAGCGCCTTGTCGGCGATAATATTGATCCGCCGGGTAAGCCCGCCCGAACATTTCTCTACCGCTTTCGCAGTTTTCTCATTAAAAATATCCGGGCCACGATAGCCCACTGCGCGCAATCTGAAATTCAGATAATCGAGGGCATCTCGCGGCGGGAACGGATCGAGATAAAAACTATGGGTGATGCGTTCTTTTAACTGCCGAATATGCGGCTGCCCCAGTTTTTCATCCAGCTCGGGCTGGCCGAACAATACCATCTGCAATAATTTACTTTCGTCTGTTTCCAGGTTACTGAGCAGACGAATTTCTTCCAGCGTTTCCACCGGCATGCTCTGTGCTTCTTCAACAAAAACTACGACCTGACGATTTTCTGCGTGTTTTTCCAGAAGATGCTGTTGTAGCTTCTGCATAACATCGAGCTTGCTCGAATGACTGTTAACGTCTAACTGCAGCTCATGTGCAATCACATGCAGAATATTGTCAGGAGAAAGGCTTGGATTGGCGATGTAAACCACATCGAGCAATGTATTGAGGCGTATTTCGAGCATGCGGCAGAGCATGGTCTTGCCGCTACCGACTTCGCCGACCACTTTAATGATGCCTTCGCCGCTGCGTATCGCGTAAATTAAAGCTTCGAGCGCGGCGCCGCGCTTACTGCCCGCGTAGAACAGGCTGGTATCGGGCGTGATCTTGAATGGCGGCCGTTCCAGGCCATAATGCTCTAAATACATTATTGACTCCCTAACTTCTGCACGCGACTGTACAACGTCGTTCTATTGATGTGCAGCGCTTCCGCGGCCTTGCTGATATTATTATTATGCAACTCGAGCGCCAGGCGTATACAGTGACTTTCGATATCGGCGGTTATTTCGTCGAGCTTTAAAGTGCCAGCGATCAGTTGCTGGCGAATGTATTCATCGCTGAGAAGCGCATCTTCTCTCGGCAGCGTTGTCGCTGACAACTGTAGTTCGAGTTCGTTTTCCAGTTGCTGGCGACCGACTACCCCGCCCGGGTAGCGAGTGCCGAGGCGTATCACGATGTTGCGCAACTCGCGCACATTGCCCGGATAATCATAATCCAGCCAGAGATCGAGCGCTTCATCATCGAAACTGAATGGCGGCACGGTGTCCGCGTACACATCCTGAAAATAGTCCAGTAACAGCATGACATCGTGGCCACGTGCACGCAACGGCGGCAGTTCGATGTGCAATATACAAAGACGATGATAAAGGTCCGCGCGAAACCGCTCGGCTGCCACTTCCTCGCTCAGGACCTTGTTGCTTGCCGCCAGTATACGCGCCTGCGACTGCAACTGCCGGGTTTCGCCAGGGCGGTAATATTCACCGCTTTCCATCACGCGTAGCAGCTTGCCCTGGAGGGCGAACGGCAGTTCACCGATCTCGTCGAGAAACAGGGTACCTTTTCCGGCCTCCATAAAAAAGCCCCTGTGCTCCTCACTGGCACCGCTAAACGCGCCCTTGCGGTGGCCAAAAAGCTGCGCTTCGAGTAGCTCAGGCGCGACGGCCGCACAATTCAGCACCCTGTAGGGTTCGTGCTTGCGCTGGCTCTGGCTGTGCAGGGCGCGGGCTATCAACTCCTTGCCAGTGCCGGATTCACCGGTAATCAGCACCGGGAAGGGCGAGCCGGCAAACTGTTCGACCTGCTGGTTCACCGCCTGCATTGCCGGACTGGTACCGATGATGGAAAAGCTTTGTTCAGACTCGCGCTGCTGTTCGATCAGCTGCAGGCGTTGATGGTGGCGCAAACGCGAAAGCAGGAGCGCGGGCTCTGCGGGTTTGGCGACAAAATCGACCGCGCCCAGGGTCAGGGCGTGCTGAATATTGACATCATTGTCCTGCCCCGAGAGCACCAGGATCTTGATCCCTGGCGCAGCTGCGAGCAGCTCGCGGATCAGCTCGAAACCCTCATCAGGCCGGTGCGGTGCGGGCGGCAGACCGAGATCCACCAGAGCGAGCATGGGTTCGTTGCGGTGCCCACTCAGCAATGCCAGCGCGCTACTACGCGAGTCAGCGAGCAGCACGATGAATTCGCGCGCGAGCACAAAATCCAGGGTTTCTGCGATCAGGGGGTCGTCATCGACCAGCAGCAGAATGCCGCGTTTCTCAGCGCTGGCCTCTGACTGCTTCATCTGCTCTGCCATGTCTTACTCACTTATCTACCGCGCTCATCATGGCCGTTAGTCTCATGGTTTTTTATCAGTTTAATGCCGCCCGACCGCACTTAGCCAGTGGTCCGTGCAACCCTACACTATATATAGCAGAACTCAGCCAGCTCGACAGGCTGTAAATACAACTTGTGCTGCTGATTTGCCAGCGCTTTGCTGTAGCTGCGAATTCATTCGCACTGGTACTACGATTTACGCGGATTGTGCGAATGAATTCGCACCTACGTGGCCGCAAGGCTACAATCCCCGCATGTTCAATATTGTGCTATTCCAGCCTGAAATCCCGCCCAACACGGGCAATATTATTCGCCTCTGCGCCAACACCGGCTGCCATCTGCACCTGGTCGCACCGCTTGGGTTTGAGCTCGATGACAAGAAATTGCGTCGTGCAGGCCTCGATTATCATCAATGGGCCGAGGTGAAAGTGCATGATTCTCTGGACAAAATGCTGGCACAGAGCGAAGGACAGACGTTTGCTTTGTCGACTCATGGCCGCAGCCTTTACAGCAACGCTGTGTTCAAACCGGGAGACACCCTGATCTTTGGCCCTGAAACCCGCGGTTTGCCGCGCGCTTATCTGGATACCCTGGCGGGCGACCAGGTACTGCGCCTGCCCATGCTGGCAGACAGCCGTAGCCTGAACCTGGCGAACACAGTGGCGGTCGTGGTGTATGAAGCTTTACGTCAACAGGGTTTTGCTGGCCTGGTGTAGCTGCGAATGAATTCGCACCTGGGCAGCCTCAGAATTCGCTCGTCGAATCTCGGCTGAGTAATTCCTGAACCGCGTTTTGCGGTGACACGCCCTGATAGAGGACACGATACACCTGGCGCGTAATCGGCATATCGATATGATATTTTTCTGCCAGCCGGATCACTTCTGCGGCGGTTTTTACGCCTTCGATTTCCTGCCCGATCAGCTGATGAATTTCTTCGATGGACTTGCCCTGCGCCAGCAACAGGCCGAGGCGACGGTTGCGCGACTGATCATCCGTGCAGGTCAGCACCAGATCACCCATCCCCGCCAGGCCCATGAAGGTTTCACGGCGCCCGCCCATGGCATCGCCAAGACGCATCATTTCAGCCAGACCGCGGGTGATCAGTGCGGCGCGCGCATTAGCCCCAAAGCCCAGTCCATCGGCCGCACCAGCCGCGATCGCGAGTACATTTTTCACCGCACCGCCGAGCTCGACGCCGATCACATCATCGCTGACATAGACCCGGAAGCGGCCGCTGTGCAGAGCCTCAGTCAGCAGACTGGCAAATTCATCCGATCTGGACGCCACACTGATTGCTGTCGGCATATTCATCGCCACTTCCCTGGCAAAAGTGGGGCCGGAAACCACCGCCAGATGTTTGCACTGTGGCAGTTCTTCGTTGACCACCTCGTGGAGCAGTTTTGCACTGCCCTGTTCCAGGCCTTTGCTGGCCCAGGCTACGGGCATGGTGGCAGTGAACAGTTTTGAATTTTCGTGCAGAAATGAGCGGAACGCATGGCTGGGAATGGCGAGCAGCACCCAGGCCGCATTGCCGAGCACGGCTTCAAGCCTGGGCTCGACAGCCAGACTGGCAGGGAACTCGACGCCGGGCAAAAACTGCTGATTACAGCGCTGCTGACGCAGGCGTTCGATGTGCTCGACTTCATTACCCCAGAGGCAGACCTTCAGCCCGGCGCGCGCCAGGTGTATGGCCAGCGCGGTGCCCCACGAACCGGCACCCAGTACCGCGATGTGTTGGCCGCTGGTCAACACAGGCATACGCTAGTGAGCCTTACCCTGATCAGCCGGTGCTGACTGTTGTTGCAGGTGCTGGCTGTATAAAGCATTGAAGTTGACCGGGGCCAGCAACAACTGCGGAAAACCACCTTTGGCAATCAGTTCAGCGAGCGCCTCACGCGCAAACGGGAACAGGGTTTCGGGGCAGTACGCACCCAGCATGCCAGCCAGGTTTTCATCGGCAAAACCACTGATGGCAAAAATCCCCGCCTGTTTAACTTCAGCCAGGAACGCGGTCTTTCCAGCTCCCTGTGCGGTCACTGTAATATTGAGCACAACCTCGTACATATCCCCGCCCAGACTCACATTACTACTGTTGATCTGTACGTTGATTTCGGGTTTCCACTCGGCATCGCTAAAAACCTGTGGTGCATTCGGTGATTCAAACGATACGTCTTTTAGATAGATTTTCTGCACAGCAAACTGCTGCGCGTCCTTATTCTGGTCAGTCATGCTGGGTCTCTACTGATTGATATGTATTATTTACTGGTCAAGGGCAGATTTGCATCTGTCCAGCCATGGATCCCGCCACCAATATTATGTACATCGGCAAACCCTGCTTTTGTCAGCAAACGGCAGGCCTTGCCCGACAGGGTACCAACATTACAATAGGCCAGAACAGGCTGGTTTTTGTATTTTTCGAGCTCAGCAAGCCTGTCGGGCAGGGCGGTCAAAGGAATGTTTTTCGAATTCTTGATATGGCCCTTTTTGTATTCAGCCTCGCTGCGCACATCCAGTACCAGAGCATTATCATTATTATTCATCACCCGGATAGCATTCACCGGAGTGATCTGATTGGCCTTGCCGGTCTGATATTCAAACTCGGCCTTGATCAATAAAGTGAGGACAACGAACAGCGCACCAAAAAGAAATATATGGTTGCTGAAAAACTCGGGTAAATTTTCCATGGAAGAAACTACTACATAAAACGGGTTAAAAGATTATTCGCCGGCCGTTGGTCCAGCCGAACAAAACACGTCACGCATCATGCCGATCAGGCGCAAGGTGCGTGTGTCGCCGACGCGATAATACACCTTGTTAGCATCCTTGCGCGAGGCCAGAATACCCTTGTCGCGAAGGATAGCGAGATGCTGCGAAATATTGCTCTGTGAAGTACCCACGGTGTCGACGATATCCTGCACACTAACTTCCTGATCTCCCAGGGTGCACAATATTTTCAGTCTCAGCGGATGGGACATGGCTTTCAACGAGCGGGAAGCGCGGTTGATGTCTTCCTCGCGCGTCATTAAAAAAGTATCGTCTGTGCTAACTACTGACATATGATGCTACTACCTCGGCAGAAGAATTTATAACTCTGATCTATGACTATATAATAAAACACAAATACAATAATACACTTTACGAGCAAAAAGAATAGCAAATTGCATGCTAGCCACAAAAAACTCGTGAATGGCCTTAGAATGCCCGCCCGCAGGCGCTTTCAGGCAAGTTTGGAGATTTGATGCACTATCCCCGTAGATATCAGACATATCGGTATTTAGTATTTTTTCTATGCCTGATGGTCAAAAATATCGGTTTCGCCAGCGAAAAACCAGACCCTGGGCAATATCTGGAGAAGCTCGACCACGTCCAGAAAAGCATCGAAAAAGTCACCGAGAACCTGCAGGGAACGCGCTCGAAACGCACCAATACCATGACCGAGCTCAAGCAGCTGGAGCTGCGGATCAGCAAAAACTCTTCGAATATCAATCGCCTGGATAATGAACTCAAGCGTCTTCAGCAACGTATCCAAAACACCAGCAGCGAACTCCAGCAGCTCAATCGTGCCCTGGGCAAACAGCGCCAGGCGTTCGCAGACCAGTTGCGCTCAGCTTATGTGCAGGGTCAGCAAGAGCAGATAAAAATGCTGCTGAACCAGCAGGATCCAGTCGAGCTGGGCCGTATCCAGGTATATTTTGAATACCTGAATCGCGCTCGTGAGCAACAAATCCAGGATTTTATCCAGTCAATCGAGCACAAGCGGGGCCTGGAAGCGGATCTCAACAGCGCCCGCAGCAAACGCAAGGCCGCCCTCGCTGAACAGGCCAGCCAGAAAACCCAGCTCGAGGCCCAGCGCCAGCAACGCAATCAGTTGCTCGCCAGCCTCGATATCGAAATCCGGAACCAGGAAAAGACCCTGACCGATCTCGAGTCGAGCCGCAACAAGATCGAAAACCTGTTGATGTCGCTGGGCGAGCTGCTGGCTGATATCCCGGCCAACCCCAATGACAAGCAGGATTTCGTCCAGATGAAAGGCCATCTGCCATGGCCACTCAAAGGCCAGATGCTGGCCCAGTATGGTACCCCCAAGGAACATGGCGATCTGAAATGGCGGGGCGTGCTGATTGCAGCTAAATACGGTACCCCGGTGAGGGCCATCAGCCATGGCCGGGTGGCCTTTTCCGACTGGTTACAGGGTTTTGGCTTCATCACCATCATCGATCATGGCAATGGCTATATGAGCCTCTACGGCCACAATGAAACCCTGCTAAAACAGGCCGGAGACTGGGTCAGCGCGGGTGAGGTCATCGCCACCAGTGGCGATAGCGGTGGCCAGCCGAGGCCGGCATTGTATTTTGAAATCCGCGCGCGCGGTAAGCCAGTCAACCCGGGTAGCTGGTGTTCGAACAAGGTTGCCCAGACAGCCAGCCATAGCTAATATTCCGTGAACTCCTGACGCCGAGTATTTCTAAGGTGTATCATCGATACATGCATGATTAAACCTGCCGTTCTGGTCTAAACTCCCAGACATAATAATTTTACAATCCAGCCTGGAGCAACATTAATGAGCAAGCAACTCAAGACCACACTGGTTCTGGTCTTTGGCATAGTAGTCGGTATCGGCGCCTCGATAACGGGCTCTGTGCTAGCAAATAAATCCGATGAAATCAACGGCTTGCCGCTGGATCAATTACGCAACTTTTCTGACATTTTCGCCCGTATCAAATCCGACTATGTCGAGCCGGTCGATGACAAAACCCTGCTCGAATACGCGATCCGCGGCATGCTCACCGGCCTGGATCCGCATTCGACCTACCTGAATCCAGATGAATACCAGGAACTACGCATCGGCACCACAGGCCAGTTCGGCGGCCTCGGCATTCAGGTGGGTATGGAAGATGGTTTCGTCAAAGTCATTTCACCCATTGATGATACCCCGGCTTTTCGTGCCGGCCTCGAAGCGGGCGACCTGATCATTCGCCTCGACGAGCAGTCGGTAAAAGGCATGACCCTGAACGATGCCGTCAAATTGATGCGTGGCCCACCGGGCTCAGACATCAAACTCACCGTGGTACGTGAAGGCCTGGACAAACCCATGACCTTTGTCGTCACCCGTGACATTATTAATGTACAAAGCGTAAAGAGCCGCATGCTTGACCCCGGCTATGGCTATGTTCGCATCACCAACTTCCAGTCCAAAACCGGGCGTGACATGATCGCCGCCATCAATAAACTGAAAAAAGAAAACAAGGCCGACCTGAAAGGTCTGGTGCTTGATCTACGTAACAATCCTGGCGGTGTACTCAATGCCGCGGCTGATGTGTCTGATGCCTTCATCGAATCGGGCAAGCTGGTGTATACCGAAGGCCGTATCGAGAACTCGCATTTTGAATTCGATGCCAAACCTGGTGATGTGATGAAAAACGCACCTATCGTAGTACTGATTAACGGCGGCTCGGCCTCGGCTTCTGAAATTGTTGCTGGCGCACTGCAGGACCACCACCGCGCTGTATTGATGGGCAGCAAATCCTTCGGTAAGGGTTCGGTGCAGACCATTCAGGAACTGCGCAACGGGGGCGCGGTCAAGATCACCACTGCTCGCTATTTCACTCCATCTGGACGCTCCATCCAGGGCGATGGCATCACCCCGGACATTCTGCTCGACAAACTTAAAGTCACCAAAATTGATGATACCGAAAATTTTGACCGTATCAAGGAAGCAGACCTGGGCCGCCATCTGAGCAACCCGAATAAAACTGACGACGAAATCGAGAAGTCAGCTAAAACGCAGGAAGACAAATCCAGGGAAAGCAAATTGCTAGCTACCGATGATTATCAGTTGCACGAAGCCCTGACTTTACTCAAGGGCCTGACGATTATGGGCAGCAAGTCCTGATCCAGCTTGCGCATGCACAACAGTCGCTGCGCGCTGACAGTGT
>Ga0214472_10001899_pt1 | contig 22656 bp, 25 predicted proteins | sample RVTome_6_FD_207662 | JGI IMG/M metagenome (GOLD analysis project Ga0214472, IMG submission 207662) | Soil microbial communities from uranium-contaminated site in the Upper Colorado River Basin, Wyoming, United States - RVT140D175 | ecosystem: Environmental > Terrestrial > Soil > Contaminated >...
CCATGTTCATCCCCACCGTCGTTGTCGCCGCCCGCAAGCTGAAAATCAGCCCCTCGAAATTCCTTATCCCCCTCGCCTACGCCTCCATCATGGGCGGAATGTGCACTCTGATCGGCACCTCCACCAACCTCGCGGTCAGCGGATATTTGGAAACCCGCGGTTGGACGAAGGTTGGTCTTTTCGAAATCACCCCCATCGGCTTGATCGTCCTGGGGGTGGGCATTCCCTACATGATGTGGTTCGGCCGTCGTTTATTGCCGGAACACGTGGAAGCCGATTTCACCGAAGAATATGCCCTGCGCGATTATCTGAGTGAAATCAGCGTACTCGAGAATTCGAAACTGGTTGGCCAAATGGTGTACGATTGCGACCTCGCGCAAAAGGGGTTCCGCATCATCAAGATTATTCGCGGCGGCAAATCGCTGATGCCGGGCGCATGGACGGAAATCACGGCCAACGATACCCTGCTGGTGGAAGGCAAGGTCGAGGAACTGCTCAAGATCAAGGAAAAGAAAGGGGTGGAGATCAAACATGACCTGAAACTGGTCGACCTCGAGCTAAAGGGAGAAAACCTGAAAATCGCCGAAGCCTTGTTGACCCCCCAGTCGAGCCTGGCCGGCAGCACGCTGAAGTCTGCCCGTTTCCGTCAACGCTTCGGGCTGACAGTGCTGGCGATGTTCCGGCACGGCCAACCCTTGCGCGATGAGTTGGGAGACATCCGTCTGCGTTTCGGCGATCTGTTGCTGGTGCAGGGGGAGGCGGACCTCTTCGAGGCCCTGTGGCGACATCGGGATCTGTGGATCCTGCAGGAACTCAGTTCGTCCCGGTTCAACAGCCGTAAAGGCTGGTATACCATCGGGTTCTTCGCCGCGGCGCTGATAGCGAGCGGCCTGGGTTGGTTGCCCCTGTCGATCGCCATTCTCGGCGCGGCGCTGCTGGTGTTGCTGTTTCGTTGCCTGACCGTGGAGGAAGCGTACGAATTCATCGATTGGCGGCTGCTGATCCTGATTGCCGGGATGACGGCCTTCGGCACCGCCATGCGAAAAACAGGCGCAGCCGAATTTCTGGCCGATTTCGTGGTTATGGTGATGGAGCCGGTGGGGCTGATGGGCGTTTTGGGAGGATTCATCCTGCTTACCGTACTGTTAAGCATCCCGATGTCCAATGCCGCCGCGGCGCTGGTGATGCTGCCGATCGCCCTTCAAACCGCGCAGAAACTCGGCTCTAACCCGCACACTTTCGGCATCGCGATCATGCTGGCGGCGTCGTTGTCCTTCATCGGCCCCTTTGAACCGGCCTGCGTGCTCGTCTATGGGCCTGGAAAATATCGATTTCGGGACTTCGTAACCGCCGGAACCGGTTTGACGCTGATCCTCGTTGTCGTGGTGCTGGTATTGCTGCCGGTTCTCTGGCCGCTCTGACACAAGGAGCCTCCGCCTACTGCACCTGTTTCAGGAAAAAGTCCCAGATGATATCGTCCGCGATAATCACCTGGGAAAGTTCCCTCCCCCGAACAGCCCTGGCATTGGGACCGTCCCACCCCTTATTTGAAATCGATGGTGAAGGGCTTGCGCTTGTTGGGATTCTCCGCCAGTTCGCTTCGAACGACCTGATGGCCGAGAATGATCGACGCCACCAGTTCGTAACCTTCCCCTACGCCGAGTCCTTTTTAATTGCCGGTTTGTCGAGAATGTTGTGGGCAAAGGGGGTTCAAATCTTCATTGTCGACAACTTATCCTTCAAACGCCGCATCAGCTTTTCAAACTTACGGTCTTATTCCTTGCCTTCCCGCCACCGCTTCCGCTCCTGGCTTACCGCGCTGGAAAGATGAGGGGTGAGAAGATAAGGGGTCCAAGTTGACAAGTTCACTTAGATCGGGACGATAAAGGCCATGGCACGCAAGGGACGTATCCATATTCCAGGCTTGGTGGTTTTTCAGGGGCGAAGGCCTACATCAGGTATGTCGAGTTCCTGAAAAAACGCCGTAACGCCATACAAGGGCGGATTTATGCGACACCGTCACATATGACAGTTAGGCCAAGAATGGCGGCTGCCGCTGACGACTGCCCCCTTCCCCCCCTGCCATTTTCCGGACTTTCACTTTATAATTCATACCTTGGGCTTCCACTATCCCTCGGTTGCGGCGGCATGATCGTTGCGATAAAATTTAATAATTGAAACGAAAGAAATCATGCCGAAGGTCAACGCCAAAATTCCCGTGGCGGCATCGGCGCAAAAGGCAAATTCCCGTTTGCCGGATATTAAGGAGATTCGAAGGTACCTGTCTAACAACATGTCCCCTCAGGGAATCGAGTCCCTCCGACCCATCGTCCTGACGGCTGTTGAAGATGGCGGCAGCGTTAAAGAAACTATCGAGCCGCCGCTGAGCGCCCTCGACAGGGTCAAATCCGAGATGGCCCAGGGACAATAATTGAAGCTGTCAAAAGGAGAAGCAGATGTTGTGGACCATAGCAATAGTAGTCATTGTTCTGTGGGCGCTGGGGCTAGTGACCAGTTACACGCTGGGAGGTTTCATTCACATCCTGCTGATCATCGCCGTGATTGTTGTGGTTATGGGCCTCCTCCAGGGCCGCAGGCGCTGAAAGTAAAACCACGCATAAAACAAGGAAAGGAGCAGCGACATGTTAGGAACCATTCTGCTCGTCGTTCTGGTTTTGCTGATTCTGGGTGCACTACCTGCCTGGCCCCACAGCCGACAGTGGGGTTACTATCCTAGTGGCGGGCTTGGTCTGATCCTTTTGATCCTCCTCATCCTGCTGCTGATGGGCCGGATTTAACTGGAAACATCGCTGTCACATTGGAGATGAGGTGTTTTCCGGGAGGCGGCCGAAGGGGCTTAGCCCAACCCCAGAAAAGGGAGGTGGTCAGCCATGCCGTTAATTCAAGTAATATTGGTGCTTATCGTGGTGGGTGTTCTTTTATGGCTCATCAACCGATTCATTCCCATGGCGGGATCCATCAAAACGATTCTGAATGCCGTGGTAGTTATTGCCGTCGTTTTGTGGCTCCTGAATGTTTTTGGAATATTAAGTTCCCTCTCCGGGATCACAGTGGGGAAGTGAACCTTCGCTATGGCTCAAGGTGAAAAACCCTGATTGACGCCCCGATCAAGCGTACGGTGCCACCGGCCAAACGTTAGGAAATCCTGCAAACCGTTGTGGCAATACTCGGCCCGATTCGCTAGGATCGGGTTTGGAGGGATTCGACCCCGGATAGGCTTCTTTTCCCTAACAATGGTTCACGACAAGGAGGAAACATTTATGTTAACCCTGCAGCGCGTGACGAGATTTCTGGTTTGTTTAGTCGTTTTAACCGCCTTCATCGGGTGTGCGGCCACGGATCAACGGGAAAGTTCCGGTGAATATGTCGATGATACCGTCATCACTTCCAAGGTCAAAGCCGGCATCTTTGACGAACCCGCTCTGAAAACCCTCCAGATCCAAGTCAAGACGTTCAAAGGGGAAGTTCAGTTGAGCGGCTTTGTCGATTCGGCGCAGAGCGTCGCAAAGGCAGGAGAAATTGCCCGTAGTGTCGAGGGGGTTAAAGCGGTGAAAAACGACTTGATTGTAAAATAGCCGAGGTCCCTTGTCCGGATACGAGAAACAGGGGTGAGGGCTGGTTATACCCAGCCCTCCCTCATCGAACCGTGCATGCGGTTTTCCCGCACACGGCTTTCCGATTGTCATCGACCCATTACGGCGATCAGGGCGGAGGTTCACCCCCCCTCTCGATGCCCAGATCGATTTCCGCATCCCAGGCATCGGCTGACACGCCATGGCGATTCAGGACCAGAACCACGGTTTTCAGAAGAATCTTCATGTCCAATACCCAAGAGCGGTTTTCAACATACCAGACATCCAAGGACAGCCGCTGGTCCCAGGGCAGCCAGTTGCGACCGTGAATCTGGGCCCAACCGGTCAGGCCGGGTAGAACCTCATGGCGAAGTCGTTCCCGAGAGTTGTACCACCGCAGATAATGGCTATACAGGGGGCGAGGTCCGACCAGGCTCATGTCCCCGTTGAGCACGTTTAACAGTTCAGGCAGTTCGTCAAGGCTGGTCTGGCGCAGCCAGCGGCCCAGGGGAGTCAGTCGCTTGCCGTCGGGAAGCAATTTCCCATGGACATCGCGCTCCTCGGTCATGGTGCGGAACTTGTACAGGGTAAAGGGCCGTTCATGCAGACCCGGCCGTTCCTGGCGAAACAACACCGGCTTGCCCAGCCGCCACCTCACCAGGATTCCCAAGCCGAGCAGGATCGGCCACAAAAGCAGCAATCCTCCCGCCGTCAGGACCAGATCCGTGCCTCGTTTTATCAGTGTATTCCGGTAATGCCCCATATTTCCTTTCTCCTGTTCATATCCGGCCCGGCGGTTTTCCAACCCCGTCAAGTTGAGGGAGAAACCGGGTACCTCTCCGGCGTGATCACCGAATTTCAGCCGCTGACCGCTTCGAGTTTGGTTTGCTCGTGGGGATGGGGCGAGCGGTAGACGGGAAAGAAGCCGGCCCCGGAGAAATCGGCTCCGTAATGGACCGACCATGCCGTGGCAAGAGACCGATAGGCGTTCTCATCATGGATGCGGCGATAGGTGCTGAACCGGACCCGCAGGGGGGAGAACCCGGCTTTGAAGCGAAATACGCCGTCATTGGGCTGGTAGCCTCCGCCCAGCAGCATGCGTCGTTTGCCGGCCTTTACCGCCCAGCGAATGGTTTCCCACACATATTTGTTGACCGCTCGCAACCGGGAAAATTCCAGATCGGCGGCGGACAGGTGCCAGTAGACGTCGGGGCCGCCGTGGAAAAACAGGCCGCCCGCAACCACCTGATTGCGGTATTCGGCCAGGGCGATGAAAGCGTTGTCGGGCATGGTTTCGAAGATATCGGCAAAATACTCCTCGGGGAGCCGGTACCGCTCCAGGGCTTGCCGGCGTTCCATGGTGGCCGCATGAAGTTGGTGAAACGCGCGGACATCATCGAGGGTTTCGGCCCAACGCACCCTTACGCCGGACTTTTCCGCCTGGCGGGTCATGCGCCGCGCATCGGAGTTCAACGATTTGGTCCAGAGGTTCGTTTCTCCTAGAGTCAGGTCGACCTGCACCACATCGCGATCCGGCAACACCAGTGCCGGATCGAGCAGCTGTTCGGATTGATGCCAGGGGCTGAGATGGGCGAACTCGGCGATGATGCCGTTTTCGCCGCAATAACAGGCGAACCGGTCGGCGAAGGTCGTAACTTCGGCACCCCGGAGGCCTCTGGTTCGGAGGCACAGGGGCCCGGTGTATTCGGGGGTAAAAGTATCCCACCGGGCTTTGGAGGCGCCTGCCGCGAAGGGCAGGTCATTGACCGGTCGGATAAAGAAGGGATAGGCGAAAACGGTTTCTCCCGATTTCACCACGAACAGCCGGCCGGAGAAACCGCTCTGTCCTTCGATGATCCGGGCGTATTCCAGACTTCCCATCACGCAGGCCTCGGCAGGCAGGAACTGGTGCCAGAGGTCCACGTCGGCCGTGGTCAGCACATATTGTCGAATCATGGTATTTCCCTCCTTCCGGCTCCGCCTCACAGCGCCCGGGGACGAATCCATTCGCCCGCCCGACGCAGGACGCCACCCGGAATGCGGCGGATACAGCCGAGCATGTAGGCATACCAATTCCCCCCGTAAGGTACATAGCAACGAACGGTGTTGCCCTCTCGAACAAGCCTGTCCCGGAGATCGGACCGCACGCCGTAGAGCATCTGCAACTCGAAAGAGCAGGGGTCGAGCCCCGCGTCGGCGGAAAATTGTCGTGTGTGAAAAAGAAGCCGCGCGTCATGCGTGGCGATGGCCGGATGACGGCCCTTGGACAGAAGGAGCTCCAGATCCTGTCGAAAGGCCTTGTCGATGTCTTCCTTCCGGCGATATACGGTTTCGGCCGATTCCCAGTAGCCGCCCTTGACGAGGCGAATCCTCGCACCGTCGGCGATCAACCGTTCCAGGTCATGGCTCCGTTGCCGAAGATAGGATTGCAGGACGATGCCCACGGTGTCGTTGCCGAAACTTCGCCGCATTTCGTCAAAGATTTTCAGAGTGACTTTCACATAGGGCGATTCCTCCATGTCGATGCGAACAAAATTTCTCAATCGACCGGCGCAATCGAGGATCCGTCGCAACTGGTCGCGGCAGAAGGCCTCGTCGATATCGAGCCCGATCTGGGTGAGTTTGACGGAAAGATTCGCGTCCAGACCCTGCTCCCCGATGCGCCGCAACGCCTCGATGTTGCCGTCGGCGGCGGCGACGGCCTCGGCTTCATCTTTTACATGGGTTCCGATGTAATTGAGGGTGCCCTTGATGCCCCGGGCATTGAGGTTTTCGATGACCGCCAAACCGGCGTCCAGGTTCTCACCAGCCACAAACCGCCATGCCACGTCCCGAACCCCGGGAGTGCTCACGATCGCTTTTCGCAGCCACGGTTGGCCGGCGACGGCCGACAATACCTGTCGAAACATGGGGTGCCTCCTGCTCCACGGCAAAACGAACAAACTGGCGGCAACGCCTTGAAGAAACGAAGGGTTTTCGTTTAATTAAAGTATAGTCCGGTCCGACCATCTTTCAATCCTCGTCGCCAATTTGCCTTAACAATCAACAGGTTGCCTTTTGCAGCCATTCATTTGCCGCAGTTTGCGGCTAAGCATGCCAAAAATACTGCGTAACCAGTATTTTTCAAAATAGCCATTGTATTTCTCCATAATTACTGCGATCGCAGTATTTTATTTGACAAAGCCCTCCTTTCAAAATATATACTGCGAAGGCAGTATGTTTATCCATTTAGAGGAGGTCCCCGTGCCCAGAACAGTAAAGCCTATGCCGACGCCGACCCAGGAGGGGCCATTGGACGCCAGGACGCTGGGGAAATTTGTCCGGGCCAGACGAACCCAGATTGGCATGGGCATCCATGAAGCGGCGGCTTTTTGCGGTGTTGCGGTCGACACCCTGACCAAGATCGAAACGGCCAAAGCCGATATCAATCTCTCAAGTATGCTCGGTGTTTGCCGGATGCTCGGGATTAAACTTGTCGTTGAGCCCTGGGAGGACTGATGTCTCAGCAGCTTACCGTTTTTTTTAATCGAGACCCTCTTGGAACGATCACGCTCCACGGCAAAGGAGACCAATACGGACTTGAGTACGATCCGTCATGGTTGACCGGAGAGGGGTTTCCCATCTCCCCTCATTTGAAGCCCGGAGAGTGCGAATCGGAACAGGTAAAACGGTTTCTGTCCAATCTCCTTCCGGAGGGCAAGTGGCTGGAAGAATTGTCGCAGGACAATCAGATCTCGAAAAGTAACATCTTTGGCCTTGTTGCCCTGATCGGGGCGGAGACAACCGGAGCTCTTACCTTCAAGTACGATGGCACCGACCGGGAACCGAGGTCGACCGAGTTTCGTGCCGTCAGCCCTGAAGAATTAACGGAGCGAACCGCACAGCGGCAGACGGTATCCATAGGAAAATGGGACGCCAAACCTCGTCTCTCGGTTACAGGTGTACAGGACAAGCTGCCGATCCTGATCAGACCGGGTGGTGATATGGGGTTCGGTGAAGGGGATTTGGCCTCTACCCATATCCTTAAATTCGGCAAGCGACCGGACATGCACATGATGGTCAACGAGTTCATCTGCATGAAGCTGGCCCGCCTCGCCAAACTGCCTGTTGCCAACGTCTCACTGCGAAGATTTGGTGAGCCGGTGCTGGTGGTGGAGCGCTTTGATCGCCGATGGAACGGAAATCGTATCGACCGATTACATCTGATCGACGGCTGCCAGATGCTCGACTTGCCGCCGACATACAAGTATGAACGTCCATACGGCAAAACCGGAGAGGTGGCACGGATTAGAACCGGTGTCAGCCTGCCAAGGCTCTTTTCCGCAACCCTGCACTGCCGTATTCCGGCGATGGCAATCAGGGATTTGCTGAATTGGACCCTGTTCCAACTGCTGATCGGCAATAGCGATGCGCACGGCAAAAATATCTCGTTTTTCGTCGACAAGTCGGGGATCGACGTGGCTCCAGGCTATGATCTGTTGAACATTGGCATCTACGGGGACGAATTCGACCACGACCTGGCCTTGGCCATCGGTGACGAGTTTGTCGCCAAAGAGATCCTGCCCTACCAACTCGCCGAGTTTTGCGACGATTGCAATCTGCCTCAGCGCCAGGTGGCAGCCAACCTGAAGAATCTTTGCAGAGCCGTGCTGGACAATCTGGCTGGTCTTCCGATGGAAAACTTTCAGGATGGCGACGAAATGGAATTTGCTCGGAACCTGATCGAGAGGCTGAGAATCAATGCGGAGCGGTTCCTGGAAATTGCCCGGGAACTGCCGCGGGTAAAATTGTAATCTGGTTAGCCACCTTTCTCCCGTTAATGATCTCTCTGCTCCATCAAGATCGAAAGCTTTCACCACACGTTCGCACCGCGCACTAGAGCGCACAGAGGTCACAGAGGTCACAGAGAAAAACCTTGAAAAAGATTCCGGCCTACTACAATAGGCTCCGAGGTCAGAGGGATAAAGGGAGGTCGCTGGAATGGAGGGACGGATGGGTTGCGGCAATTTTTGGAGGGTTTGCCGGATTGACCCGGCGAAAACGGGCCTTTGCGACGGAAAGGCCTATATAGCCATCACCTGTTTGGGTTTTGATTTTGCCAAGAGCTGAACATATGGTATTGCAAGACCTGACGCTTGGTCCGGGTTTTAACGCCGGCAGTTTTCGATGGCGATGAACAGTTTTTCAAACACGATGGGTTTGGCGAGGTAGCTCTCTACCCCGATTTCGTCGAATTGCTCGGTGTATTCCGATCCCTGGTAGGCGGTGAGCACGATAATTTTGGCGTCCGGCTTTAGCGCCCGGATTTGGCGGGACATCTGAATCCCGTTCATCACCGGCATGTTGATGTCGGTAAGGACGATCCGCGGCGTATGCCTCTCAAAGAGGTCGAGCCCCGCCCTGCCGTTCTCGGCCAGGTGGACGACGGTATCGGGGAACTTCTTCGGGATTATGAGGCTTAATAGATGGCGGACTATCTTGTCATCTTCCGCGACAAGCAGGGAGATGGCGCCTTCGGAAGGGCGGTGATCCGACTCTGACTCGTTGATGAACACTGCGCTCAATGTCCTGCTCCTGATACCGGGGGATCGGAAATCGGCGGAGAGCAGCCGATCCGGCTCGCCTCGTCGAGCATCATGGTGAACGTGAAAGTGCTGCCCGTCCCCTTTTTGCTCTCGACCCGGATTTTGCCCCCCATGGTCTCGATGATCCGTTTCGAAATGGCCAAACCGAGCCCGCAGCCCGAGGATAACGCCTCAGCGGTTTTCACCTGCGTGAACATCTCGAAGATTATTTCGTGAGAGTCGGCGGAAATGCCGATGCCCGTATCCCGGACGGCAAACTGAATGAGATCATGACCGGACCGGGCGGGATCGGGGGTGCGCCGGGCGGCGACGTGAATCTCCCCCTTTTCCGTGAACTTCACGGCATTGCCGATCAGGTTTATAAATACCTGCCGCAGTCTCCCCTCGTCGGCCACCACCTTTTCCGGCAGATCCGCGTCGACTTCAAGGTCAAAGCGCAGCCCCTTGCGGCGGGCCTCCAAAGCCAGAACTTCGGCGGCCGAACAGATGCATTCGCGCAGATTGAACGGGACCAGTCGGAAACTGATCTTGCCGCTTACAAGCCTGGAGAAATCCAGAATGTCGTCGATCAGCCGACTGAGTGATCCGGCCGACGTGTAGGCCATTTCCAATAAAGGGCGCTGTTTGTCCGGCGGGTTGTCCATGAGCAACAGATCGATGATTCCCATGACCCCCGTCAGGGGGGTCCGCATCTCATGGCTCATGTTGGTCAGGAACTCGCTCTTTGCCCGATTGGCAGCCTCGGCCGCTTCTTTGGCCTTCTCCAGCTCGGTTGTTCGCTCCCGGACCAAGGTTTCGAGGTGTTCGCGGTATTTGACAAGCTCCTCTTCCGCCTGTCTGCGCTCGTGGCGGATGGTCGCCTCCCGCAGTTCGCGCTCCAGCGCCGGCACCAGCCGCGAGTACTTCCCCTTCAGGATGAAGTCGTGAGCCCCGGCCTTCATCGCCTCCACGGCCGACTCCTCGCCGATCACCCCGGAGATGAGGATGAAGGGGAGGTCGAGCCCTTTGGCCCGCATTATCCGCAGCGCGTCGAGCCCGTTGAATCCCGGGAGATTGAAGTCGGCGATGACCGCATCCCAGGGGTGGCTATCCAGGGCCGCCTCCAGCTCCTGCAGTGTCTCGACCCGCTCGAAGGTGACGTTGAACCCCCCTCGCAGCTCCCGCACCAGCAGCAGTGCGTGGTCCTCCATGTCCTCGATAAGCAGCAGCCGTAGCGATCGGATCATCGCTCACCCCCTGTGGATAACACCCTGTGTGTGTGTGTGTGTGTGTGTGTGTGTGTGCGGCAGCGTTTCGTTTTTGTCTCATTGGTTTCCTCCCGTCAGGGGCGGCTGATTGAGCACCAGCCAATACAGGCCCAGGGTCTTCACCACCTCGGCGAACTGAATAAAATCGATCGGCTTGCGGATGTAGCTGTTGCACCCCAATTCGTAGGCGCGGATCACGTCCTGCTCTTCCACCGAGGTGGTGAGGATGACCACGGGCAGAATCCGGGTCCGGGGGTCGGCGCGCAGTTGCCGCAGTACTTCCAGGCCGCCGATCCTGGGGAGCTTGAGATCGAGCAGCACCAGGACGGGATTCCCTTCGGGACCGCGATCGGCCCAGGTGCCGGTGGCGAAGAGGTAATCGAGGGCCTCGGCCCCATCCTCCGCCACCACCAGGGAGGCGGGGACATCGGCCTTGCCGAAGGCCCGCCGCGCCAGCTCGACAAAATCCGGGTTATCGTCGATCAACAGGATGGTCTTGCGGTTCATGGCTCGGTCCTGGTTGGAGGGGAATCAAGGGTGAAATAGAAGGAGGCTCCCTCGCCCACCCGCCCCTCGGCCCACACCTCGCCGCCGTGACGGCGAATGACGCGCTGGACCAGGGACAGGCCGATGCCGGTGCCCTGAAACTCCCTGTCCAGATGCAGGCGCTGGAAGGTGGCGAAGAGCTTGTCGGCGAAGGTCATGTCGAAGCCGGCGCCGTTGTCGCGAACGAAGTAGGCTGCCTGCCCGTTGACCTCGACGGCGCTGAACTCGATGATCGCCACCTCTTTCTTGCCGGTGAACTTCCAGGCATTGGCGAGCAGGTTGTCGAGGACCACCTTGAGCAGGTTGGGATCGCCGGTGGCGGTGAGCCCGTCGGTGATGTGGAAGGAAACCTGCCGCTCCGGCTGGGACTTGCGCAGTTCCGCCGCCAGTGCCCGGGCGGTGGCGGACAGGTCGACGGTGGCCAGGTTCAGTTCCCCCCGGGTGAGGCGGGAGAGCTTGAGCAGGTCGTCGATGAGCTGGGCCATGCGCTGGGTGGCGTTGCGCACGCGCCTCAGGTAATCGTTCCCCCGGTCGTCCAGCAGATTCTCATAGTCTTCCAGCAGGGCCAGGCTGAAGCCGTCGATGGATTGCAGCGGCGCCCGCAGGTCGTGGGAGACCGAGTAGCTGAAGGCCTCCAGTTCGCTGTTGGCGGCATCGGCCGCCTCCTTGGCCCGGCGCAGCGAGTCGAAAGCATCCCGCAAATCGCGGTTGGCGATATCCGCCTTGGTCCGCTCCACGTCGAAGTCCTCGAGGATGTTGAGCATCGCCCGCTGGCTCTCCTCGAGCCGATGCTTTTCCCCGGTGAAATCGTCGAGAATGTTGAGAATGGCCCGCTGTGTCTCCTCGAAATACGCCTTGTCCCCGCTGAAGTCCTCAAGCATATTAAGGATGGCGCGCTGGGTGTCTTCGAGGCGGCTCTTCTCCTCCGTGAAGTCCTCGAGGATGTTGAGCAACGCCCGTGCGTTGTCCTCGAAGACCCCCGATTGCAGGGAAGACTGCGCATCCAGGGGAAAGGTCGTCACCGCTCCGTCCCCCGGCCGCCAAGACGCTCATTATCCCGTTTCAGCTCCTCGATCTCCTTTTTCAGTTCCACCATCTTCAACTCGCGACCGACGGTCAGTTTCTGGAAGCGCTCCAGCTCGGCCAGCCTTTCCAACTCACGGGCCCGCTGATCCTCGCGGGCGCGCTGCTCGGCGACCTTGGCTTCGGCTTCCTTCTGCGCCGTGACGTCCCGCGCCGCGGCGAACACCCCCAAGACGTTCCCCTGGACGTCCCGGTAAACGGACGCGTTGTAGAGTACCTTGGTCAGGCGCCCGTCCCCATGCCGGATGGTCAGGGGATAGTCGGTGACGAAGCCCTTCGAAAACACCTGCTCGTAGCCTTCGCGGGCCTTGTCCGGCGCGGTGAAGTAGTCCGAGAAGACGGTGCCGATGAGGTGTTCCCGCGGCACGCCGGTAACCTTGGCGGTCGCCTCGTTGACGTCGGTAATCTTCCCCTCCGGGCTGATGGTGACCAGCGGGTCGAGAGAGGCCTCGATGAGAGAGCGGGCGTACTGGGAGGCGAAACGAAGCTTCTCCTCCGCCTGCTTCTTTTCGGTAATGTCGGTACTCATCAGCAGATACCCGATCGGATTGCCCGCCGAATCGTTCCGGCGGGTGACGACGACGCTGGCCACGAATCGGGAACCGTCCTTCCGAACCCGCTGGAATTCCCCTTCCGCCAGACCCTTCTCATAGGCGGTCTTCAGCAGCTTGTCGACCGCGCCCGACTCGATGTCTTCGGGGGAATGGAGGATATTCGAGTCCCTGCCGATGATCTGATCCTCCGAGTAGCCGTAATTCAGCCGCGCCCCCTCGTTCCAGGAGAGGATGCAGTAGTTGAGGTCCTTGCCGATGATGGAGTACTTGGTCGAACTCTGCAGGATGTTGTCGAGGAAGTTCTTGGTCTCGGCGAATTCGCGCATGACGCGCCGCGACTCGGTAACGTCGCGGGCGGCGGCGAACACCCCCAGGACATTGTCGTGCACGTCCCGATAGACCGAGGCGTTGTAGAGAACCTCGACCAGCTTCCCTTCCTTGTGGCGGATGGTCAGGGGGTAGTCGATGACCGAACCCTGGGCGAAGACCTGCTGGTAGCCCGCGCGCGCCTCGTCCGGCTCGGTGAAGTAGTCGGAGAAGTCGGTGCCGATCAGCTGCTCCCGCGGGATCCCGGTGACCTTGACCGTCGCCTCGTTGACGTCGGTGATCTTCCCCTCCGGGCTGATGGTGACCAGCGGGTCGAGGGACGCCTCGATGAGGGAGCGGGCATACTGGGCGGCCTGCTTCTGGGCGGTGACGTCGCGGGCGGCGGCGAACACCCCCAGGACGTTCCCTTCCACGTCGCGGTAGACCGAGGCGTTGTAGAGAACGTCGGTGAGCTGTCCGTCCTGGTGGCGGATGGTCAGGGGGTAGTCGGTGACGAACCCCTTGGCGAAGACCTGCTGGTAGCCTTCCCGGGCCTTGTCCGGCTCGGTGAAGTAGACGGAGAAGTCGGTGCCGATCAGCTGCTCCATCGGCAGACCGGTGACCTTGACCGTCGCCTCGTTGACGTCGGTGATCTTCCCTTCAGGGCTGATGGTGACCAGCGGGTCGAGGGAGGCCTCGATCAGGGAGCGGGCATACTGGGCCGCCTGCCGCTGCGCCGTGACGTCGCGGGCGGCGGCGAACACCCCCAGGACGTTCCCCTCCACGTCGCGGTAGACCGAGGCGTTGTAGAGAACCTCGACGAGGTACCCGTCCTTGTGGCGGATGGTCAGGGGATAGTCGATGACCGAGCCCTTGGCGAAGACCTGCTGGTACCCCTCGCGGGCCTTATCCGGCTCGGTGAAGTAAACGGAGAAGTCGGTGCCGATCAGCTGCTCCCGCGGGACCCCGGTGACCTTGACCGTCGCCTCGTTGACGTCGGTGATCTTCCCTTCCGGGCTGATGGTGACCAGCGGGTCGAGGGAGGCCTCGATGAGGGAGCGGGCGTATTGGGCGGTCTGCCGCTGGGTTGTGACGTCGCGGGCGGCGGCGAACACCCCCAACACGTTACCCTGCACGTCACGATAGACCGAGGCGTTGTAGAGAACCTCGATGAGTTGCCCTTCCTGGTGACGGATGGTCAGGGGGTAGTCGATGACCGAACCCTGGGCGAAAACCTCCTGGTAGCCTTCGCGGGCCTTGTCCGGCTCGGTAAAGTAGTCGGAGAAGTCGGTGCCGATCAGCTGCTCCATCGGCATGCCGGTGACCTTGACCGTCGCCTCGTTGACGTCGGTGATCTTCCCTTCCGGGCTGATGGTGACCAAGGGGTCGAGGGAGGCCTCGATCAGGGAGCGGGCATACTGGGCCGCCTGCTTCTGAGCAGTGACGTCGCGGGCGGCGGCGAACACCCCCAGGACATTGCCGTGCACGTCGCGGTAAACCGAGGCGTTGTAGAGAACGTCGGTCAGCTTCCTTCCCTTGTGGCGGATGGTCAGGGGATAGTCGGTGACGAACCCCTTGGCGAAGACCTGCCGGTAACCCTCGCGAGCCTTGTCCGGCTCGGTGAAGTAGTCGGAGAAGTCGGTGCCGATCAGCTGCTCCTTCGCCACGCCGGTGACTTTGACGGCCGCCTCGTTGACGTCGGTGATCTTCCCTTCCGGACTGATGGTGACCAGCGGGTCAAGGGAGGCCTCGATCAAAGAGCGGGCATAAGTGGAGGTAGCCAGCTGCTGCTCTTCCTCCCGTTTCCGTTCGGTGATGTCCCGGGCGATGGAGGAGACCCCGATCAGTTCGCCGGAGGAGTCGCGCATGGGAGAGACGGTAAGCGAAACGTAGATCGGTTTGCCGTCCTTGCGCTGCCGGTGGGTTTCATAGTGATCGACCCGCTTGCCATTACGGATCTTCTTCAGGATCTCATCCATGTCTCCGGGACGGTCCGGGGATTCCAGGACAGAGACCGGGCGGCCGACGACCTCCGCCGCCTTGTATCCGTACATGATCTCCGCCGCCCGGTTCCAGCTGGTAATCACACCCTCGGGAGTTTTGGCAACGATGGCGTCATCCGACGACTCGACGATGGAAGAGAGCAGTTCCTCGGTGCTTTTACGCTCGGTGATGTCCCGCTTGATTGAGGAAACGCCGATCAGCGCTCCCGTTTCGTCGTGGATGGGAGAGACGGTGAGGGAGACATGGATGAAACCGCCGTCCTTGCGTCGGCGGACGGTCTCGAAGTGCTCGACCGGCTCGTCATTGCGGATCCTGGCAAGGATGTCGTCCATCTCGTGGGCATGGTCGGGGGGAAGCAGGAGGGAGATAGGTCTTCCGATCACCTCGGCCGCCTGGTAGCCGAACATCCGCTCCGCTGCCGGGTTCCAACTGGTGATGATCCCTTCGGGGGTCTTGGCGATGATGGCGTCGGAGGAGGAATTGACGATGGATGCCAGGAGCGCGTTTCCCGTCCTGTCGTTTTCCATCCGCGCCGGTAACTTTCCGGACTTCTCGACTTGCTTCTCAGGGGGTGCCATTCAGCGGCCTCTCTTTCGATGCGACGAGTGAATGTGCGGGTTCATTCAGTCCCAACCCAGCGATTTAGAAACAGAAAATAATGCGTGCCAATATTTTTATTCCACCGGGCATCACTGTCGGATAATGCTGGAACCTGAAAACTTTTGTCAACAATTTTTGTCAACAACTAAAAAAAGAAACGGGGATTTAGCAGGGGGGCGAACACAACCCCGGCTCAATCCGCCGCCCGCTCTTCATCCAACGCATCAAACAGCGCTTCCCCTTGCTTGAAAAATTCCTCGGTGGTCCTGCTGCCGCTCACTTTCCAGAAGGGTGTCTTCAGGGTCACCTGGTATACCGGCGAACCGTTGAAATTCTCCTGCTCGGAATACTGCACACCCCAGGTCAACAGGACCAGAGCCAAGGCTATTCCTCCGGCGAAACGGGCCAGGAGAGCACCGGTCGCCGACGAGATCAGCCGCAGGTTGAGATAAAGGACCGCCCCCGTCGCCAGGAACAGGTTGAGAGAGTTGGCCCAGGGTAGAGCGCCGTCCAGGGCCAGGGCAAAGCACAGGTATTCAGCCCCGGTCTCGGCCATGATACTGAACAGCAAACCGAGACAGGCGATGCCGCACAAGGTCCCGAAGTGCCAGCGATGGGCCACCACACGGCTGGCAAAAGACCACACCGTGGACCAGATGACGACAAGGAACACAACCCCGAGGAGGACAGGTACCTGTTTCAGCAGTTCAAACTCCTCGGTACTGCCGACATAGGTCTCCAGCAGAGTGCATCCGAGGGTCAGCAGAAACATCAGCCATAAAAAGAGGGGCTTGAACAGTATCCGCAGGGGATTATTTCCGGTTACCACGAGGGTTGGTTCCAACGGGTGATCCATGGCCCTGAAACGAAAAGGGGTGCGCCCGAGATGCACCACATGCCCCTTGGCGAGGGACACGGTGTTTGGCAGGGGCCGCCCCGAGGCATCGGCGATCCCGTTGATGCTCTGCAGATCAGCCATCTTCGGCTGCCCCTCCTCCATAATCAACTGGCCATGGTAAGGGCAGACATAGGGGTCGTCCACGATGACATCGTTGTCAAAAGCGCGGCCGATTCGGAGGGTTTGCGAATGAACCGGGGTACGATGGGTCACCCGCCCGGCTTTGTCGAGAATTTCAAGATACCCCAGAAGGGCACAGTTTACCGGTTCCACGAGATCGCCTCCAGAAATTCGAGGGAAAAGCCCAAAGCATTTTCCCGGTTCACGCCGCCCATAAAAAGTGTGGTGTGGAGCGCTTCCTCCGATCGGGTAAGGCTGTTGGCCGTCAGAAAAACATCGTAAAGACCGTCGAGTTTTTTATAGGAGCGCAGACAGAAGATGACCTTGGATTCGGTGCCTCCCTGCTGGACGAAATCAGAGGTGCACTGGTAGTTGCTCACGCTGTCCTCATCCCCGCCATACCCCATGTGAGGACCGTTGAGATGCTCCTGTAAAAAGCGGTAAAATCGCGTCGAACCCATCTTTTCGGTGGAGAAGATTTCGTGACGGAACTGGTAGCTGCCGGTTTCGTGCTCGCTGGAAAGGTAGATGTCATCATTGGAAGAGCAGGACTTGAAAGCCTTTTCATACAGCCTCTTCCCATCCTCAGGCTCGCGATCGCCCCAGCATTTGAGAAAATCGGAGAGTTCGTCCGGGACCTGATAGCCGTTAAAATCGGTCGTTTTCAGTGGACCCTGCCGCAGGAGGTCCATGGCTTTATCCTGGTTGGCCAGAAGTTGTTTCCGGATGACCTCCAGAATCTCCGTGCTGCCGGGCGGAGCCGGAGGAAGAGCGTCCAAAAGATCCTTCAGGTACCCCGCCGGAACCAGGAAGCTCATTTGATTGCCGGCGGTGGCCACATTGATGCCCACCACCTCCCCCTGATAGTTCAGGGTTGGCCCCCCGCTCATCCCCGGGTTGATGGAGCCGGTGAAATGGATTTTCTTGTAGAGGGATTTTTTCAGGAGGCCGTTGAAGGTGCCTTCGACGATGGTCATCCCGAGGTCATGCGGGTTGCCCAGGCTGAACAGCTTTTCTCCCTGAACGGGGATATTCCGGGTCAGTCGAAGCGGCTTGCCCTGCGCGGTTTCGGCGCGGAGCACAGCCAGGTCGTGCACCACGTCCACTGCCAGCAGGGTTAAAGGGCCGCTCTGGCCGTTTTCGTGAAAGAAGGCGGCCTGGTAATCCTCCGGGTGGAATACCAGCTCGGAAATAACGTGGTAGTTGGTGGCGATCAGCCCCTGCTCGCCAACGAAAAAACCCGAACCGATGGAAGATTTGGACCCCGCAACCCGATCGGAGATGCGAACCTGAACCAAGGCGTCCTTCTGTTCCGCATAAATCCGGTCGGCCGACACCGTTTCCGCCGCGCCAAGGGAAACCATCCCCAGCAACAGCCCGACGACAAAAACAACATCTGCAATGAGTCCGGCTTGATGCCAGTAAAAAGAGCCGCCACCGGATCTTCTCCGAGCGGACGGCTCTGTACTCCTGTCCCTTACTTGATTCTTTCCAGGCATGTCCCCTCCAATAAGCCAATAAAATTAACCTGGTTATGCACTTCGCTCAAGTTGATGGTGAATCTCCGAATGCCAACTACCTCGGGGTCGGCGTCGGTATCGGGGTCGGAATCGAAAAGGTCTTATTCGACCCCGATTCCGATAGCGACCCCGACCCCGATCCGATTCACTGGACCGAAGTGCATAACCAGAAAAATTAAAACGCAATCAATTTATCCCAAGGGGAATAGCTGGTCAAGGATAAGAAAGGCCTTCCAAAAATGGCAAGAGGCGGAACCCTTCGAGGTTCCGCCTCTTTTTTTGACTGTTCGATTTTTTGGCAACCCGCTTATTCCTCTTCCAGTGCCGCCAGATCTCCCTGATTTTCATACTGCAGGGCAATGAGCAGATAGCCCCACGGCAGGGTGAACAGCACGCCGAGAAACAGGACGATCAGACCGGCGTTGGCTATCAGGCCGCCGACAAGCAGCACCGCCACCCAGTTGCCCAGATCGGCCTTGAATGCCGCCAGACTCCACTTCATGGCGGCGATGGGCGCCAGATTTCGATCGGCGATGGCATAAAAACCGGGGGCCGTGGCCAGGAACAGAAGCATCATGGCGACCCAGCCAAGAACCGGCACCATCATCAGAAGAATCTCGCCGATGAAGACCACGATGCCGTATACGAGAGCCGAACCGAAGCAGTCCCAGGCCGAGAAGATATCGACGACCATGGGTTTTTCCCCCCGCACCGCCTTGAGCAGGGCACGCACGTATCCGGCACTGAAGGCGATATTGACAATAGGTATCCAGGCTACCAGACAAAACACCAGGGTCACCAGTACCAGGTCGGCCAGGTTGCTTTTCCAGATGTTGGTGGTCTTTTTGAACAACTGGTCGAAACCTGGACTGATCACCTCTGCCGGCGCCTCCTGGACGAAGTCTTCCTGTACCATTCCCTGCTCGCTCAATTGTTCTTCCATGCTTGCCTCCACGTTGCAATGAAAACAATGATGTCCCGGATAGCACCACCTTGCCGGAGCCTTGCTCCGACGCCGGTGGGGCTCCGGCTCCCAACCCTTGCGAACCACAACATAAACTGCTAAAAACGGTCATCCGCAAACTCCGGATGGGGCACACAATAGAATATTGGCACATTAATGTAATAACACAAGCACCAAACAGCAGGAACTGCGATCCCCGGAACAAAAGGCTCCCTTCGCCGATCCCTCGAAAAGCCTTTCCGCCCGTGGACTTCCGATGGCTATCACCGGCCGGAATACCTGAATATTTGTCTTGTGCGAGGCGAGCCATTCTGGTAATTAATTCCCATCGCGAAGAATCCGAGTCAGATCCTGCCAAGCATAAAAAAGTGGGCCCATCCAAAAAAAGGGCTTGCATTATTTAAATTCCCCTGATAGGATTCAATCCGACTAAGCAAGTTTGTGCAAATATTTTGTTGCCGGACAATTGACAGGGCGTCAATCAGGAACAAAACACACAGACAGCCTTCGGCTCTGTGTCTTTTTTTGCGTAACAGGACATTGCACAACAACGAAAAAGTTCCCTCAGGGAACCATGGAGAAAAAAAATGGCAGAAGGTACAGTTAAGTGGTTCAATGACGCAAAAGGTTTCGGATTCATCGAGCAGGACAACGGCCCTGACGTGTTCGTGCATTTCTCGGCAATCCAGGGCGACGGATTTAAATCTCTCGCCGAAGGGGACCGCGTCTCCTTTGAGGTCACCCAGGGTCAAAAAGGACCTCAGTCGGCTAACGTGCGCAAGATCTGATCAAGATCGAGTTGCACTTTATAGCGACAGAAAGGCCCTGCGGAATTTCCGCAGGGCTTTTTTCATTACGCCCGGCCAGGAACGGCCAAAAGTCCTGATCGAGCGCCTCCGCCATCCCCGCTTCACCCCACCCGCAGCAATCCGGCATGGGTCCCGGTCAGGGAACGCCCGCCTTCGGAAGTAACGACAAAGGTGTTCTCGATTCCGACCATGCCCACACCCTCGATACCCTTCTTCGGTTCGACCGCAAAAACCATCCCTGCCTGCAGCGGATCGTCAAAACCTTTGGCGATGACCGGCAGTTCGTCGACCTGCAAACCGACCCCGTGCCCGAGAAAGCGTGCCTGACGGCTGCCGAAACCCATGAAATTTCGTAGAAACCCAGGACTCAGGCTGTCCATGACGGTACTGTAAATCCGCGAGGGAACGGCGCCCGGTCGAAGCATTTCGGCCACCTGGTTCTGAATGGCGACGCACTGTTCCTGGGCGACACGCACCGCCGCTGCCGGAGGCGCGCCGAAAACGTAAGTCATGGTCTTGTCGGTATGATAGCCCTCCACCCCGCAACCGAGGTCGACAAAGACCAGGTCGCCCCGGGTAAGTTTGCGCTCCCGGCTGCCGATCAGCGGAACCGCGGGCCCCATGCCGTAACTGCCCCCGGGTCCGTCGAAACTGGTCGGGTACAGGGAACTTTCGCCGAAACAGAACAGCCCGACCCCCATCTCGCTCTGGAACTGGCCGAAACGAGCCACTCCCTGATGTCCCTCGGCAACCATGACCGGATAAAGCTCGCTGGCCAGTTCCGCCTCACTCATACCCTCCCGAAGGAGTTCGGGAACCCTTTGCTCCAGCACCCGTTGGTGGACCTGCCCGGCACGCTCCATCAGCGCCAGCTCAAAGGGACTTTTTACCGCCCGCACCGCGGCAATCTGCTGATCCACCGGCTTCACCCCGGTTCCGGGGAAATGCTTTTGAAAACGCTGCAGAAGCGCCAGGGTGACGATCTCCGATTCGAGATGGATCTGTTCGGGAAGCCGCTTCAGACCCGCCGCGACATCACGAAAACCACCCATCAACTCAATCCGGGTAAAAAGCGATTCGTCCCGGGCCCGGTCAATGCTGCGACGCACGTGGTAAACGGGTTCGTCATCCCGGGGAACCAGCAACACCCCATCCTGCATGGTACCGGTGAAATAATACTGGTTGAGCCTGCCGAAAAACGCGGCCATCCGCCAGTCGGGGCAGGACCGTTCCATCTCCGCCCGGAATCGGATCATTCGACTTTCCAGTTCGACCAAAGGAACCTTGATCATAGATACTCTCCGCCTTAAAAAAATTTCTGATCAGCACCAATCTTCCGCATACGGATTGTCATCCCCGAATTCCTTTATCAGGGATCCATGATTTCAGCTAGTTAAAGACTGGATTCCCGATCAGAATCTCTTCGGGAATGACAATTTCCAAGGCTTGCGGAAGATCAGTGCCAATCAGGAAAAAATTTCGCCATCAGGCCGACGGCACCCTTCGCCCTTCAACTTGCCCAAATCTACTACAAAAAGGGAATGCCGGTCCATTTTTCCGTTAATTCAAAATTTTTCCTTTTATTACACAAGATATTTCTGTATCCTGTCAGACGGATTGGTTTGGGGGTTCACTAACCCTTACTTCAAACACACTTGGAGGAAAAAATGAAAAATGTATTGCTCGTTTTCGGCGTATTGGTACTTTTGGTTGCTGCGGTAGCCTGCAAGAAGGAAGAGCCCGTTGCTCCCACCGAGACAACCGAGGCAACCGAATCGTCCATGCAGAACACCATGGAAGAAGCAGGGGAGACCATGACCGAAGCCGGACAGGCCATGGAAGAAGAAGGTAAGGCAATGGTTGATGAGGCGGCGGAAGCCGGCCAGGCCATGACCGAAGAAACTGCTGAAACCGTGGACAGCGAAGCGGCCGCCAAGTAATCCTCGATCGTTTTTCGAAAAACAGCACCGAAAGCCTGCAGCCTGAAGCTGCAGGCTTTTTTATTGCCGGCCGAAGGCATGGTGGAACAGTCGGGGAAAGATAACCGGAGACAATGACAGGTGGAGACCCGGAAGATGATTCATTCCGGGGGTGGATCAAATGCCGGTCAGGTTCGTGGCATTCTGATGGCGATAACGTGGCTTTTGTTTTTGTGTTGGAGGCTGTTTTGCCACCCGGCCAGCCAGGCACGAAACGCCATGGACTCTCGGGGATAGGGAGCAGGAGCGTTGGCCAGAAAATCAACCTGCCCGCGACGATAGGCCAAAGAATCCGTGATGCCTTGCTGGTCTCTCATCGGATCATCCTTTCGGCTGGTCGGGGCAGGATGCCTGGATTGTTAACGCATGGCATTGATCAACTGTTCATTTATTCGGGCCATCAATTCAATTTCCCTGAACAGTTTAACATTGGCAACGCTGGCTTCAACTATCGTCAGATTCTGAATGGTTTTTTGATCAAGGCTGTTTTGAATCAAGGTGCTGAATCCATTATTAAGGACCAGCAGGCCTTTATCAGTCGGTAGGTTCGAAGCCGCTACCGCAACGGGACTAGTGGCCGGATGGGCCGACGAACTCTGGCTTGCGGTGCTCTGGATCGGAACCGCGGCGCTGTTGGCGGAGAGATCCTGACTCGCGACGGGTGTTTCCGATGGCACTGGCGAAACCTCCGGGTGAGCAGGACGGTGATATACAGTGTTGGTGGCAAAACTTCCCCGCATGCTGCCGAGACGGGTCAAATCAGGGATGTGAAGGGTGTTGGTGACCTGCAGAATTCCGTCAATACTGGTCACCTTGGTAATCCCCAGTGAAAGAAATCCTTGTTTCGA
>Ga0214472_10001900_pt1 | contig 22655 bp, 15 predicted proteins | sample RVTome_6_FD_207662 | JGI IMG/M metagenome (GOLD analysis project Ga0214472, IMG submission 207662) | Soil microbial communities from uranium-contaminated site in the Upper Colorado River Basin, Wyoming, United States - RVT140D175 | ecosystem: Environmental > Terrestrial > Soil > Contaminated >...
TGTCCGGCTGGATCCGCAGCGCGGTCTGGTCAGCACCGCGGTCTCCCGCGTCGAGAACATCGTGATCGGAACGGTCACGATCGGATTCATCGAAAACACCGCCGAAGCGTCCGCCAAAGGGCGGATGGGAACGGCGGGCACGAAGGAATACGAGCCGCAGATCGGGTTGATCAAGGGCCCGGGATTCACGGCATGCGAGGTTCGCTGCGACCTCAGCGCGGTGATTCCCCAACTCAACAACGCCCTTGCCGGTCGAGCGGAGTTCCGCGCGCTCGTGCCCGACGCTCGTCTTCGCACCGGATCCCCCGGCGGTTACGAGGCCGGCATCATCAAGTCCGAGAAGCAGTCCTCGTCGGATAACGCGCTCGTCGGCGACAAGTCGCGCGAAGTTCCGGCGCTGGAGATCATCTTGTACAACGACAACCCGCGGATCGGCCGCGCCCGGCAGGTCATCCAGTTGGCCGGCGTGCGGGCCGACGCCCACTACGGGATTCAGGTGTTCGACGAAGGCAGCCCGTGCGGAATCGAATGCGAGCCGCCGATTATCGTCGACCCCTTGGAGCCGCAGATCATCGATCGCGTCGTGACCGTTCCCGGGCCGGGGAAAACCCGGACGATCACCAAGCCCGGTAAGATCCGGTACGCGATTCCCGGCGGGTACCGGCTGCTGCTCGCCAACCCGCGAGCCGCGGGGGGAATGCTCACCGTCTGGCTGCTGATGGCCGCGCCGTTCGTCGTGGCCGTGCGCCGGCGGCGGCTTGCAGGGCTGGAATAGACGCGAAGGATGATGAGACGATGACACCAGGGGCCCGCAACTTCATCGCCGCGATCGCGGCGTTCTCCGCGCTGTCGTTTATCGCCGTGCAATCGCCCGGCCAGCAGAAGCAAGCGATCGGTTCCGCCGGGTCCGAGAACGGTGGGTTCGAAGGAACCGATGTGACCGAAGGACAAGGCGAAGACCCCGCCACCGGATTGGATCCCACGAATCCGAGCATCGGACCCACGAGTGGAACCGGCCCGGGCGCCGCGCTGCCGTCAAAGTTCCAGTGCGCGGCCGGACGCAACGGCGGCGCGACCGACAAGGGCATATCGGCCACCAAGATCAAGCTCGCGTCGACGCACGTGCAGTCCGGGATCGGCGCGTCGTTCCTGGGCGCATCGAACGTCGGCATGCGCGCCGTCGTCAGCCAGGTGAACTCGACCGGCGGCATCTGCGGCCGGTTGGTCGACCTGACGCTTCGCGACGACGGATGGGACGCCGCGCGCGGCGCCTCGTTCATTCAGAACTTCATCAACGGCGATTATTTCGCATTGCCGGTTGTTCCCTCATCGGAAGGGTTGACCGCCGCGATCAAGAACGGATCCATCGACCGCGCCGGTATCCCGGTCGTCGGGACCGACGGCATGCTCAAGGAGCAGTACCAGTCCCCCAACGTCTGGCCGGTTGCGACCGCGACCGTGTCCACGATGCGAATCATGGCCAAGCATGCCTTCGAAAAGCTCGGCGCGCGCAGCTTCGGCATCGTCTACGACAGCCAGTACAAGTTCGGCCGCGAAGGTGCCGACGCGTTCAAGAGCTACGTATCCAAGCTTTCCGGGGCGAAGTTGAAGGCGTTCGTCGGCATCCAGCCGGGCCAGCCGTCGTATCCTCAGACGACGACGTTCAACAGCCAATGCGGCGGCTACTGCGACTTCGTCGCGATGCTGCTCGAGCCGGGCACGGCGAACACCTGGATCCAGTCGCAAGGAAACGACGAAGCGAGCGGCCGCAAGTTGGGTTTCGGTTCGAAAGGTACCGGCGGCGCGCAGCCGCTGTTCAACGAGCAGTTCGCAAAGAATTGCCGTGACGCGTGCTCGGGCATGATGCTCTGGACCGGCTACGTGCCGGCGATCGGCGCGCTGCAGAACTTGCCCGGCGTCGCCAGGTACAAGAACGACACGCGCAAGATCGACCCGGGCGTCGATTTTTCGAACCAGTTCCTCGAGGGCGCGTACCTGGGGATGCAGGTCTTCGTCGATGCGCTACGCAAGACCGGTCCCGAGTTGACGCGGGCGCGTTTCAAGGCGGTCATGGACGGCTTCACGATGCAGACGGATCTGGCGGCGCCCCTGACGTGGGCGAAGGGCCGGCATTATGCGAACGTTTCGGCGCAGGCGTTTTCGATCGTGACGGCCGCCGGCGGATTCAACGGCTTCCGGGATGCACGAACCGGTTTCATCAAGGATCCCGAGCCCGGAAACTTCGGCTAGGTTCGCTGTGGGCCAGCTTCTCACGCAGATCCCGCTGTCGCTGCCGCTCATCGGCGCGTACGCCATCTTCGCGATCGGAATCGTCGTGATCTTCCGCGCCTCGAAGGTGCTGAACATCGCCCACGGCGCGATGGCCATGATTCCGGCCTACCTCACCTACGAGATGACGAAGCGCGGAATCCCGATGAGCATTGCATTCTTCTTCGGAGTCTTGTCGGGCGGCTTGCTGGGCTTGTTCGTCGAGCGAGTGTTCGTGCGTCCGCTGCGAAGCGTGTCGGTGACGGCGCAGACCGTCGGCACGGTCGCGGCCCTGGGTCTGATGGTCTCACTGGCCGGCAAGATCTGGGGAACGGGCACGATCGCCGCTCCCGCGGTCTTCCCCGACCAGACCTACCAGATCGGGACCTCGACTTTGCGGCTCGGCCAGATCGGGCTGTTCGTGGTCATGCTGGTCGTCGCGGCCGGGCTGACCGCACTGCTGCAGATGACCGACATCGGCCTTGCCATGCGCGGCGCCGCCGACAACCGCCGCGCCGCCGCGCTCATGGGCGTGGATCCCGATCTGGCCACGTCCGGCGCGTGGATCCTCGGTGGGGCGACCGCTGCGATCGCAGGCATCCTTCTGGCTTCGGTGACGAACCTGAACCCGCTTACGCTGTCGCTCCAAGCCATCCCTGCGTTCGTCGCGGCGCTGATCGGGGGGTTGGGGTCGCTCTCGGGGGCGGTGGTGGGCGCCGCGATCGTCGGGTTGCTCACCGGCATCGTCCCCGGCTATCTGAACAACGTGCAAGGCATCGAGCAGCTCGTCCCCACGGTTGTCGCGCTGTTCGTGATGGCAATGCGGGGCGAGCGGTACGTCGCCTCGGACATCCGGAGCGAACTGTGAGCGCCGTCGCAGCTCGCGATCTCACGGTGCCGCAGCGCCCGCGCGTCGGCCGGTTCTTGATCCTGCTGTTCGTGCTTGCGCTGCCGTACCTGCCGGGGATGCCCTTCGCGCTCCAGGGAAACATCAACACCGGCGCGCGCTACGCGCTGATCGGAATCTCGATCGTCGTGTTGACCGGATGGGTGGGTCAGATCTCGCTCGGACACGCAGGGTTCGTCGGCGTCGGGACGTACGTGACCGGCCTCGCGATCGGCGGCCTCAATATCGGCTTTCCGGTCGCCCTGCTCTGGGGCGGGATTGCAGGAATGATCGCCGCCGTCGCGCTCGGCGTGGTCGCGTTGCGGGTTCGAGGCCTGTACCTGGCCGTCGCGACGCTGCTCTTTTCATGGATGGCCGCGGCGTTCCTGTTCCGAAACACGACCTTCACCAAGTATTCGACGATCGAGCCGCAATCCGTCGGCGTTCCCAACACGTTCCCGTTCTTCGACTGGAGCGATCGCCGCGTCTACTACTACTTGGCGTGGGCGACGCTGGCCGTCGCGATGTTCCTGATGGCCAATCTGCGCGACTCGAAGACCGGGCGTGCCTTCTTCGCCGTTCGCGGATCAGAGGTCGCGGCGGCGTCGCTGGGTATCGACATCATGCGCACCAAGCTCGTCGCGTTCGCGATCTCGGGCGTGCTTGCCGGCGTCGCGGGCGGCCTGACGATGGCCGAGCTGGGCACCGTCAGTCCTGACGAGTTCCGCGTCGATCGTTCGCTGTTCTTCCTGTCGATCGCGGTCGTGGGCGGACTCGGTTCGCTGGGCGGCTCGATCGCGGCCGGCCTGTTGTTCGCCGGACTTGAGTACGCGTTCTTCAATTTGGAGTTTCTCTCCGGATACCTCGAGGTCGTCGCCGCCGCATTGCTCGCCATGGTGCTGCTGGCCTACCGTGGTGGTCTCGCAGCGATTCCCGAAGGCGTCGGCAAGAGACTGAAACCGGTACGGAAGTTGTTCGCGCCGCTGAATCGGCTGCTCGACCGCTGGTACGTCCGGGCGATCAACCGAATCAAGAAGCTCGCCGGCTCCGGAACGGCCGCGAAGCGCGCGGCGGCCGCAAAGCCGGAAAAGCCGAGCCTCATCGCGCGCGTCACGCGCGGCAAGATCGGGGGCCGAAAGATGGTGCTCCGCACCGAAGCGCCGCTCGACCTGTTCCACCTCGGCCAACCGACGAACGGGAACGGCTCGCGTGCCGGCGACCAGCCGGTCGAGGTGGGCGCGATGACCGTCGACGCCGAGCTTGTCGATGAGTCCCCCGCGGCCGGCGCGCTCGTTGACCAGGACGGCGTCCCGATTCGCGTGCGCGACTGGCGATCGATGCTGCTGCCGCGGCCGCCGCTTCCGGAGGATCGTGAAGACCGTCGTTTGCTGGTCGAGGCGGCGAACATCACCGTTCAATTCGGCGGTCTCACCGCCGTCAACGACGCGACGCTCAAGGTGCGCGAAGGCGAGATCGTGGGACTCATCGGACCGAACGGGGCGGGCAAGACGACGCTGTTCAACTCGATCGCGGGATTGAACGTGCCGACGAAGGGGCGCGTCACGATCTACGGCCAGGACGTGACGTCGTGGCCGGTGCACCAGCGCGCGCAACTCGGTGTCGGCCGCACGTTCCAGGCGATCCAGCTGTTCGGCCAGCTCTCGGTGTTCGACAATCTGCTCATCGCCACCGACCAGCACAACCCGACCGGTCTGTTCTCGCACTTGACCGTCTCGGGCGGGTCGATCAAAGCGGAACGCGAGTCGCGCGCGAAGGTTCGGCGCGCGCTCGAGTTGCTCGACCTGACGGCCGTTTCCGATCGGCGTGCGAAAGATCTTCCGTTCGGGGTGCTGCGCATGGTCGAGCTGGCACGCGCCATGGTGACCGGCGCCCGCGTGATCATGCTCGACGAGCCGGCCTCCGGCTTGGACAACAAGGAAACCGACCGGCTCGCCGACATCCTTCAGTTCGTGCGATCGCTGGGTGTGACGCTGCTGCTGATCGAGCACGACGTACGCATGGTGACGGGCGTGTCCGACTACATCTACGTGCTCGACCGAGGCAACATGATCAGTGAGGGGACGCCCGAGGTCATCCAGCGCGACGAGCGCGTCATCACGGCCTACCTCGGCCAGCAAGAAACGGAGGAGGTGGGCGCGTGAGCCTGCTCGAGGTCGAATCCATCGACGTGTTCTACGGATCGGTTCAGGCGCTGCGCAGCGTGTCTCTGCACGTCGACGAAGGCGAGATGGTCGCGCTCGTCGGCGCCAACGGCGCCGGCAAGACCACGACGCTGCGCACCATCTCGGGCTTGATCGCGCCCGGATCGGGAACGATCAAGTTCAACGGCGAGGACATTGCCGGCGTGCCGGCGCACAAGCTTGTTTCCAAAGGCATCGCGCACCTGCCGGAAGGACGCGACCTGTTCCCGACGCTGTCGGTCGAAGAGAACCTTCGCTACGGCTACTGGTCGCGTCGCAAACGCAAGTCCGAATACCACGATCGGCTCGACCGGATGTTCGATCACTTCCCGAAGCTGAGGGAGCGGCGCAAGCAGGCGGCCGGCACGCTGTCGGGCGGCGAGCAGCAGATGCTCGGCGTCGCGCGGGCGTTGATGTCGGACCCGAAGCTGTTCCTGGTGGACGAGTTGTCGCTCGGCTTGGCGCCGATCATCGTGACGCAACTGTTCGAGATCTTGAAGGAAGCCAACCGCGGCGGAACCACGATCATGCTCGTCGAGCAGTTCGTGCACATGGCGCTCGGCAACACGCAACGCGCGTATGTGCTCGCCAAGGGCGAGGTCGCGATGGAGAACTCGTCGCAGGCGCTGCTCGACGATCCGATGCTGATCGCGTCGTATCTGGGCGAGGCCGACCTCGAGCAAGCCTACGAGGAGACGCATCCGCACGCGAAAGCCGAGGCGCCGGCGAAACCGCCCGCTTCCCGGAGGAAAGCCGCGCCGGCGAAGAAGAAACCCGCCGCGACCACGCGACGCCGCCCCCCGAAGGATCGTTGACCGGTTCGAGACCATGATGAGACGCTCACTTCCCCACCTGATCGCATCCGCCCTGCTCGCCCTGCTCGTTGCATGCGGCAGCGGCAGCGCCGAGCCTTTCGGATCCCAGTTCCCCGACGGCTTCAAGCCGGGGACTCCCGACGCAAGCACCGGCGGCGGGTCGCCGAAGCCGGATGGTTCTGCCGAGCCCGAAGCTGAAGACTCCCACGAGGACGAGGAGGAAGGTGGGCACGTTGAGGGCAAGTACACGGCGGAAGATCCGCCCTCTGAGACCTTCCGCGACGCCGATGTCGACGGTGGACGGACGGGAAGCGGAAAGCTGCACCTTCAGATGAGGATCACGCCCGGCTGCGCCGAGCAAGGCGGCGAGATCGAAGTCACGCTGAAGACCAAGCCCGACGTGCAGGTCGCCTTCTTCACGCAATTCAAGGAAGAGCCGAGCGGCAAGATGCGCGTCTACGAAGGCCGCACGAATGCGGCCGGCCTGTTCGTTCAGACGATGCCCGTCCGCGACGACCAGATGCCGTTGCAGTATGTGATCCAAGGTGCCGCCGCCGACGACAAGGGCAGCGACGGCGGCCACAGCGGTCAATGGTTCCACGTCGTCGCCGAAAAGGGCGGCTGCAAATAGCCGCCGTCGCGCACCGGAAATAGGCGAAGGGCCCTTCTTTCGAAGGGCCCTTCATAGCCTCGGCGGCGACCTACTCTCCCACCCAGTCGCCCGGGCAGTACCATCGGCGCTGGAGAGCTTAACTTCCGGGTTCGGTATGGGACCGGGTGTTTCCCCTCCGCTATGGCCACCGAAACGGTCTGTCTCTTCGGTTGTCAGATCATCGACCGACACCTGGAGACTGCATAACGAGCGTGAGCAAGAGCCAAGGCCTCGGCCGATTAGTACCGGTCAGCTCCACGTATTACTACGCTTCCACTTCCGGCCTATCAACCCGCTGACCTAGCGGGGGCCTTACCGTGTTTGCCACGTGGGAAACCTCATCTTAGGGCGGGCTTCCCGCTTAGATGCTTTCAGCGGTTATCCCTTCCGCACATCGCCAACCGGCCATGCCCTTGGCAGGACAACCGGCACACGAGAGGTGCGTCCGTCCCGGTCCTCTCGTACTAGGGACAGCTCCCTTCAAGTTTCCTACGCCCGCAGTGGATAGGGACCGACACATTTGTTACCGCGAACGAACCCGATGTCCGTTCGGGGCCAGGTCGTTTCCGCCTGGCTCTGCATGTCGCCATGCAGGTCGGACTATATCTTCACCGTGTTCACGCACCTCGTTGGGCAACGAGAGTGCCGCGGTGTTCGGCGTTTAGTCTCTGAACATTCTGGATGGCTACACCCGGTGTACTCGCCGGTACCGTCCCCCACCATTCATGGTGAGGGCCAGACCTTTGAGGTCCCGGAAACCCTCTGGGCTCAGATGCTCCCTCGCGGACATCCGCCGCACGATGGCGGCGAAGACCAGGAAGTCCCTCTGTTTCGAGCTCAGAAGAGGTTGTCGTTCGACGAACGGGATCACTTTCGTCAACAGATCGTTCCGATCGCGCACGACGAACACGAGACACGAGTCGCCGTTGCGATGGTTCTCTCTGATCCGTCCGCAGCCGAGCCGCTGTTGAATCAGGTCGAGGACCTGACGTCGATCGCGGTTTTGACTGACGTGGAACTCGGGGACGAGCTGCCAGCCGGCAGTCGTACTCGGATTCCGTTGGATGGCGACGTGGAATGATCCTTCCCCGTCGACGTAGCCCGCTATGTAGGCATCCAGTCTTTGCTGCTGATTGACCGCATCACCCAGCGCATTTTCACTGCACATATCACGACCCTAACAGTGGGGTGTGACATGGCGAGTAGCTCTGGGATACCCGGTGTTTCCAGCAATTGGCCGAATTTATAGACAGCGCAATCCACTGTCTCACGCATGTTCTTCCTGCATTACTGCAGGCACAGACTATACCTCCACCCTTTTTCAAGGGGTCGGCGTGTTATGAGCTCCATAGATTTGCCGTTGCCGGCAGAGAAGCCCATCTCTCCGACGAGCGAGTCAGGAGAAGTCGTTACGGGGGCCAAGACTCCCATGCCACGAAGATGCCGCTCGACATCTTCGGCGGATATCCGCTTCGTTTTCGAATGGTTTAGGGTTGAAAAGGCATCGACTTCGCGTGCTGCCGCTAGGAATTCTTCGACTTCCATTCGTGGGCGGATCGTGTCGAGGAGCTTCAACGCCGCAACCACTTGCCGGCGCTTGAAGACCACGAACGGTTCCACCGCTTTGAGAAGCCTAATCAGAACCGGTCGAGATGTGATCACCAGATCACTCATTCCCGTCCCTCGGTCTCGCAGATATCCGGCGCCGATCAGATTCTGGAGGTATTCCAGACCTGCTCGATCGCTTGTGCTCTGCGATAGAGAGAGGCTGGCTCGGATGTAGAACCCGAACCGATAGCCCTTCTGACGGACGAGTTGGAAGTGAATACTTCCGTCCCCGTCCATGAAACCCGCGACATACGCTACGTCTGTTGCCTTCATGTCTTGGCCTTCCCTCGGTATTGCCCAACCTATCGTTCGGTTATGACAGATTGGGTTTCACCGATATGAGCCGAAGAGCATCCACGGATTACTCCGTGGAGACGCAGTGTGATCTACGTTCTAAACCCAGCTCGCGTACCGCTTTAACCGGCGAACAGCCGGACCCTTGGAACCTGCTCCAGCTCCAGGATGCGACGGGCCGACATCGCACGTGTCTCCACCGTTTCCGGTGGCGCAGACTATATCTTCACCCTGCCAAACCAATGGCGAGGGGTCGGCGTCTTGTGGCGCTCATAAATTTGCCGGATGTTGCCGGCAGAGAGACACCACCTCGGTCCGAAGACCTCAGTCGTTACGGGGTCATGCGGATGCTTTTTGCGCTACTGGTTTCACATTCCGCAGACTTCCCACGGTATTGCCGGCTGACGAGTCCTGTCAGCTACGGGTTCACCGTTATAAGCCGATGCTCTGGACGGCATTTCTGCCGCCACACCCCAATGTTGAGGTGCCAAACCGCGCCGTCGATGTGGACTCTTGGGCGCGATCAGCCTGTTATCCCCAGGGTACCTTTTAGCCGTTGAGCGACGGCGCTTCCACTTGCCACCGCCGGATCACTAAGCCCCGCTTTCGCGCCTGCTCGACACGTCTGTCTCACAGTCAAGCTCCCTTGTGCCTTTGCACTCGACGCACGATTGCCAACCGTGCTGAGGGAACCTTTGGGCGCCTCCGTTACTCTTTAGGAGGCAACCGCCCCAGTTAAACTGCCCACCAGACACTGTTCCTGATCCCGATAAGGGACCCAGGTTAGACGCCCAGCACGACCAGGGTGGTATTTCAAGGTTGGCTCCACGAGAACCAGAGTCCCCGCTTCAACGCCTCCCACCTATCCTACGCAAGTCGAACCAGACACCAATGTCAAGTTGCAGTAAAGGTCCTGGGGTCTTTCCGTCCTACTGCGGGTAGGCCGCATCTTCACAGCCAATGCAATTTCGCCGAGTCCCTGGTCGAGACAGCGCCCAAGTCGTTACACCATTCGTGCAGGTCGGAACTTCGTGTGATCCCCCTGTTACCAGGGGCACAGACTATGCCTTCATCTCATCGACATCCGATGAGAGCCCGCGTATTGCTCCGTCCGTAGATTTGCCGCCGTGCGGCAGAGTCCGGAGCCTCACCCTTTCGGGATCAGTCGTTACGGGGCCATACCGGCGAGTGCCGGCAGAGGGCTTCCCACGGCATTACCCGCTGCTCTGGCCGAGCAGGGAGGGCTTCACCGTTATGAGCGGGATTGACGTGCGGTGTCACCACCACACGGGGCAGTTTGTTGTCTACCCGACAAGGAATTTCGCTACCTTAGGCATTCTGTTACCTCCGACTACGAGTTGTAGCCGGCGGGGCGATCATTTCTGTCGCCCTCCCTATGTCGCCATAGGGTTCGGACTGTATCTTCAGCCGCGCACAATTCATTGCGGCGCCTGGCGTGCAGTCTCTGAGGGTTCTGCTCCGAATCGAGCAGCCTTCCCTGCTGATTGTCCGCACCCGACGGATTGTCACCACCAATGGTGGTACCGCGGGATACTCGGAGTTTCCAGCATATAGCCAGGTTTTACAACGGCCTCTAAGGAGTTGACCGTTATAGTTCACCTATTCCACATGTCGCCATGCGGGGTGGACCATATCTTCATCCCGTTCAGGAAACGGGAGCTTGGCGTATGGCCTCTGAGGATTCCTTCAGGCGAAGCGACTCCAGAATGAATTGATCTGGATGCCTGCGCTTCCCACCGCGGTTCATCGGGCCTCGAAGAATCAGGATTCTTGCGATGCCCTCCCGCGTCAAATGCACTCGCTGGCTCATCAGCTCCGCGACTTCGCAGAAGATCTCGAAGTCTCGAGACTTTCCCGAAAGAAGTCGGAACCTTTCGAAGAACGGAATCACTCGTGTCCGAATCTGACCGAGGCTGTTGACCTCGAAATAAGACACGCCGTCCGCTCTGCTCGATCGGACGGTTCCACAACCCAACGTGCCGGCAAACAAACGCAGAACGGTGGGGTCGACCTGTGAAACATTGAAGGTCAGCCCAACGCGCCATGAAAGTCGTCGATCGTTGGTCGGACGAAAAGGAACCAGAAAGCTTCCCTCTCCATCCGCGAAGCCGGCCAGGTAGTGGCCGATCTCCGGTGAAATGTCCGTGAGCCAGGAATGGCCTGAAGGCCTTTCCTGCTGATTGTCCGCACCCGACGGATTGTCACCAACCATGCACCCACACTACGAGAGGGGTATGACATGGCCGGTACCGCGGGATTCACGGGGTTTCCAGCATATAGCCAAGTTTTTTCCGTCCAATTACTCGGACGGAGCCGCAACTCGTTTACGGCCGCCGTTTACCGGCGCTTAGATTCAGAGCTTCGCCCTTGCGGGCTAACCCTTCCTCTTAACGTTCCGGCACCGGGCAGGTGTCAGTGGGTATACGGCGTCTTACGACTTAGCACCCACCTGTGTTTTTAGTAAACAGTCGCTTGGGCCTGGTCACTGCAACCCCAAACAGCTCGGCCCGCGAGGGACCTCACCATCCAGGGCACCCCTTCTTCCGAAGTTACGGGGTTAGATTGCCGAGTTCCTTAACCAGGGTTCTCTCGATCGCCTTCGTATTCTCTACGTGTCCACCTGAGTCGGTTTGGGGTACGGGTGGCTTCCACACTCGCTAGAGGATTTTCTCGGCAGCGTGGGATCAGTGACTTCGCACCTACGTGCTCGGCATCACACCTCAGGATAATGCCCCCGCGGATTTGCCTACGGAGACTCCCTACGTGCTTACCCCGGGACTACCATCGCCCGGGATCACCTACCCTCCTGCGTCCCCCCATCGCTGGCCTAATAGCAACGGGGCCGGTAGTCCCCCCGAAGGGGGATTTCCTTAGCACGTTGCGTTCGGCCTGGGCGCGTGGAAACCAGTACAGGAATATCAACCTGTTATCCATCGACTACGCCTCTCGGCCTCGCCTTAGGTCCCGACTAACCCTGGGCGGATGAACCTTCCCCAGGAACCCTTGGACATTCGGCGGAGGGGTTCCTCCCCCCTCATTCGCTACTCATCCCGGCATTCGCACTTGCGTCGTCTCCACGGCTGGCTTCCGCCGCCGCTTCACCGTCGACGCAACGCTCCCCTACCGATCGATGCAGCCAACACATACGGCACCCCGTATGAGCCGGCTTCGCGCATCAATCCTGTAGCTTCGGTGTTTGGCTTGAGCCCCGTTACATTTTCCGCGCCCAACTACTCGACCAGTGAGCTGTTACGCACTCTTTCAAGGGTGGCTGCTTCTAAGCCAACCTCCTGGCTGTTTCCGCGGTTGGACATCGTTTCCCACTTAGCCAAACTTAGGGACCTTAGCTGACAGTCTGGGCTGTTTCCCTCTCGACTACGGACCTTATTGCTCGCAGTCTCACTGCCGTGCTCTGGCGCTTTGGTATTCGGAGTTTGACTGAGTTCGGTAAGCTTGTAGGCCCCCTAGCCCAATCAGTGCTCTACCCCCAAAGCGGAACGCACGACGCTGCACCCAAATGCATTTCGGGGAGAACCAGCTATCACTGAGTTTGATTGGCCTTTCACCCCTATCCACAGGTCATCCGCCCATTTTTCAACATGAGTCGGTTCGGTCCTCCACGCGGTCTTACCCGCGCTTCAACCTGCCCATGGATAGATCACTCAGCTTCGGGTCTACCGCACGCGACTAAACGCCCTATTCAGACTCGCTTTCGCTTCGGCTACGGCTCGCGCCTTAACCTTGCCACGTACGGTAACTCGCCGGGTCATTCTTCAAAAGGCACGCCGTCACGCACCGACGCGGTTGCCCGCGGCGGCTAGCTCCGACGGATTGTAGGCACACGGTTTCGGGTACTATTTCACTCCCCTCCCGGGGTACTTTTCACCTTTCCCTCACGGTACTAGTTCACTATCGGTCGCCAGGGAGTTTTTAGCCTTAGGGGGTGGTCCCCCCAGATTCACGCCAAATTTCACGTGCTCGGCGCTACTTGGGATGCTTGTCGAGAGATCCGTCGCCTTTCGTCTACAGGGTTGTTACCTTCTATGACCGGCCTTTCCATGCCGTTCGACTAGACGCGGATTTTGTAACTCTCTGACAAGACCGCCGTCCTGTCTGACAAGTCCCACAACACCGCTACGACAACGCCGGCGGGCTATCACGTCGTAGTGGTTTAGGCTGTTCCCCGTTCGCTCGTCGCTACTAGGGGAATCGCGGTTGCTTTCTCTTCCTCGGGGTACTGAGATATTTCACTTTCCCCGGTTCCCTCAACCCTGCCTATGTGTTCAGCAGGGCGTGACTGGACATGACTCCAGCCGGGTTGCCCCATTCGGAGATCCACGGATCAGTGCCTGCTTGGCGGCTCCCCGTGGCTTATCGCAGCCTGCAACGTCCTTCATCGGCTCCTGGCGCCAAGGCGTCCACCGTGTGCCCTTATTACCTTGGCTTGAGATGCTCACGCTCGCTATGCAGTTCTCAAGGTGCTGGTCTTGCATCGATGGCCGACCCGCCGTTGGATCCGGGGTTCGGCGCAAAAAAAACCGCCGACCCTCACAGGTCAGCGACAGCCTCCCGCTAAGCGCGGTCTAGCGGCTGCCCTTTCCTGGGATCCTGAGGTTGGTCTTGGCCATTCGATTCCTTATCCGGCCCAGGGTCTGGCCCCGGACCGGACGCCTAGTCTAGAGATGGGCCTGCGGCCTGTCAACTCCGTATGGGGGCGCTGACCAGGCACTTTGCCCCATCTTCCGAGAGCGGCGAGCCCCGCGGAAGAGGGCTCCACTCAGCAAGGCGAGCCCGGCGTCCGTGGTCACACAGCCCCGGCTCGGTGATGGCGTCCGAATCGCGATGCTTTCTCCCCCTGCAAGGCGCGACTATTGTTCGGGTTCGTTCGTTTGAAGAAGAGGGGGAACCCGGCCGCGGCAGGAGGGGCGCGGAGCCGAGGCGAACCCTGTGACAAGCAGGTCCGGGTCTGGAGAGGGAGAGACTCCAAGGTGCGTCGCTTCGTCCTTGCAACGCTCGCCGTTGCCCTGGTCGTGCTGCCCGCAGCCGGCGCGTTCGCCGACGAGTGCACGCCGGTCCCTCCGGTCACTCGCTGCGCCACCCAGGCCCCGACGCCGCCGGCCACGCCCCCGCCGAGCTCGAGCCCCTCGCCAACGCCCACCGCGAATCAAGCCGGGGCCGCCGCGAACCGGGTGGATATGGAGCGGGAATTCTTCGAACTGATCAACCGCGAGCGGCGCACCCGCGGGATGCGAAGCCTGGCCTATAACGCGGTTCTGACCGACGTGGCCCGCGACCATTCGGCGCGGATGGCCTCGGAGGGCCGCCTGTATCACAACACCGGCGAGCTTCGCAGCGAGGAGTTCGCGCGCCGGACCAACTACCCGACGATGGTCGGTGAGAACGTCGGCGAAGGTCCGAGCGTGGAATGGCTCCACGACGCCTTCATGGGCTCGCCCGGTCATCGCAGCAACATCATCGAGTCGCGCTACACCGCGATGGGGATCGGCGTGACGGTCAAGGACGGAACGATCTGGGTGACGCAGGACTTCATCCAGGAGCGGGTCCCGACCAGAGCAAGCTTCCCGCGCGCTCCGATCGCGCCGCGGACCTCGCTGCCCTCGACGGTCACGCGGCAAACCGGCCCGGCAGTGCCGTCGGCCGCGGGCAACGTCGCGCCGATCGTGCCGCCGGCGCCGAAGATCTCGGCGCTTCGCCTGCCTCCGATCCCCGCGCCGGTCGCGGCTCCGGTCCCGGAGCGCCGCAGGCCACTGATGCCGCTGGCGGTTCTTGCGACCCTTTCGGCGGTCGCGTTCGCCTCGCGCCGCGACGCCGGCGCCTGGATCTGAACTTTCCCTGACATCGGGCCGGATCGCCTGCCCTCCGGGGTATCCTCGTCGTCATGAGCGACATGGCGCGCCGCGCGTTCCTTCGATCCGTGGGGCTGGCGGCCGCGGCGGCGGCGTGCAGCGGCAATGGAACGCCGCGCATCGTGACGATGTCGCCGACTCCGGCCCCCACCACGACCCCGGCATCGCCGACGGCGACCGCCGCCGGGCCGGCCTGGCGGCGGATCACGGCGGGCGGACCCCCGGCCCGTCGCGACGCGACCCTGACCGGCGACGCGGCTCGCGGCGTCGCCTACCTGTTCGGCGGCCGGTCGGGTTCGGGCACGAGTTCGATCCGAAAGGACTTTTGGATCTACGACGTCGCCGCGGGATCGTGGCGTGCGGTGGATGCGGCCGGAGCGCCGAGCGCTCGCTTCGGCCACGACGCCGGGATCGTCGGCGGCAAGCTGGTGGTGTTCGGCGGCCAGACCGGTCCGAACTCGTTCCTCAACGACATCTACACCTACGATCCGGACGCGAGCCGCTGGAGTCGCGCCGCCGGCGGCACGGCGCCGGCACCCCGATACGGCGCGGGCGACGCGGTCGTGGGCGACCGGCTGCTGATCTCGCACGGCTTCACCAACAGCGGCCGCTTCGACGACACCTGGTCCTGGAACGGGACGTGGGTGAACGTGAGCCCGTCCTCGGGCGTCCGGCCGGTGAAACGGTGCCTGCATCGAACGGCCTGGTGGCCCGAGGCGAACGCGGTCGCGCTCTTCGGCGGGCAGACGAACGGGACGCCGTTCCTGAACGACTTCTGGCTCTACGACACCGCGGCGCGGACCTGGACGAAGGCGGAACCGGGAACGCTCCCAGGTCCGCGGACCCTGTTCGCGATGGTATCGATCGCCGGGCGACTGTGGATCTGGGGCGGCTTCGCGCCCGGCGGCGAGATCGGCGACATGTGGCGCCTGGATGATCCGAGCGGCGCCTGGCAGATTCAGAGCTTTCCCGACGGGCAGGCTCCCGGGCCGCGCGGCGGCGTCGCCGCCTGTGCCGTGTCGCCGGGTGAGGCGTTGATGTTCGGCGGTCAGGCCGGGGGACGCGACCTCGACGAGCTGTGGTCGCTGCGCCCGGGAACCGTCTAGCCGCGGATCTTCACGAACGCGCGCTTGCCGACTTGGATCACTTTGCCGGCGAGAGCCGCCGCCGCGAAGCTCGCCTTGGGATCGCTGACGACGTCACCGTCCACGCGCACGCCGCGGCCTTCGATCTTTCGGCGCGCATCGCTGGTTCCGGTTGCCAAGCCCAGCACGGCGATCAGCCGAGCGAGTGGCACCGCGCCGTCTTGGATGGCTTCGGCGGGGATGTCGCGCTCGGGGATTTCCGTGGGCAGGTCGCGCTCGACGTGGATGCGGTCGAAGTGGGCGGCGGCGTCGCGGGCGGCGTCCTCGCCGTGGTAGATCGCGGTGACTTCGTGAGCGAGGCGGCGCTTCGCGTCGGCTGCGGCCTTGCCGCCGGTGTCGGCGCTGCGTTCGATCGCCTCGACGTCGTCGGGATGCAGATCGGTTGCCAGGCGCAGGTATTTGCCGAGCAGCCGGTCGGGCACGCTCATCAGCTTGCCGTACATCTCGCCGGGCGGATCGGTGATGCCGACGTAGTTGCCGAAGGACTTCGACATCTTCAACTCGCCGTCCAAGCCTTCGAGAAGCGGCAGCGTCAACGCGACTTGCGGCTCTTGTCCGTCGCGTTGCTGCAGATCGCGACCGACGAGCAGGTTGAAGAGCTGATCGGTGCCGCCGATCTCGACGTCGGCGCGCACGACGACGGAATCATGGCCCTGCAAGAGCGGATACATGAACTCGACGATGGAGATCGGCTTGCCGGACGTGTACCGCTTCGAGAAGTCGTCGCGCTCGAGCATGCGCGCGACCGTCATGCGCGACGCGAGCTGCAGCAGCCCCGAGGTGCCGAGCGCGCCGAGCCACTCGGAGTTACGGACAACCTCGAGCCGCTCCGGAAGCAGGATTCGCTTGGCCTGCGCTTCGTAGGTGCGGCCGTTTTCGCGGACCTCGTCTTCGGTGAGCGCCCGGCGAGTGTCGCTCCGGCCGGTTGGGTCGCCGACTTGTCCGGTGAAGTCGCCGATGATCAGAACCGCGGTGTGGCCGAGTTGTTGAAAGCGTCGCAGCATCCGGAGCGGGACGCCGTGCCCGATATGGATGTCGGGCGAGGACGGGTCGATGCCGAGCTTGACGCGAAGTCCGGTTCCCGTCGCGACGGCACGGTCGAGCTTGCGGACGAACTCGTCCTCGGGAACGATCCGGTCCACCCCCGAGGTCAGGATCCGCAGTTGCCGTGCGGTCTCGGGCGCGGGCGAGGCTGCTTGCTCGTCGCTCATCGCGCGGGATGCTAACACGCTGGTCGCGGACGACTTTCGAGCCTGTCCGCGCCCGGGCGGCCGAACGGATACCATTCATTGCCTGCCGAGCAAGCGGCGGGAACGCATGATGGCCGCCCTTCCCCACCGCGGGCCGCGACGCGTCGCGGCCTTCTTTGCCGTCGTCTCGCTGGCCCTGCTGACCGGCTGCGTGCAACTTCCGGACCTCGATGAGGCGATGCGCACCGCCGGCAGCGTTCCGGAAACGTCCTTCGTCTACGACGCCGATGGCACGCTGATCACGCGCCTGCACGCGGAGGAGAACCGCGAGACCATCCCGCTCGATCAAGTTCCCGTCGTAATGCGCAACGCAGTCATCGCGATCGAAGATCAGCGGTTCTACGACCATCCCGGCGTGGATCTGCGCGCGATCATCCGCGCGTTCTTCCGCAACACCAATGAGGGCCGCGTCGTGGAGGGCGGGTCCACGATCACTCAGCAGTACGTCAAGAACGTTCTGGTCGAGCGAACGAAGACGCTCAAGCGAAAAGTGACCGAGGCTGCGCTGGCCTACCAGTTGGAGAAGCGCTACAACAAGGATCAGATTCTTGAGCGCTACCTGAACACGGTGTACTTCGGCCAGGGGGCCTACGGCATCGAAGCGGCGGCGAAGACGTTTTTCGGCGTCAACGCCCGGGATCTCACCCTGCCGCAGTCGGCGCTGCTGGCGGGGCTGATCAAGTCGCCGGCCCGCTACGACCCGCTGGTGGACGAGCAGGCCGCGCTGGGTCGGCGCGACCTGGTCCTGAGAGAGATGCGCCAGTTGGAGTTCATCACCGCCGACGAGGAAGCCGCCGCGATCACAACGCCGCTCGATGTTCGCCCGAAGCAGGGATTGCAGCGCTACGAGGCCGGATATTTCGTCGAGTGGGTGAAGGGATTGATCGAGCGCGACCCCGCGTTCAACGCGCTCGGCACGACGCTCGCCGAGCGGATCAACGCGCTCTTCAAAGGCGGCTTGCGGATCCACACGACCGTGGACCTGTCGATGCAGCGGATCGCCGAGGCCTCATCCAAGCAAGTCTTGGATCGCGACAAGGATCCATACAACGGATTCGTCGCCGTCGATCCCGACACCGGCGCGGTTCGCGCGATGGTCGGCGGGCGCGACTTCTTCGACGCGAACGATCCGTACGCCAAGTTCAACTTGGCCGTGCAGTCACGGCGCCAGCCCGGCTCGTCGTTCAAGCCGTTCACGCTTGCGGCGGCGCTCGAGAAGGGAATTCCGCTTTCGAGGATGTATCGGGGCGGCTCGCAGGTCACGATCCGTCTTCCCGGCGGCGAGGTGTGGAGCCCGCGCAACTACGAGAGCTTGTCCTTCGGCGCGTCGCTGTCGGTGCGCGAGGCCACGATCAAATCGGTCAACGTCGTCTATGCGCAACTGGCGCGCGACATCGGCGCCGAAGCCGTCGTCGAGATGGCGCAGCGCCTTGGGATTACCTCAGAGCTCAAGCCCTACCTGGCGATTTCGCTCGGCGCGCAGGAAGTCAGTCCGCTGGAGATGGCCGTCGCGTATTCCGCGTTCGCCAACGGCGGCTATCGCGTCAACCCCCATGGGATCACCAAGATCACCGACGCCGCAGGCAAGGTCCTCTACGAGTGGAAGCCGACGAAGACGCGGGCGCTCAAGCCCCGGATCGTTGACCAGGTGAACCGCGCGCTGCAGGACGTGATCCGCTACGGCACCGGACGCCGCGAGCGCCTCCCCGATCGGCCGGCCGCGGGAAAGACGGGAACGTCCGACGAGTATCACGACGCATGGTTCGCCGGGTACGTGCGCCAGATGGTCGCCGTGTCGTGGATCGGATTTCCGAAGGCGCAGATCCCGATGACGCCTCCCTACACTCGCATCCGCGTCGTCGGCGGATCCTGGCCGGGACAGATCTGGAAGCTGTTCATGACGAACGCGCTCAAGGATCAGCCGTCGCTTCCATTCGAGGAGGGCGGGGGCGACGGGGATCTGGTGTCGGTGCGAATCGACGTGACGCGCAACTGCAAGCCGAATCGGTTCACACCACCGAATGCGATCGAAAGCGTTCAGTTCGAGCGCGGGACCGAACCCACGACCGTGTGCACCGAGCCGACGTCGCCGGTGATCGCGACGGTTCCGAACGTCGTCGGCCGCGCCGAAGCCGATGCGAAGGCGATCTTGGAGGACGCCGGCTTCTACGCAAAGTCGGTTCAGAGCGCGTGCGAGACCTATCCGCCGGGCGTCGTCTGCTCGCAGACGCCGGCCCCGGGCACGACGGGGACCGCCGGCACGACGGTTTCGCTGATCGTCGCGAACGACGCCGTGGAGACGGTGGTGCCGAACGTGCTCGGTCTGACGCGATCCACAGCCCTGGCGCGATTGCAGGACGCCGGCTTCGATGTCGATTACGTATTCACGGCGAACGGAACGACGTCGCCGAGCGGCTGTTCGGACGGCAGCGTCGGCGGCCCCGACCGGGTTTGGGCACAATCGCGTTGCGCCGGCGAACAAGTGCCGCGCGGCAGCCGGATCGTCATCTACGTCAACCCGATCGGCTAGACGGGCCGCTCGCGTAGCTGCTGCCGCTCACCACGAACCGCCATCGACGGCCGTCTTGCGCGGCGCCCAAGCCGATCCGGGGCGTTGCGCGGACCGCATCGTCGGGGAACCGCTCCCCCATCCCGATGAACAGCGGCGGACGAGTCAGGTCGGTGCGGTTGTGCTCCGGCCCGATGCCGAACGCCTGGGTCAAGCGCGCGGGTCCTCGCGCAAGGTCGCGCAGCCGAACGCCTCTTCGTGGTGACTTGGCGCCGGACAGCCTGCGCGCTCGCATCAGATCGATGCCTTCGATCGGCTCCACCGCGCGGATCAGCACGGCGCCGGGAACACCGGTCCGATCGGTGACGGCGTTGAAGCACCAGTGCATCCCGTAGGTGAAGTAGACGTACGCGCGGCCGGGGGCCTCGAACATCGGTGCGTTGCGCGGCGTCGGTCCGCGGAAGGCGTGACTGCCGGGATCGTCGACGCCGTAGGCCTCTGTTTCGACGATGCTTCCGGCGACCCGGCCGTCGGCGGAGTCGTGCACCAGGACGCAGCCGATCAGGTCGCGCGCGACGTCGAGCACCGGCCGCGCGAAGAACGAGCGGGCCACCGGCCGCAGCGTTGTTGCGGGGATGCGTGCCGCGCTCATCGGGCGCGCTTGCGAGCGACGAACGCCTCCAACTGCTTGAGCGTCTTGCAGTTGAGCACGTCGGCCTTCTCGATCCACCCGCGCTGCGCTGTGCCGACGCCGAAGCGGATACCGGCCAGGTGTCCGACCGCGTGTGCGTCGGAGTCGATCGAAACGGTCGCGCCGAGGCTCTTGGCGAGCCGCGCGTGCTCGTCGCGGAGGTCGAGCCGGTCGGGGTGGGAGTTGATTTCGAGCGCGGTGCCGGTTGCGGCGGCCGCTTTGAAGACCGTCTCTTCGTCGAACTCGATCGGGGCGCGGCGACCGATCTGCCGGCCGCTCAGGTGGCCGATGACGTGGACGTTCGGGTTGTCGATGGCGGCGAGCAGCCGCGCGGTCTGCTGTTCGCGGGGCAGCGTGAACAGCGCATGGATGCTGGCGACGCACAGGTCGAAGCCGGCGAGGAACTCGGTGTCGTAGTCCACGCGCCCGTCGGTTTGGATGTTGAGTTCGGTGCCGTGAAGGATCCGCATCCTCGGGTATTTCTTCTGGAGGGTGTCGATGCGGGCACGCTGGTCGAGCATCTTGTCGCGGGTGACGCGCTGCATGGCCATGTAGTCGCCGGCGTGGTCGGTCACGACGTAGTAGGCGTAGCCGCGCGCAGCCGCTTCGGCGACCATCTCCTCCAGCGTCGCGTGGCCGTCGGACATGTTCGTGTGGGAGTGCAGGTCGCCTCGCAGGTCTGTCACTTCGACCAGGTCGGGCAGCGTTCCGTCGAGCGCTGCCTCGATCTCGCCGGTGTTCTCGCGCAGCGGCGGCGGGATGTCGGCCAAGCCGAGCGCTTCGTAGACCTCCGCTTCGGTGCGCGCGGCGATCCGCTTGTCGTCCTCCAGCCGGAACAGGCCGTATTCGTTGAGCTTCAGACCGGCTTTGACGGCCCGCTCCCGGATCTTGATGTTGTGGGCCTTGGATCCGGTGAAGTAGATCAGAGCCGCGCCCCACGCGTCGGGCTCGACGACGCGAAGATCGACTTGCAGCCCCCCACGCGCGATGATCGCGGACTTGGTGTCGCCGTGCGCCAGAATCCGCTCCACGTCGGGATGGGAGGTGAACCGGTCCATGACCGGCGCCGCGTCGGTGGAAGCCACGAGCAGGTCTACGTCCCCGATCGTCTCGCGCATGCGACGCAGCGAGCCGGCATAGGAGATGTCGGCGACCTCGGGCATGTCTCGCAAGCCGTCGATGAGCGTCTCTGCAATGCGCAGTGCCACGTCCATCAGGACGCGATCTCCGTGCTCGACCGTGAGCGCGAGGCTCTTGAGAATGTTCTCCTCCGTTCGCGCACCGAAGCCCTTCACGTCGCGCAGCTTCCCTGCCTTGCACGCCTCGACGAGCGCCTCGACGGACTCGATGCCCAGATCGCGGTAAAGCACGATCGCCTTCTTGGGCCCCAGGCCCGAGATGTGCGTCATCGCCCGCACGCCCGCCGGCACGCGCAAGCGGAGAGCCTCCAGGTCCGAGATCGTTCCGGTCTGGAGGAATTCGGCGAGGCGCGAGGCCATCGAGGAGCCGATCGTCGGAATCTGCTGCAGGGTTCGAACGTCGAAGGCGGCGATGTCCTTGGCATAGGCGGCGACGGCCGCTGCGGCCTTTTCGTAGGCTCGCACGCGGAACGGATCGCGACCGAGGATGGCCTGAAGATCGGCCATCTCTTGAAGCAAGGCGGCGGCTTCTTCGTTCGCGCGGGGCACGACGCGGATTCTACGGCCGGGCCGGCGGGAAGCGCTTGCGTATCGAGGCGGCGGGGTCGAGCAGCGCCGCCGCATCTTCCAGGGCGGGGTGGACGTCGCGCCATTCGGCCTGAGTCCAGTCCAGCCACGAGCGGCCTTCCTGGACCGAGCGACGCACCGCTGCGCCGACGATCTCGTGGGCATCGCGGAAGGGAACGCCGGCCGTGACCAGATGCTCGGCCAGGTCGGTGGCGAGCAGGAGCGGATCGGCCGCCGCCGCCGCCATGCGGTCAACGTCGAAGCGCATCGTGGCGATCGCGCCGGACAGTGCGGGGAGCACCAGCTCCAGCGTCGCCGCCGCGTCGAAGACCGGCTCCTTGTCTTCTTGCAAATCCCGGTTGTAGGCCAGCGGGAGCGACTTGATCGTCGCGAGCAGACCGGTCAGATGGCCGATCAGCCGTCCCGCTTTGCCGCGCGCCAGCTCGGCCACATCCGGGTTCTTCTTCTGGGGCATGAGGCTCGAGCCGGTGGCGTACGCGTCGTCGAGCGCCGCGAAAGCGAACTCGCTCGAGGTCCACAGCACGATCTCCTCGCCGAGCCGCGACAGGTGAACACCCGCGATCGCGCACACCGCGAGAAACTCCAGCGCGAAGTCCCGTGCGGACACCGCGTCGATGGCGTTGCCGATCGGAGCGCGCAGTCCGAGCTCGGCCGCGGTGGCGTGCCGGTCGATTTGTAGCAGCGATCCGGCAAGGGCCCCGGCCCCCAGCGGCGAGAACGC
>Ga0214472_10001903_pt1 | contig 22640 bp, 27 predicted proteins | sample RVTome_6_FD_207662 | JGI IMG/M metagenome (GOLD analysis project Ga0214472, IMG submission 207662) | Soil microbial communities from uranium-contaminated site in the Upper Colorado River Basin, Wyoming, United States - RVT140D175 | ecosystem: Environmental > Terrestrial > Soil > Contaminated >...
CAGTGTCCCAAACAGACGACGATCTACAATGAGGCCCATGCGAACGATGCGCCCCGTCCACGACGAAGACTGCGCCGTCGCCTGCACGGCCGACATCATCGGCTCGAAATGGACCGCGATCATCGTCCACGACCTCTCCGAAGGATCGCGGCGCTTCTCCGAGCTCGAGCGCTCCTGCCCGGGCATCAGCCCTCGAACACTGTCCGAGCGCCTGCGCGCTCTCGAGCAGGAGGGAATCCTCCAGCGGCGGAGCGGCCCTCGCCGCGTGGAATACGAGTTGACGGAGAAAGGTCAAGCGCTGCTCCCGATCATCGAGGAGATGCGCCGGTTCGGGCACTCCTGGCTGGTGCCGGAGCACGACCACTCCGGCGCCGCGCGCGCCGCGGTCTAAAGCTGGCCGAAGGCCAGGAGGGTCTCGCGCGCCGCCGCGACTCCCAGCGCGAGGTGCTCGACGAGAAAGCGTTCGTTCGGCGCATGGATGTTGCCTTCCGGGACGTCGAACCCGGTCAGGACCGTCGGAATCTGCTTGTCGGCGAGCGCCGGCACGATCGGGAGCGTTCCTCCGTTGCGACGGAGGAGCGGCCGCTTGCCGAGCACGCGCTCGAACGCATCCTGGGCGAGCTGAATCGCCTTTGAGTCGGGCGAGACGAGCCCCGCCGGGCTGGTTCCCCAGCGCTCGATCTCGACTTCGGCGCCGGGGGGCGCGGCAGCTCGGACTAGCCGCTCGAAGACAGCGGTGATGTCGTCCACGTCCTGCCCAGGGGCGAGGCGGATGGAGACGTTGGCCTCGGCGAGAACCGGGAGCACGGTCTTCTGGAGATCCGGCTCGCCTGCGCGGACGCCGTGAACATCGACAGCCGGTGACGCGAAGGTGCGGTCGTAGAACTCGTCTGCCGCGCGATCGTCCATGGGACGGGCCCCCCGCTCCACCAGGATTTCTGCGCCCGGCTGCAGCTCGCGCCACCCCGCGCGCTCCTCGTCGGTCGCAGGGATCACGCCGGCCCGAAGCTCGTCGGGGAGCGCAACGACAGGCGCGAGCGCCTGCATGAGCGCGTGCACGGCGTTGAGGGCCGCGCCGCCGAAGAGCCCGGAGTGCAGATCCCGATCGCCGGTGCGAACGCGTACGTGGAAATAGACGAGGCCGCGCGTGCCGATCTCGAACGCGGGCACTCCCCGGCCGGGCATCGCCGCGTCGAAGATGACGCAGGCGTCTGCGCCGCGGTCGTCCTGCGCGAGGAAGTCGACGATCGTGTGCCCGCCGGTTTCTTCTTCTCCGTCGCAGGCCAGGCGAATGTTGACCGGGAGCTCGCCCGAGCGACTCAGGAGCTCGGTCGCCTTCAGGAGGAGAAAGAGGTTGCCCTTGTCATCCGCTGCCCCGCGCGCGTAGATCCACTCGTCGCGGATCTCGGGCTCGAACGGCGGCGACTCCCAGAGCTCGAGCGGCGCGGCGGGCTGGACGTCGAAATGGCCATACAAGAGCACCGTGGGGGCGTCGCCGTTGCGAGCCGCCCGGATCTCGCCGAGGGCGAGCGGCTGTGGGCCCAGATCGACGAGCTCGGCCGTGCCGCCGGCTGCCCGGACGAAGTCGCAGACCCACTGGCCTGCCCGGCGAACATCCTCAGCATGCGCCGGGTCTGCGCTCACGCTCGGAATGCGGAGCCACTCGAAGAGCTCGTCGAGCCAGGCTTGATCCGGCTGCGGCACGGCCCGCGAGTCTAATCTGCAGACGTGGTCCCGGAGGCGCCGCTCGAACCTACGGAAGGCGGCCTCGTCCCGGCCGCTGAAGGCTGGTTCGTTCTGAACGGGCGCGACGCGCTCTGGAAGGACGGCGACTTCGGCGCCTTCACCCGATTCGAAGGAGAGCCGAGCTTCCCGCAGATCGGGATCAACATCGGCGTGCTCCAACCGGGCCAGCCGGCCTGCATGTACCACGGGGAGGGCGCCCAGGAGAACTTTCTCGTCCTTTCCGGCTCCTGCCTCCTGCTCGTGGAGGGCGAAGAACGGCCTCTACGGCAGTGGGACTTCGTCCATTGTCCGGCCTGGACGGAGCATGTCTTCGTCGGGGCCGGAGACGGGCCGTGCGCGATCCTCGCAATCGGCGCGCGTCCGGATACCGGCGTTGTCTACCCGGCCGCGGAGTTCGCGCAGCGCCACGGAGCGGCCGTCGAGCACGAGACGCGTGAGGCGAAGGAGGCGTACGCGTCTTTCCGCAAGGACGTGCCGACGGGCTACCGCGAGGGCTGGCTCCCGAATCTGTAGGGGCGGGGCTTGCCCCGCCCGCTCCTACGCCGCTACTTCGCGGAGGTTCTGTGTCTCGGCGAGCGCCTGGAGCTTCTTCAGGCTCTGGTTCTCGATCTGCCGCACGCGCTCGCGGGTGACGTTGAAGGCCCGCCCCACCTCGTCGAGCGTGCGCGGATGCTGGCCGTTGAGGCCGTAGCGGAGCTCGAGCACCCGCCGCTCGCGTGCCGACAGCATGCTGAGGATGCGCCTGAGCGTCTCCTTGCGCATGGTCGTCTCGGCCGCCTCGTCCGGAGCCGCCGCCCGCTCGTCCGCGAGGAAGTGCCCGAACTCGGACTCGTCCTCGTCGCCGACCGGCTTCTCGAGCGAGATAGGCGCCTGCGAGCTGCGCCTGATCTGCTCGACCTCCTCTACCTCGAGCTCGAGCTCGATAGCGATCTCCTCGGCCAGAGGCTCGCGGCCGAGCTCTGACACGAGCTTGCGCTCGGCGCGGCCGATCTTGTTCAGCTTTTCGACAACGTGCACGGGCATGCGAATCGTCCGCGACTTGTCGGCGAGCGCCCGCGCGACCGCCTGGCGGATCCACCACGTCGCGTAGGTGGAGAACTTGAATCCCTTGCGATGGTCGAACTTCTCGGCCGCGCGCACGAGCCCGATCGTCCCCTCCTGAATGAGATCGAGGAAAGGCAGGCCCTGGTTGCGGTAGTTCTTCGCGATCGACACGACCAGGCGCAGGTTCGACTCGATCATCTTCTGCTTCGCACTGTGGTCGCCCCGCTCGATCCGCTTCGCCAGCTCGACCTCCTGGGCCGCAGTCAGCAGCGGGACCTTGCCGATGTCCTTGAGGAAGAGCTGCAGCGCGTCGGTCGAGACCTCGCGCACCTCGGGCTCGAGGTCGAGCACGCTCTCCTCTTCCTCGACCTCGACCACCTCGATATGGAGCTCCTCGAGAGCGTGGTAGAAGTCGTCGATCTGCCCCGCGTCGAGATCGAGCTCGTCCAGTGCGAGCGCGACCTCCTCCTGCGTGAGAAACCCGGCTTCCTGGCCCTGGCGCACAAGCGCCTGGGTTGAATCGTCCCGCTCCGCCGTCCCCTCCACGGCTGTCACTCCTCTCCCCTCGCCTGCTCCCACTCCTAGACCCCCTTGTTGACCGTAGGTCGAGTTCCCTGACTCGTCAACGGCTGCTTTGTGGAAATACGCGAACGTGACCGCGGCACTTTCCCACGCCCGCCGGACGGTCGCATAGGCCGTACGGCCTATCTTTAGGTGTTGCGAGTCCTAATTTCCTCCACCCTGGCGAGGAGGTCCTGGGCGAGCCGTGCATAGGGGCCGGCTCCCTGACTAGCGCGGCTGAGCTGCTCCTCCGCCTCGTCGAGAGCGCGGATCCACAGTAGCAGGAGGCCGAGGTGATAGCGGACGATCTCCGCTTCGGGATGCTCGCCCGCGAGCGGGCCGAGCATGGAGAAAGCCTGCGCGGGTTCGTCCTTGTCGAAACGGGCGACGGCGACCGCGACCTGGGCCTCCAACGAGTCCGGGTCGGCGGCTAGGGCGCGCTCGAAGGCGCGAAGAGCCGAGACGGGTCGTCCGGCCCGCTGGAGAGCGACGCCATCGGCGAGGCGGTCGGAGGCCGGATAGAAGAAGGGGCGGCCGGGCGCCATGTCTGGATGCAGAAGATCCTCGGCCCGGATCGCGGCCGGCGTATCGGGATCCCGTCCTTCCGCCTCGCGCCATTCTTGGACCGCCTCGTCCCGCTTCCCGGCGGAGAAGAGCGCAAGGCCCAGGTGGAGGCGCACGACGCCGCGCGCCGGGTGTTCCTCGGCGAGCTCGCGGAGGCGCTCGATTGTCCCGTCGGGCCAAGCGGCGATCGCGGCCCCGACGGCAGCCTCGACCGAGCCGGGATTGCGGGCGAGGAAGGCCTCGAACTGCTCCCTGGCCACCCTGCGGTCACCGCGCTCGAATGCCGCCTCGGCCGCCCGAAGAGCGCCTGAGGCGGCGTTCAGCTCGAGCGGCGGCGCCTCCCCGGGATCGTGGTCGGCACGACCTTGGATGACGGCCGCGCCTACCGCAATCGCCGCGGCGACGCCGGCGATGACGGCGACCAAAAGACGAGCGCGAGTACGCGGATTCACGCTTCGAGCCTAGTGCTTAGCATCGCTATACTCGTTGAAGTAATGACGAGTTATCGCGACCTGCTGCAGCAGACCAAGGAAGAGATCGAGGAGATCGGCGCGGCGCAGGCGCGCGAGCTCGTCGAGGAGGGCGAGGCCGCGGTCGTCGACGTGCGCGAGCGCGACGAGTGGGAGGAAGGTCATCTCCCCCGCGCCGTGCACATCCCCCGCGGCAACCTCGAGTCGCGGATCGAGGGCGCGGTGCCGGACAAGTCCCGCCCCGTCCTCCTCTATTGCGCGAGCGGAAACCGTTCCGCCTTCGCGGCGAAGACGCTGGAGGAGCTCGGCTACGAGAACGTCCTCTCGCTCGCGGGCGGATTCACGGACTGGAAGCGGAACGGTCTTCCGTTCGAGCTCCCCCGTGCGCTCGACGAATCGAAGCGCCGCCGGTACAGCCGGCATCTGCTCATTCCCGAGGTCGGCGAGGAAGGCCAGCTCCGGCTGCTCGACTCGCGTGTCCTTCTGATCGGCGCGGGTGGGCTGGGCTCCCCGGCCTCGCTCTACCTCGCGGCCGCGGGGGTCGGCACGCTCGGGATCGTCGACGACGACGCCGTCGACGAGACGAACCTGCAGCGCCAGATCGTCCACTCGACCGAGCGCCTGGGCGATTCGAAGGCCGAATCTGCGAAACGCACGATCGAGGCGCTCAACCCCGACGTGAACGTAAAGGTCTTCCAGGAGCGCCTTACCTCCGAGAACGTCGACCGCATCCTCGGCGAGAGTTGGGACGTGATCGTCGACGGCGCCGACAACTTCCCCACGCGTTACCTGCTGAACGACGCCTCCGTCTGGCACGGCATCCCTGTCGTGCACGGCTCGATCTACCGCTTCGAGGGCCAGACGACCGTCTTCAAGCCACACGAGGGTCCTTGCTATCGCTGCCTCTTCCCGCAGCCGCCGCCGCCCGAGCTCGCGCCGAGCTGTGCCGAGGGCGGTGTCCTCGGCGTCCTCCCGGGCGTGATCGGCTCGCTCCAGGCGAACGAGGCGCTCAAGCTCTCGCTCGGAATCGGTGAGCCCCTCATCGGGCGTCTGCTCATGTTCGACGCGCTCGCCGGCTCGTTCACCGAGATCTCGCTGCGCCGCGATCCAGACTGCCCGGTCTGCGGCGAGAACCCGACGATCACGGACTACATCGACTACGCCGAGTTCTGCCAAGGCGGTCGAACGCAGGTTACGCAGTGAGCCGCGTCCGCATTCCCCCCACCCTGCGCGACGCGGTCGGAGGCGCGCGCGAGATCGAGGTCTCCGGCGGAACGCTCAGAGAGGTGCTCTCCGATCTCGTCGCGCGCTTCCCGGCCCTCGGGCGCCAGGTGCTCGAGAACGGCAACGGCCTGGCGCCCTTCGTCAACGTCTACGTCGACAACGAAGACATCCGCACACTCGGCGGCCTTGACACGCCCGTCCGGGAGGGCTCGACGGTGATCCTGCTCCCGGCCATGGCCGGCGGCGAGCGGACGCTGACCCCTTCAATTCTGGGCACGATCGGCGACACGCCCCTGGTCGAGCTTCCCCGGCTCGCGCCGCACGAGGGCGTCCGCCTGTACGCGAAGCTGGAAGGGGCGAACCCGACCGGCTCCCTCAAGGACCGGGTCGCAGAGGCCATGGTCGAGGCGGCCGAGGCCTCCGGCGAGCTCGTCCCGGGCCGGGAGCTCCTCGAGCCGACCAGCGGGAACACCGGTATCTCGCTCGCGCTCGTGGCCAAGCTCAAGGGTTACTCGCTGACCTGCGTCCTCCCGGAGAACTCGACGCCCGAGCGGATCAAGCTGCTCGAACTCTACGGCGCCAAGGTCGTCTTCTCTCCGGCGTCCGAGGGCTCGAACGGCGCCGTGCGCAGGGCGCTCGAGCTGGCCGCGCGGGAGCCGCGCTACTTCATGCTCAACCAGTACGCGAACGAGGCCAACTCGCGCGCGCACTACGAAGGAACGGGCGCAGAGATCGTCGAGGCGCTGCCGCGGGTGGACGCCCTCGTTGCCGGCCTCGGTACGGGCGGGACCCTCATGGGCGCCGGCGACCGTCTGCGGGAGTCCTTCCCGGATGTCGTCGTCGCCGCGGCCGAGCCGCTCCAGGGCGATCTCGTCTACGGCCTCCGGTCGCTGGCAGACGGCTACGTGCCGCCGATCCTCGACGTCTCCAGGCTCGACCGCAAGATCCTCGTCTCGAACGAGGAGTCGGTCGCCGGCCTTCGGCTTCTCCTCGACCGCGAGGGCATCTTCGCGGGGGTTTCGTCGGGCGCGGTCCTCCACGTGGCTCGGCTCCTCGGTGAGGAGCTCGAGGAGGGCGTCGTGGTCTGCGTGCTTGCCGACGGCGGCTGGAAGTATCTCTCCGCGGACTTCTGGACCGAGGGTGCCCAGACGATGGAGGAGCACGTCTGGTGGTGACCCCGTTCGGGGGTGGGTGGCGGGGAAAAAGTTGGTGATTCCGCCAGCGGTGCGCTCGGCGCTCGTCGAGCACGCCGAGGCGGAGCAACCGAACGAGGCCTGCGGCCTCATCGTCCTGCGCGACGGGGTTGCCGAGCGCTATGTCGCCGGCCGGAATCGGGACGCGAGCCCGTACCGCTTCGACCTCGAGGTCGACCCCGAGACATGGTTCCTGGAGGACGAGGGCTACGAGCTCGCCGTCTTCCACTCGCATCTCTCGAGCCCGCCGCGGCCTTCCCGCACGGACGTCGAGCGGATCGGGCTCTGGGAGGGACGGCCATACGTGATCCTCAATCTGCGCACGGGCGAGCTCGCAGCCTGGCGCATCGAGGACGGGCGGATAGAGCCGCAGGAACTTTCTGACGACTGAGTCCGTCGAAGGGGGCATGAGAACCCTTCTTCTTATTCCCCTGGTCCTTCTCGCGCTCGCCGCCTGCGGCGGCGGCGGCGACGTCGAGCCGCAGCCCACGCCCACTCAGCCGCCGGCCACCGCCGGCATCGGCATGGGCCCCGGAGTCTCGATCGAGGAAGCGATTGCCTCCGATCTCGAGGGTCCGCTCCTCGTCAACGGCAATCTGCTCGCCGAGGGCGGCAAGATCCGCTTCTGCGACGCGCTCGCCGAGTCGTTCCCTCCTCAGTGCGGCGGGCCCCAGCTTCGGGTCGAGGGGCTCAAGCTGGCAGAGGTGGACGGTCTCGTCACCGAAGGGGACGTCAGCTGGACCGACCGGCCGATTCAGCTGCTCGGAGACGTCGAGGGGGACACCCTCGTCGTCAGCACGACCTCGATGGGCTAGTTACACACCCTTAAAGGTGCGGGTCATTACGTCGGCGTGCGGCTGGCACCAGTACGTGTAGGTCACGCCGGCGCGAATGCGGAGGCCGCTCCACGTCCTCCTGCCGACGAAGGCGACGCCCGTGAGCTTGTGGATCCCCCCGCCCCTGAGGTGGAAGTCGTGCCTGGCGCTGCGGTCGCGGATGACGAAGGTGTGCGTGCCTCGCGGAATCCGGCGGACGATGGTCCCGGCCGCGTTCTTCAGGGTGATGACCTTCGTCGGGCCGACGGTTCCGTAGTAGGTCTTGGCGTGAGCCGCAGCCGGCCAGGCGAGCACGGCCGCAGCGGCGATGAGAAGGAGTAGGCGGCGCATGTGTCTCACTACGAGCTTCCCCGGTCCTCGGTTTTTCGAGGATACTCCGGCGCGTGCCCGATGCCTACCCCGAAGGCTGGAACGAGGTTCGCGGCGCGCTCCAGCGCGGCTACCGGTTCAAGGATTTCCGTGAGGCGATGGCCTTCGCCGACCGGGTGGCCGAGGCCGCCGAGGAAGCGGATCACCACCCGGAGATCACGATCAACTGGAACACGGTCACCGTCCGCTGGTGGACGCACGTCAAGCGGGCCATCACCCAAAAGGACTTCGAGATGGCTCGAAAGACGGACGAGCTCGCCCGATAAGAAGGGTGTGAAGCCTCACCGCCTCGCGGCCGTCCTCTTCCTGTTCGCCCTCGCCTTCCCCGCAGCCGCCGGCGCGTACCCGCTGCCCGCGGCGCCGAAGTGCCAGATCTTCCCGCGGACGAGCGTGTGGAACAAGCGGGTCGACTCGCTTCCGGTCGCGGCCAACTCTGACGCGGTCATCGCCTCGATCGGCGCCGAAACCGGCCTCCATCCCGACTTCGGCTCGGGCCTGTGGCAGGGAGCCCCGATCGGGATTCCCATCACCGTCGTCTCCCGCGCGCAGCGCAAGTCCCGCGTCCGCTTCGAGTACGCGGGCGAGAGCGATAAGGGGCCATACCCGCTGCCGAAAGCCGTCGCGATCGAGGGCGGCCGCCAATCGAGCGGCGACCGGCACGCCCTCGTCGTCGACAAGGACAACTGCGTGCTCTACGAGCTCTTCGCCCTCTACCCGCGCGCGGGCTCGCCGCCCTGGCGCGCCGGCTCGGGCGCGATCTGGTCGCTCAAGTCGAACCGGCTCCGACCCGCGGGCTGGACCTCGGCCGACGCCGCGGGCCTCCCGATTCTCCCCGGCCTCGCGCGCTACTCGGAGGTGCGCCGAGGCGAGATCAACCACGCGCTGCGCTTCACCGTCTCGCAGACGCAGCGCGCATACGTCTATCCGGCCCGTCATTACGCGAGCAGCCTCATCGACCCGAACCTGCCCCCGATGGGGCTCCGCGTCCGCTTGAAGGCGAGCTTCGACATCTCCGGGTTCCCCCGCCAGGCTCGCGTGGCCCTCCGCGCACTGAAGCGCTACGGGATGATCGTCGCGGACAACGGCTCGGACTGGTTCATCACGGGCGCCCCGAACCGAGGCTGGTTGAACGACCAGCTGCGCACGCTGCGGCTGGTCACGGGCTCCAACTTCGAGGTCGTCGACACCTCAAGCCTGCGGAACGGCTAACCGGGCCGGGCAAGCCCGGCCCCTACAGGCTCGTAGGGGCGGGATTTATCCCGCCCGCACTACGTCGCGCCGTAGCTACGTAGCAGGTCCGCGAGCTCTTTCTCTCCGATGTGCTCGGCCTCGTCCAGCGGGCAGGCCGCGATTCGTTGCGCCCGACTACTTCTGCGCGCTCGGTTTGCCGCCGTAAGTTTCAGGCCGACCGATCCCAGGCGTCGGCGGGGGGAGGCGGCGGTCCGTTGGGCTTTTGCGATCCAGCCATCTCAAGAAAACAGTACCGCTTACGGAGGCCAGCAGCAGAACGATGCTCGAGGGATCGGACGAGGCCGTTAAGCGGCGAGCTCCGCGAACTCCTCGTCGCTGAGCTCAATGCCGGCAGCGGCGACGTTCTCCTCCAGATGCTGGAGCGAGCCCGTCCCAGGAATCGGGAGTACCACAGGCGAACGGCGGAGCAGCCACGCAAGCGCGACCTGGGCGGGGGTCGCCTGATGCCGGCGCGCGACGTCGTCGAGCCGACTGCCCGGTTGAGCGAGGTCGCCGACCGCGAGCGGGAACCACGGGAGGAACGCGAGGCCGTCGCGTTCGCAAGCCTCGAGCACGTCCTCCGAGTGGCGGGCAGCGAGGTTGTAGCGGTTTTGCACCGAGACGACGGGCACGACCTCGCGGGCGCGTTCGAGCTCCTCGTTCCCGACGTTCGAGAGGCCGACATGCCGGACCTTTCCCTCCTCGCGCAGGCGCTCGAGCTCGCCGACCGACTCCTCGATCGGCACCTGCCCGTCGACCGAATGGAGCTGGTAGAGGTCGATGCGGTCGAGGCGGAGCCGCCGCAGGCTCGCCTCGCAGGCCTGGCGCAGGTGTTCGGGCCTTCCGTCGGGAATCCAGTCGCCGCCCTCGTTGCGCGTGAGCCCGCCCTTCGTGGCGATCACGAGCCCGTCGGGATACGGGTGGAGTGCCTCGGCGATCTGGAGCTCATTGATCTCCGGCCCATAGGCATCCGACGTGTCGATGAGATTGACGCCGAGCTCGAGCGCGCGCCGCAGCACCGCGAGCGCGTTCTCCCGGTCGTCCGGCCAGCCCATGATCCGGGGACCGCACAGGCGCATGGCGCCGAAGCCGAGGCGGCGCACCTCGAGATCTCCGCCGAGAGCGAAAGTGGCGGACACGCCGCCACAATACGTGCGTGCGGGTAACAGCCAAGGTCGACTACGCGCTCCGCGCCGTCCTCGAGCTCGCCGCGGCGGGCGAAGGGCCCGTCAAGGGCGAGCGGATCGCACAGGCGCAGGACATCCCGCTCAAGTTCCTCGAAAACATTCTCCTCGAGCTGCGCCATCACGGGCTCGTCCAGAGCCAGCGCGGCGCCGAAGGCGGCTACTGGCTGTCGCGCCCGGCGGAGGAGATCACGCTCGCCGAGGTCATCCGCGCGGTCGAGGGCCCACTCGCCAACGTCCGTGGCGAGCGGCCCGAGAGCGTGGAGTACACGGGCCCCGCCGCTCCTCTGCAAGAGGTGTGGATCGCGATGCGGGCCAACCTTCGGGCCGTGCTGGACGCCGTCACGCTCGCGGATGTCGCCTCCGGCCGGTTACCGGAGGCAGTGGGCGCGATTACGGCGGACCCGGAGGCGTGGCAGCCTCGCTGAACGAGGTTGCCTTGCTCGGACGCACGAAGACGATCAGGCCGTCGCTGAGCTCGAGCTCGTCGGCCTCGTCCCGGGTCACCTGGGCGGAGAGCTCGTCGCCGTCGTCGAGCACGAGCTCGACCCGCACCTCGAAGCCCAGGTGGACGACGCGGTGCACCATCGCCTCCCGGGAAGCGCCGTTGGGCTCGAGCCTGAGCTCCACGTCGTGCGGCCTCACCCACGCCTCGCCTATGCGGCTCACCGGCCCGACGAAGCTCATGACGAACTCGTTCGCCGGGTGCTCGTAGAGGTCGCGCGGTCGCCCCGTCTGCTCGATCCGCCCTTCGTTCATCACCGCCACTCGGTCGGCGACTTCCATCGCCTCCTCCTGGTCGTGCGTGACGAGAACGGTGGTGACGGGAACCCGCTCGTGCAGGCGGCGCAGCCAGCCGCGAAGCTCCTTCCGCACGCGAGCGTCGAGGGCGCCGAAGGGCTCGTCGAGGAGGAGGATGCGCGGCTCCGCGGCAAGCGCGCGGGCCAGGCCCATGCGCTGGCGCTGGCCGCCCGAGAGCTGGGACGGATAGCGGTCGCCGAGGCCCCGAAGCTGAACGAGTGCGAGCAGCTCCTCCACACGCTCCGCGATCTCCTTCTGCGGGCGCTTGCGGATCCTCAGGCCGAAGGCGACGTTCTCGCGCACGCTCAGGTGCTTGAAGGCGGCGTAGTGCTGGAAGACAAAACCGACGCCGCGTTTCTGCGGCGGCAGGCCGGTCGCCGGCTCGCCGAGGATGTGTACCTCGCCCTCGTCGGGCTGCTCCAGTCCGGCAATGACACGAAGGAGAGTCGACTTGCCGCTCCCGCTCGGCCCGAGCAGCGCGGTCAGCGAGCCGCTCGCGACCGCCAGCGAGACGCGGTCGAGGGCGACGAACTCACCGAATCGCTTCGTTACCCGGGAAACCGCGATGGCCATCCGACACCCCCCTTCGAAAGAGGGTCATGGCGAGCAGCGTAAGCAATGCGAGCAGCGCGAGCACGACCGAGGCGGTGTAGGCGCCCACGAGGTCGAAGGCCTGGAAGCGCTGCTCGACGTGCAGGGTCAGCGTCTCCGTTCGTCCGGCCAGCCTTCCCGAGACGACCGAGACGGCCCCGAACTCGCCGATCGCGCGGGCGGTCGTGAGGACGACGCCGTAGGTCACGCCCCACCGGATGGCCGGAAGCGTGATGCGCCGGAAGGTGGCCAGCGGTGAGGCGCCGAGGGTCCAGGCCGCTTCCTCCTGCTCGGTCCCGATCTCGCGCAGGACCGGCACGACCTCGCGCACGACGAACGGAAGCGAGACGAAGATCGTCGCCAGCACCATCCCGGGAAGGGCGAAGATCACGCGGACGCCCTGGTCGGTCAGCCACCCGCCGAACCAGCCGTCGCGCCCGTAGACCAGTACCAGCGCGAGGCCGACGACCACAGGCGAGAGCGCGAAGGGAAGGTCGATGAGGGCGTTGAGGACCCGCTGGCCGTGGAAGCGCTGGCGCACGAGCACCAGGGCGCAGAGAACGCCGAAGACCGTGTTCGCCGGGACGGCGATCAACGCGATGATGACCGTGAGCCAAAGCGCGTGCAGCGCCTCGGGCGTGGTCAGCGCTTCCCAAACCGGCCCGAGCCCGTTTTCGAAGGTTCGCCAGAAGACGAGCCCGACAGGGACCACTAGGAGCAATGCGAGATAGCCGAGCGCGACGGCGCGGAGCCCAAGCCTACCCTTCATGCCTCGACCCCCAGCGCCGGACGGAGTCGATGACGAGGAGAACGACCAGCGAGAGGACGAGCAGGACGACCGAAACGGCCGCGGCGCCGGTCGTGTCGTCGCTTTCGAGCCGGCCGAAGATGTGCACCGACGCGACCTCCGTCTCGAAGGGGATGTTTCCGGAGATGAGCACGACCGAGCCGAACTCCCCCACTGCGCGGGCGAAGGCAAGCGCGCCGCCGGCCAGGATGGCCGGCATCAGGTTCGGCAGGACGATGCGGCGAAAGATCGCGAGCCCGCCGGCGCCGAGCGACGCGGCGGCCTCCTCCATCTCCCGGTCGAGCTCGATGAGGACCGGCTGGACGGCGCGGACGACGAACGGGAGCGTCACGAAGAGAAGCGCGAGGATCACCGCAGCCCTCGTGTAGGCGACGTTGATCCCCAGCGGGCCGTTCGGCCCGTACAGCGCGAGGAGCGTCAGCCCGGCGACGATCGTGGGCAGCGCGAACGGCAGGTCGATGAGGGCGTTGACGAAGGACTTGCCCCGGAACGAGTCGCGCACGAGGACCCAGGCGATGAGCGTCCCCGCCACGGCGTTGATCGCGACGACGGCTGCCGACGCGAGGAAGGTGAGCTTGAGGGACGCGACGGCCGAAGGGCTCGTGACCGCGCGCCAGAAGCCGCCCGCGCCTCCCTCGGTCGAGCGCCAGGCGACTGCCGCAAGCGGAATGAGGACGATGAGCCCGAGATAGGCGGTCGTAAAGCTGCGGCCGAACGGAATCGACCCGCTCGGCCGCTTTGCAGGGAGGCGAACCGCAACAGCTCTACCCGGACTCAGTCGATACCCCCAGCTCCTGCTCGATCCTGGCCACGATCCCTTCCTCGCGGTCGAAGAAGCGCTCCGTCACGGTCTCCCAGCCCCCGAAGTCGTCGATCGTAAAGAGCGCCGCGGGGGTCGGGTAGTCGAACTCGGCGAGGACATCCTCCAGGACAGGGCGATAACCCTTCTCGGCAAAGATCCGCTGGGCCGCTGGCGAGCGGAGGAAGTCCACGAACGCTTGGGCCTTCTCGAGGTTGCCGCTCTCGGTGACGACGGCGACCGGGTTCTCGATCAGGATCGTCTCGTCGGGGACGACGTAGTCGAGCTCCTCACCTTTCTGCTGGACCGTGATCGCCTCGTTCTCGTACGCGAGCATCACGTCGCCCTTGCCGCCGACGAATGTCTGCAGCGCCTCGCGGGCGCTCTTGTCCTGGACGGCGGTGTTCGAGAGCAGCTGCCGCAAGAACTCGACGGCCTCCTCATGCGATTTGCCGAGCTCGCGCTGGGCGCCGTAGGCGGCCATGAGGTTCCAGCGCGCCCCGCCGGAGGTGAACGGGTTGGGGGTGATCACCTCGACGTCCTCGCGCACGAGGTCGTCCCAGGTCTGGATCCCCTTCGGATTCCCTTTGCGGACGGCGAAGACCACGACGGAATCCGTGACCATCCCCTCGAACTCGCCGGACGCCCAGTCCTCTGCGACGAGGCCCGCCTCGACGAGCCGCGTGACGTCGGGAGCGAGTGAGAACGCGATCACGTCGGCCGGGAGGCCGGCTTCGACGGCGCGGCTCTGCTCGCCCGAGCTTCCGTAGGACTGGTCGAAGGAGACGCCGCTCCCCGAGGCAGTCGCCTGAAACGCCGGGAGGATCTCCTCATAGGCCTCCCGAGTCGCGGAATAGGCGACCAGCGTCAGTCTGCCACCGTCGCCGCCACCCTCGGCACTCGACTCGGAGACTCCGCCGCAGCCGGTCACGGAGGCCGCTGCGAACAAAGCGCCTAGCGCGATCGTTATGGCACGAATCAAGATGCCTAATCCTCCACCTTGTCTACTCGTTAGGTCGGGATTACTAGCCAACCCGACCCGGCGCTGTCAAACGAGACCCGTCCTCGCTAGGCGCAGAGTTCTTCCGCCACCGCGAGATAGATGTCCGCGCACCGCTCGGCGTCGTCGAGCGAGACCCACTCCTCCACCGCGTGCGCACCCGCGCCGCCCGGCCCGAAGACAACGGTCGGGATGCCGGCCGCCTGGAAGACCGCCGAGTCGGCCCAGAAGGGCACGCCAATGGTCTCGGGCCCTCCGGCATGGCGGCGGACCGCCTCCACGACGGCCTCGCTCTCGTCCACTTCGAACGGATGTCGAATAAAAGTCGTTCGCACATCGCCCTCGGTCCCGTCGACGAGCGAGCGGATCTCGACTTCGACCTGCTCGGGAGCCTCGCCCGGGATGGTGCGCCGCTCGAGCTGGAGCAGGCAGCGGTCCGGGTAGGTGGAGAGCTCCTGCCCGCCCTCGATGAGCGACGCGTGCACCGAGCCCGTCCCGAGCAGCCGGTGAGGGTCGCGCCCGGCCAGCTCTCCGGCGAGCTCGTCGATCCCGCTCAGAACCCGGCCCATCTTTGCGATCGCGTCGACGCCGAGGTCTGGGCGCGAGCCGTGCGCCGCGCGCCCGCGGGTCTCGACCTCGAGCCAGACGAAGCCCTTGTGCGCAACGCAGAGCCGCATCTCGGTCGGCTCCGAGACGACGGCCGCGTCGGCTCGGTAGCGGCGGGCGACGGCCTCTGAGCCGATGCTCGCCACCTCTTCGTCGCAGACGGCGGTGACGAGGACGTCGCCGCGCAGGCCCCGCTCGCGGGCCCGGGCGCCGGCGAGCATGATCGCCGCGAGGCTCGCCTTCATGTCGTAGGCGCCCCGCGCGTATAGACGCCCGTCCGAGACGACGGCTTCGACCGGACGGTCCATGCCCGCGTACCCGACCGTGTCCGTGTGGGCGTTCAAGAGCAGCGAGCGGCCGCCGCCGGACCCCCGCGCGATCCCGACGACGTTCGGCCGGCCGGGAGCGACCTCCTCCACCTCGACGTCGAGGCCACGCTCCTCGAGCCAGAGGGCGACGAACCGCGCGATCTCCGCCTCTCCCGCGCCGCCCGGCACGAGGTCGGGGTTGACCGAGTCGATCGCGACGAGCTGCGAGAGGAGCTGCGTGAGCTCCATCAGTACGGCTGGACGAACTCGACCGGCGCGCCGTCGACCTCGACAAAGGAGACGCGCACCTCGCCGAAGACGTCGAACGGCTCGGCGATTACGCGGTGACCCTCCATGGCGTCCTCGAGGCTGCGGACGCGATAGGCGACATGCGACACCGAGCGGACGAGCTCGTGCTCCGGGCTCTCGGGCTCGTACCAAAGCCACTCCACCCGGAACGGGTGGTCGGCCGGGCTCGTGAGCCAGAGTCGCTTGGGCTCGAGAAAGCGCATCCCCTCGCGCTTGGACGGCGCCGGAATGCCGATGTGGTCGAACTCCACGCCGAGAGGCTACTCCGCGCTACTCGGCGCGAGCTTCCTCCTCTTCCCGGTCGCGCTCGTCCTCGGACAGGAACTCGACGTCGAGCCGCTCGATGCGCGGCCCGTCCACGTCCACAACTCGGAAGCGCATGCCGTCGTGGAGCACCTCGTCGCCGGCCTCGGCCGCCCGACCGAGCTGCCCGAAGACGAACCCGGCAAGCGTGTGGTAGTCCTCCTGCGGTAGCTCCTTCGCGAAGCGCTCGTTGAAGTCGTCGATCGGGAACGTGCCGTCGACCCGGATGCGGCCCTCGCCGAGCTCCTCGACCGACTCGTCCGGCAGGTCGTACTCGTCCTCGATCTCGCCGACGATCTCCTCGAGCAGGTCCTCGAGCGTGACGATCCCCTGCATCGCGCCGTACTCGTCGACGACGAGCGCCATGTGCTGGTTCGTGCGCCGGAACTCGGCGAGCATCGCCCCCAGGTCCTTGGTCTCGGGGACGACGTGCGCGGGACGGACGAGCTCCTCAACCTGCACGTTCTCGATCCCGCGGTCCCAAAGCGCGGAGAAAAGGTCCCGCACGTGCAGGATCCCGATCACGTCGTCGAGCGAGTCTCGGTAAACGGGATAGCGCGTGTACGGCGAGTCGATCACCGCCGCGAGGCACTCCTGCGGCGGTAGGTCGACCGAGATCGCGACGACCTCGGGCCGGGGGACCATGACGTCGTTGACCTCCTTTTCGGCGAAGTCGAAGACCTTGTAGAGCATCTCCTCCTCCGACTCCTCGATGACGCCGATGTCCTCGGCCTGCGCCACAATCAAGCGAATGTCCTCTTCCGTATGCGCGACGACACCGGCCGGGGCCGGCTGGATCCCGAACAGGCGCGTGAACGCATTCGAGGACTCCTGGAGGAACCAGACGAGTGGGTAGGTGAGGACATAGACGGCCTCGATCGGGAGCGCGACCCAGAGCGCCGTGTTCTCGTTCTTCGTCAGCGCGATCGCCTTCGGAACAAGCTCACCGAGGGTGACGTGTAGATACGTGACGACGCCGAACGCGAGCAGGAAGGCGACCCCGGAGGAAAGCAGCGGCTCGTCGAGCCAGTGCTCGACGATCGGCTCGCCGACGGCGCCGAGGGCGATCGAGAACGCTGTGATCCCCAACTGCACCGTGCCGATGAAGCGGACGGGGCTGTCCATGATCCGCAGAGCAATCCGCGCTCGCAGGCTGCCCTTCTGCGCAAGCTCCATCAGCCGGGTGCGCCGCGCCGTCACGAGCGCGTACTCGGCGGCCACGAAGAAGGCGTTCCCCACCACGAGGAGGAGAACGGCGAGGATCCCGAAGAAGGTCACGCCCCGCTTCCCGGGGCGCGGGTACTAGGCGGTTGGTCGTCCAACGTCCTGGCCTGAGAATACCGCACGCTCCATGCCGTCTCCCCCGCGAGGATGGTCTCCAAAGGCCTCAGATCGGCGCTCAGCACAGCCAGGTCGGCGCGGTGGCCGGGCGCAACCCGCCCCCGGTCGGCCAGCCCGAGCAGCCGCGCCGGGACGAGGCTCGCCATAGTCGCGACCTCGCGGAGCCCGAAGCGGGCCATCCGGCGCACGAGCGCCGCACCCGCCCGATCGCCGCCCGCCAAGCGGTTGTCGCCGAGTACGGGCTCGGCCACGAGGTCGCTCGTGAGCGCGATCCGCTCGGCGCCGGCAACCTGGACGGTGAGTTGCTCGACCCGCGGGTGCAGGTGTCGGCCGTCGGCGATCAGGCCGAGGACGACGCGCGGTTCGAGCAGCAACTCGGCCACGGGGCCGGTCTCCCGGGCCGCGAGTGGCTGCATCGCGTTCCAGAGGTGCGTGGCGAAGCGGGCCCCGACGTCTACGGCCGCCCGCACGGTCGCGGCGTTCGCCCGCGTGTGCCCGATTGCTGCGACGGCGCGCTCCGCCACGAGCGCGATCGCCTCGAGGCCGCCGGGGATCTCGGGTGCGACTGTCACGATCCGCACCGGCGAGTCCTCGAGCCAACGGTCCAGGCGCTCGAGGTCGACCGGCTCGATTTCCTCGACCGGCACAGCTCCGGCCGCCTCCGGATTGAGAAAGGGCCCTTCGAGGTGAAGGCCGAGGCAGCGCTCGTCAGGGAGCTCCACGGGCTCTCGCGCCGCCAGGAGATAGGCGGTAACGCCTTGCTCCAGCAGAGCGTTCGGCGAGTACACATGGAGGTCGACGAAGCCGGGGAAGACGAGCGGCTCACGCGGGCCGGCGGCATCTTCTTCGACCGAGACGATGAGGCCGTCTTCGATCGTCAGCCGGCCGGTCCGGGGCCCGTCGACGGGATCAACGAGAAGTCCCTCTAAAGTGTGAGGCGCCGTCACCCGATTATCATCGTGTCTTGGGGAAGCCGGTCTTGACCGACGAGATCACCTGTCTGATCGCGGATGACCATGAAGTAGTCCGCGAGGGCCTCCGGCTGTCGCTTTCCCGGGCCCCGCAGATTCGCGTGGTCGGCGAGGCATCCGACGGCGCGACCGCAGTCGCGGTCGCCGAGCGCCGCCGGCCCAACGTCGTGATCATGGACGTGCGAATGCCAGGCATGGATGGGCTCGAAGCCACGAAGATCCTGAGCGAGCGACTCCCCGACACCGCAGTCCTCATCTTCACCGCTTACGGCGAGCGCAGTCTGCTCGGCCGCGGGCTCGAGGCCGGCGCGAAGGGCTACATCCTCAAGGAGGCGCCTCACCAGACGCTCCTCCGCGCGATCGAGAAGGTGGCGAGCGGCGAGGGTTACGTCGATCCAGCCCTCATGCCCGCCCTGCTCACCCGCGAGCGCGAGGAGATGCTGACGCAGCGGGAGCGCGAGATCCTTCAGCTTTTGGCCGACGGCATGTCGAACGCCGACGTCGCTGCGCGTCTCTTCATCAGCCAGGAGACCGTGAAGAGCCACGTTCGGCATATCCTCGCCAAGCTCGAAGCGGACACGCGCACCCATGCCGTCGCCATCGCGCTTCGCGAGTCGATCATCGATTAGCGCCGCGCTCGTCGCGGCTACGGTCGCTGCTGCGCTGCTCGGTGCGATCGGCCTCGCGCTTGGACAGGCCGCTGTCGCCGTCGCGGGCCTGATCGCCGCGACGCTCTTCGCTGGAGGCTTCGCCGTCTATCTGATCGTCTCGGAACGCCGGCGCCACGAGACGGCCGAGGACGAGCTGCACGCCCAGACGAGCGTCCTGGAGTCGCTCGTCGAGGCGGTCGCCGCCGTCTCGGTGCCGCTCGACCCGGACGAGATCGTCGCGCGGACCGCGGAGCAGGCGAAGGATCTCTTCGGAGCCCGGGAGGCGGTGATCCAGCCGCCGACCGGCCGCGACACCCGCAAAGGCCGCGTCGACGGCGGCACGATGACGGTGCCGCTCGTCGCCCGCGACGAGACGCTCGGCACGCTCGAGCTCCGTCGCCCAGAGCCGTTCGGGCGGGGCGACCTCGTGCACGCGAGGGTTCTGGTCGAGTTCGCCGCCCGCGCCGTCGAGAACGCGCGACTGCTCGCGGAGGCGCGCGACAGGGAGGCCGAGCGCGCCCGGCTCGCAGAACAGCTGATCACGGCCGAGCAAGACGAGCGGCGACGGCTGTCGCTCTTCCTCCACGACGGCCCGCTACAGACGATGTCGGGGATCGCGCTCATGCACGACGCGGCGATCGCCGCGATACGCGACGGCCGCCTCGAGGACGCCGCGAAGGTCATGGACGGGTCACTACAGCGCGAGCGCGAGACGATTCAGGAGCTGCGCGACCTCTCGTTCGCCATCGAGCCGCTCGTCCTTCGTGACCAGGGCTTCGGCGCCGCCGTGCGCGCTCTCGGCGATCAGGTCGAAGGGTCGCAGCGGATCGCGGTCACCACCGACGTCGAGGCGGGCGAGCGCCTGACCGAAAAGGCTCAGGTGGCCCTCTACCAGATCATCCGGGAGGCCATGAACCAGGCCGTTCGCCGTGGCCCACAGCGGATCGCCGTGCTCATCCGAGAGGACGACGGCGGCGAGTTTGCGACCGAGATCGTCGACGACGGCCTGGGCGAGCGCCGGCGCGCCTCGGTGGAGGCGATCGAGGAGCGGACGCAGATCTTGAACGGGCACCTCGCTGTCGAGCACCGGGAAGGGGGCGGCACTCTCGTCCGCGTCGTGCTGCCCCGCTATCTCGCGGCTGCGCAGGACTAGGGCGGGATTTCATCCCGCCCTCGGGCCGGGCATGCCCGGCCCCTACATAAGATTGAGTGCGTGGCCGAAGGGAAATACCTGCTCTTCATCTCGAAGCCGACCGGCTACGAGCTGGCCGAGCGCGAGGGCGAGCCGCCCGCGCCGGGCACGGAGATCGAGCTCGAGGCCGAAGGCGCGCGCGGCCGCTTCTGGGTCTCGAAGATCGCACCGTCGCCGCTTCCGGACGACGACCGCCTCTGCGCGTACCTACAGCAGCGCTAAGCGGCTACCCGTAAGCGCAGCATCGCCACGACGCCGAGGGCCGGCCCGGGCGCGAGAAACGCGAAGGCCCAGCGCCAGCCGACCGTGTCCTCGAGCACAGGGATGAGCCAGATCGTCGCGACCGTGAGGGTGAAGCCGAGAGCAAGCTGGAGAGTGACTGCCGTCCCGACATATGCCTGGTCGGCGTGCTCGGTCACGAGCGTGGAGAACTGCGCCGAGTCCGCGACGACCGTGAATCCCCAGACTAGGGCGACGGCGAGCAGGAGCCACCTCGGCGCCTCGAGCAGCAGCCCGATCACGAGGCTGCACGCACCCGAGGCGGCCATCATCGCCGCGGTGGTCTCGGGCCGGCCGAACCGATCCCCGAGCAGGCCGCCGGCCCAGCACCCGACGGCGCCGATTCCGATCGCCGCGAACGTCGCGTAGGCCGCCCCGCGGCCGGGGTCGACCGTAGAGAAGAAGACGAGAAACCAGGCCCACATGGCGTAGAGCTCCCACATGTGTCCGAAATAGCCCAAGCTGGCGAGGCGGACGCCCCGGTTGGCGAAGACGAGGCGAGCCTGTCTCGGGGCAAAGGCCGCAGGCGGAAAGGAAAACGGCCCATCAGACACCGCGAAGCCCGCCAGCAATCCGCCGGCCGCCGTGAGCGCCGACGTTGCGTAGACGACGACGTGCCAGTCGAGCCCGCCCAGGCCGTTGACGAGGTGGGGAGCGGCCGAGCCGAGTGTCAGGGCTCCCACAAGGATTCCGAGCGCCGTGCCACGCCCCTTGCGAAACCACGTGGACATCAGCTTCAGCGCGGGTGGGTAAACGCCGGCGAGGAAGAACCCCGTCGCCAGCCGAAGCGGGACCGCCGCGGTCGCGCTGGAGACCGCGACGAGGAGCAGGTTTGCTGCGGCAGCGCCAAGGGCGCCTACGAGGATGACGATCCGGGGCGCGACCAGGTCGGCAATGTTGAGGATGCTCGAGACGAGCGCGCCGGCGACGAAGCCGAGCTGGACGGCGATCGTCAGCCAGGCGGCCCCCGTATCCGACAGGCCCCACTCCTCCCGCAACTGCGGGATCACCGCCGACGCGGAGAACCACGTCGTCATGGAGAGGACGAGGGCGAACGCGAGGAGCCCGAGCGCGCGCGCCCGCCCCGCGAAGGCCGGGTCGCTCATGCGACGGCGGATTCTGCCGCGACGAGCCCGAGAACGAGGGCCGAAGCGAGCCCACTCGCCCAGCCGCCGGTCGAGATTCCGCCCACGTCGGCTCCGGCGGCGAAGACACCTTCTGCTGCGCAGGCCCGCTCGTCGATCCTGAGGCCACCGAGCGTCGTCGTGATCCCGGCGCGAACGGGGACGACCACCTCGCCGTCATGCTCTTCGACCGCCGCGCCCGCTTCACGAGCCGCCTCGGTCATCTCGCCGACAGTACGGTCGCGGACGCACTCCCCGAGCGCGGCCTGCGGCACCCGGTACCAGGCGCGCGCGCCGGGCTGGCGCGCTGTCCACTGGACGACGTCGATCTCCGACCACGTGTGCGTCTCATAGGTTTCGCCTCGACTGTTCACGACCGTGGCGTGACGGGCATAGAGCTGGCCGAGCCGCACGAAATCCTCGGGGAGAATCTGCGCCACAGCGGCGAGATTCCGCCCATAGAACTCGTCCATGCCGGCGGAGGTGCTCGCGCCTGCTTCAAGCCCGAGCCGCAACCCGTCACCTGCGCTCCACGGATTCGCCCGCAGGACGAGGGCGTCGGCCTGGGGAGTCACGTAGCGGCGCACGAGGTCGCGGTCGGCCTGGAACCCCCCTGTTGCGAGGACCACGGGGATTCCGTCCGACAGCCTCTGCAGGGGCTCACCCAGGCGGATATCCCCGACTCGGCGAACGAGGGCGTCGACGAGGCCGGCCGGCTCGAAGCCGAGCCCGGTGGTCAGCGGGTTTCCGCTGTCGCGTGAGCGCACGGGCGCGCCGAGCCTCTCCAGCCAGCCGAGCGCGTCGTCGAGCCGCTCCCAGACGAGACGCTGAAGCGCCGGGTCACCGCCGGGGCACTCGGCGCGAAACGTTTCCCACTCGCGGTAACGCCAGACGAAGCCGCTCGAGAGGAGCGTGGAGCCGCCCGGGCGGTCGCCCTTTTCGTGGACGGTTACGGAGGCGCCGAGCTCGCGTGCCCGCGCCGCCGCGACGAGTCCTGCCATCCCGGCCCCTGCGATCACGATCTCGCGCGACCGGCTCAAAGCGGCCCCAAGAGGGTCAGGCCCTCGAAGTTGACTGATTTGGCCATGGCGAGTGGATCAATAGCGCGCCGGAGGAGGAGCAGAAGGCGCGCTCGCC
>Ga0214472_10001904_pt1 | contig 22636 bp, 24 predicted proteins | sample RVTome_6_FD_207662 | JGI IMG/M metagenome (GOLD analysis project Ga0214472, IMG submission 207662) | Soil microbial communities from uranium-contaminated site in the Upper Colorado River Basin, Wyoming, United States - RVT140D175 | ecosystem: Environmental > Terrestrial > Soil > Contaminated >...
TATGTCACCCGCACCCGAGGGGGATTCGGAGCGGTTCGCGAGCTGGTGGATGAAATCCTTGCCGCCAAGGGCCTGTTGCAGGACTTGATTCAAGAATACCTGAGGGAGCCATGAAAACCTTGACGATGTTTTTCTACCTGCTTCTCGGCTCGGCCCTTACCATCTTCATCTATTCGAATTTCGAACAAAGCGTCGTCATTCACTTCACCGACAGGTATCGGACCACGGCCATTCCGCTGGCGCTCGCGCTCTTCGGAGCCATGGTGGCGGGCTTTCTGGTCGCGGCTCTCCTCGCGTTCACCCATCAGTTCCGACTCCGAAACCGGATGCGACAGCTTCGCAAGACCAACGAAAGACTGGAATCGGAGATAGCTGGACTCCGTAACCTGCCCTTGACTTCCCTGCCCTCATCGGCAGGTCGCTCGGATTCGGAGAGTCAAGACCGCGAGCTAGGTCCATCCGTCGATTGAGGTGGCGACCGTCTCCTTCCGATGAGCCCCAACGAGCAAATCCTTCTGGTGGCGCTCCTGGCCTTCGTGGGCGGCGTCGCGTTGGGGCAGCTCTGGGCACGCCTGGCGGGAGGAAAACAGCAGGCGCGCAAAGGTGTGGGTGAGTCGCTAGCCTATATTCTTGGGCTCGACCTGCTAGCCTCCCGGCAAATCGACCGTGCGATCTCGGAGCTCGCGCGTGCCGCTCGCTCTGACACCGAAGCGATCGAGATCTATCTGATTCTCGGAAACCTCTTTCGCGAAAAGGGACAGCTCGAGCGCGCCATCCAGATACACCAGAGCATCCTCCATCGACCGGGGCTTACCACGCAGGAAAAAGCTCACGCGCTCTTGTGCTTGGGAGTGGACTTCAAACGGGCGGGCTTTCGCGATCGCGCCGCCGACACGCTGCAAGAAGTCCTTCGCCTCGATCCGAAGAACTCTTACGCGCTCCTTCACCTGCTGCGCACGCATGAAGAGGAGCAGAACTGGGAGCAGGCGCTGGCCGTTCTTCAGAAACTCGATGCCACGACCGACGAGCCGAACACGACATTGGCGGCTTTCCTTCACGATCGGGCGGGCGAGGCAGCCGTGGCCCGGGGAGAGGAAAAACGCGCCGCACGGAGTTTCGAGACCGCAATCCAATACGATCGGACGCTTGCGCCGCCGTACCTTCACCTGGGCGATCTCCTGGAGCGGCGGGGCGCACTCTCGGAGGCCGTGGCTCAGTGGGAAACGCTGGTGCACGAGAGGCCCGAGCACGCCTATTTGACGTTCGAGCGCCTGCGGCGCATCTATCCGATGATCGGAGAGGAGCAAAAACTCGATCGTCTGTATCAGGAGGCCATTGCCACCGATCGCAAAGACTGGCGTGCTCACCTTGCACTCTCCCGCCGCAGAAGCCACGAAGGGAAAAGGGAAGAAGCCTTTCGACTTCTCGAGGAGGCGGTGGCCAATAATCCACACGCCATCGACGTTCACCTGGAGTTCTGGAACCTTCTCCTCGCCAACGGCGCGTCACCGGATCGAGTCCGGCGCTACATGGACAGAGTGCGGGACGCCGTTTTCTTTCTCGACCCACACGTCTGCGTCACCTGTCACTACCGGGCCAACGGCATCCTGTGGCGATGCCCTCATTGTCAGGAGTGGAACACGTTCGTGGAGGAACGACTGGCTTCGCGGCGGCCGCTTACGGGTTAGCGTCGTTACGGAGTTTTTCCCACACCGCTTGGACTTGCCGCTCGGTATCCGCCAAGCTGCCCGAGGTATCGATGAGGAAGTCGGCGTAGGGCTTTTTTTCGTCGACCGGCATCTGCGCGTCGACGCGGCGAGCGGCTTCAGTACGAGACAGACCGTCGCGCGCCGCTAGCCTATCCAGCTGCAACGCGCGAGGACAGTGAACCACCAACAATCTGTCATAGTCACGATACGTGCCCGCTTCGATCATGAGAGCAGCGTCGACGACCGCGACGTCCACTCCCTTACCCTCTGCCTCTCTCAATAGTCGTTTCTCCTCCCGGATCACTTCCGGGTGTACCAAAGCGTTGAGCTTCGACCGTTCCGAGGGATCGGAGAAAACGAGACGACCCAATTTGGTCCGATCGACGGCCTCCTCCGGAGACAACACGTCCGGACCAAACGCGTCGGCGATGCGTCGCGTCAGATCGGTACCGGCTCCCATCAACTGATGCACGATCGCATCCGCATCGATGGTGAAAGCTCCCCGATCCGCGAGAAGTCTTCGAACGACGGTCTTGCCACAGGCGATACCGCCGGTCAGGCCGACCCTGAGCATGAGAGAATGATTAGCTTGATAGACGTCGACGGCGAGCCAAGCGCATCGTGTTGTCCAAGAGCATGGCGATCGTCAAGGGCCCGACGCCTCCCGGCACCGGCGTCAGCGCACCCGCAACCTTCTGTGCCTCTCTAGGATGGACGTCCCCCACCAACGTGTATCCCTTGGTCTCGAGCTGCGCCAATCGAGATTCGTCTTCGCCAAAGTAATCAATCACCGCGTCGCGCTCTTCCACGCGGTTGATTCCAACATCGATGACCGTGGCCCCTGGCTTTATGAAATCCCCCCTGACGAAACCAGGGCTTCCCATCGCGGCGACCAGAATGTCCCCCTCGCTTGCCACCTTGGCCAGTTCTCGTGTCCGCGAGTGGCAAATGGTGACCGTGGCGTGCTCGTGCAGGAGCAGTAGCGCCATGGGCTTGCCCACGATGTTGCTCCGACCGATGACCGACGCACGCGCCCCCTTGATTTCTATCTTCTCACGGCGCAGAAGCTCAATGATACCGGCAGGGGTGCATGGTCTCGGGCCAGGGTCGTTCTGAACCAACCGTCCGACGTTGACCGGATGAAACCCGTCCACGTCCTTGTCGGGATCGATGCGCGGAATGAACTCACCGGGGTCGAGATGCGAAGGAAGAGGCAACTGAAGGAGGATGGCGTCGATGTCCTCTCGCCGATTAAGGGCGTCGATCGTCTCGGCGAGCACGCCTGGTGTCGTGTCAGCGGCAAGCCGAAGAGTCTCCGAATGAATACCCGCTTCTTCCGACGCGCGGGTCTTGTTCCTGACGTATATCTCGGACGCCGGATTCTCGCCGACCAGGATAGCGGCGAGCCCCGGCGTGACTCCCCTGGCCACCAGCTCGCTCACCCCGCGCTTGACCTCTTCGCGAATCGCCTTCGCCACGCCCTTGCCGTCCAGTAATCGTGCGCTCAATTCTCCACCTCGGTCGTGCTCCTATCAGTTTAATGTGTGCGGGACGCTTGCTTTGCCAAGAAACGCTCCAGGAAGCGGGTATCGTAGGTCCCCTTCTGGAAATCTGGATCGGAGAGGACCTTCTTGTGTAACGGAATGGTTGTCTTGACACCTTCGATGACCGTGAGCTCGAGACAACGCCTCATGCGCTCGATGGCGGCCCTACGATCATTGTCATGGACGACCAGTTTGGCGATGAGAGAGTCGTAATATGGCAGCACCTGACATTCCGAATGAGCCGCCGTGTCGACGCGCACGCCCGGACCGCCCGGCAAGTTGAACGCATGGATTGTGCCCGGCGAGGGCTGGAACGTCACCGGGTCCTCGGCGTTGATACGGCACTCGATGCTCGCCCCGCGAAACGAAATCTCTTTTTGTGAGAAACCGAGCCGCTGGCCGGCTGCGACGCGAATCTGCTCTTTCACGAGGTCCACACCGGTGATCATTTCGGTAACCGGGTGCTCGACCTGAATCCGGGTATTCATCTCCATGAAATAGAACCTCTCGTTGTCGTCCACCAGGAACTCGATGGTCCCCGCGTTCACATAACCCACCGCGCGCGCCGCATCCACCGCGACCCGCCCCATCCTCTTGCGTAGCCGGTCCGAAACGGCTGGCGACGGGGATTCTTCCAGCAACTTCTGATGTCGTCTCTGAATCGAGCACTCTCGCTCTCCCAGATGAACCACGTTGCCCTTCGAATCAGCGAGGATCTGAAACTCGACGTGGCGGGGATTCTTGAGATACTTCTCCAAATAGACATCCCCCGCCCCAAAGGCCGCCTCGGCTTCCCGCTGCGCCGCACCAAAGGACCTCGTGAGCTCGTCCGGATTCTCGACGATCCGCATCCCCCGCCCGCCGCCACCCGCGGTCGCCTTGAGAATGACGGGATACCCGATCTTCTTCGCCATCTCGCCCGCTTGCTCGACGGTGTCCAGCAGGCCATTCGAACCCGGCAGGACCGGGACGCCAGCCTTGCTCATGGTCCGCCGCGCGAGCGACTTGTCGCCCATCAAGCGGATCGCACGCGGTGTCGGTCCGATGAATTTGATATGGCATGCCTCGCACACCTCGGCGAGGTACGAGCTCTCGGCGAGGAAACCGTAGCCGGGATGAATCGCATCGGAGCCCGTGATTTCCGCGGCAGAAATGATCCCGGGGATGTTCAAGTAACTGTCGACGCTGCGCGCCGGCCCAATACAGACCTCTTCATCCGCGTACCGCACGTGAAGCGAGTCGCGATCCGCTTCCGAATAAACGGCGACGGTACGGATTCCCAGTTCCTTGCAGGCGGAGATCACCCTGACGGCAATCTCGCCGCGGTTGGCGATCAAGATCTTCTTGAACATGGAATAGAGCTTCTGAGGGTCGCCGCGGGGGCTCAAAGAGGGGCGCTAGTGCCGTTCCAACTCGATCTGCCTGGAGAGCAGAATGGTCAAGCCCAATCTTCGTGTTCCGGGAACCCCCGCCATCCTCGGTGTAACCAGGTGGAACGGCACTAGGGGCTCACTCGAAGCGCAAATAGCTCGTCGCCGTATTGAACGGGTTGGCCGTTCTCCACGAACACCCGCACGATCTCTCCCGCCTCTTCAGACTCGATCTCGTTCATGAGCTTCATCGCTTCGATGATGCAAAGAACCTGCCCCGCTTTGACCCGGTCTCCCTCTCTAACGAACGGCGGAGCGCTGGGTTCGGGTGAGCGATAAAAGGTGCCGACCATGGGCGAGCGGACGAGCGTGAGCCCGGCGTCCTCGAGGGATTCTCCAGAAGGAATAGGACCGGGGAGGGGCGCAGCGACTGGGTTGGACGGCTTTGCCTCGACGAGCTCGACCTGTGCCGGAGGCTCGAGACCTTTCTTGATCTTGAGCCGAACACCCTTCTCCTCGAGCTCGAATTCGGTTATTCCTTTTTCAAGAACCAGCTCGAGCAACTCTTTGAGCTCGTTTAGATTCAATGACAATCCTCGTCCTTATGATAGTTCTGACCGCACCGAGCGCCACGGAAGCCGCTAAACATAACATACCCACGAAAATTCCTGCAATGCCTTCTCGGCACGACTAAGGAGCCGACATCCTTCTTTGGTGACCACCACGTCGTCTTCCAGCCGAACGCCACCTTGGCCCGGAATGTATATGCCTGGCTCCACCGTGAAAACCATTCCCGCCTGGAGTCGTTCCGCCCGTCCCGGAGAGATCCATGGCGATTCGTGAACCTCGAGACCAATGCCGTGCCCGGTCCCGTGTCCAAAGAACTCGCCGAGGTTCGCCGACTCGATGACGTCCCGCGCCGCCCGGTCGACTTTCTGTGCTTCGATCCCTGGATGGATGGCGGCGATGGCCGCCCGCTGAGCCTCTCGGACGATGTCGTAGATGCGCCGCGCTTCGGGTGAAGGCTCTCCAACCGAGAACGTGCGCGTGACGTCGCTCGCGTAACCATCCATCACACCGCCGAAATCGATGACCACGAGATCTCCTGGCTCGAAGCGGCGATCGGTCGGTCGTCCGTGCGGAAGCGCGGAGCGCGGCCCCGAAGCGACGATGGTATCGAAGGCCGTCTTGTCGTATCCGTTGTGCCGGAGCCGATAGTCGAGCTCCGCGGCCACGTTTCGCTCCGATACCCCAGCCCGTATTTCGTCTCTCAGGGAGTCGACGGTTGGTTCGAGTCCGCGGGCCGCTCGCTCCAGCCGCTCCACCTCTTCCTCGTCTTTGACGGCTCGCAGAGATTCGACGAGACCCTGGCAACCCATGAGGCGCGTCGTTTCCGGGAGCGACGATTCCAAGAAGCGAAGCCGAGAGACCGGACAATGAGCCTCTTCGTAGGCAAGCGTACGGTAGGCACGGTCGCGCGCGTATCGAGCAAGTGTTTCGTCGTAGGACCCCACCACCTTGCGGATCGGGAGCTCGCCGATTTCTTCTTTGGATTGGCTCACATACCTGGAATCCGTGATGAAAACAGGCTCTTGGACCGACTCGAGCACTAAGATGCCGGCGGTGCCCGAAAAACCGGTCAGGTACCTGACGTTGGGTAAGTGCGTGACGATGACGGCGTCCGCCTCGAGCGCCCCCAGAGATTCGAGCACGCGCGCGCGGCGGGTCTTGAATCGAGTCGCTCTCATCGGGGATCTAGAGGGGGTTGAGACCAACGGGCTACCCTGCCGGGCGGCCTCGCGACTGTCAAGCTAGTGCATCAATGCCGTGGGGCCCCCAGCCTTCGCTGGAAGCTTCGGCTGGTCCGCCGAAGTTCTCTTCGTTCGGAATGCGGACGAAGGCGGACACCCCCACGGCTAGCGCTTTCGTCGGCGCATTCGCGCCGGGCTCCCTCCGGTCGCGCAGGCTGACTCGTGTTTCATCAGCCTGCTAGGCGAATTCTTTTTCCAGCCGCAGGGTCGCCCGCCGCATGACGTAGCGGGCCAAGCCGTAGTTGGAGCCGCGTCGCATGGCGCCCAGAAGAATGTAGTCTTCCGTGATGGCGACCGCGAGGATGACCAAGTGCTCGGTCGTGATCGTGATTTCTCGCAGACTCCCGGCTCCCACCTCCTCCGAAGTCTGGCGGGTGGTCTTTAGGAGGGCGGTGCACTCGGCGGCAAGCGTTTCGAAGTTGACGCCATCGTCGACCGCCAGACGCTCGATGGGAATTCCGTCGAGACCCATCACGACGAGACCGACCCAACCATGGACGCGCTGAGTCAGATCCCGCAAGACTTCGGCGAAGACCATGTCTATTCTCAAGACCTCCCGATTGCGGCGAGCCAGCCCTCGAGCTCACGAATGGCCTGCTCGAGGAAGCGAACATTAGGGGTGTCGTTGGGCGGAGTGTCGGAGGTCCCACCCGCAGGTCGCGGGGACGCCGTACGCGACCTTTCCGGCTCGCTCGAAGCCGTCGCCAGCATCTCGAGCTCCTCGAGGCGTGATTGGAGCTGTGGATTGTTTGGATTGGAGGCGACGAGCTGCCGATAGACTTGGACCGCGCGGTCGAGGTGCCCCTGGGAGATGTAGAGCTCGGCGAGAGTCGTTGTCGCCAGCCCCGGCCTGTCGTCCTCAGCGGCGGCAGTGCCGGCGCCAAGGAAACCGCTCGCGCTCCCTCCCTCCGGCTTCGGGGTGGCGACCGGAGTCACCGACGGCGCTCCGGGCAGGACCGGTGCCGCGGGCGGCGGCGTGACCGCCTTCATGGGCACCACCTCAGGCTCAGGGGTCGACTCCGCTTCGATGGGAGGGCTGGGAGGCCCCGACGGGAAAGGCATGCGTTCCGGGCCAGGTGGGGCCGGAATGCTGCCCAAAGGCTTCTTTATCTTGGCCCCGCCCAGGTCGATCGTCGCGGTTTCACGCGGAGCAGGCGGAGGAGCGGCCTCCCTTGGCGGCGGCACGGGAGGCGTTCCGGGCTGACCCTTGGTCTCCTCAGGGGCCTTGCGGGCCGGTAATGGGATTGCGCCGAGGTCTTGAATCTCCCGAGCCTGCCGGTGAAAGATCGAGGTCACGGGCCGGTCCTCGAACTCCTCCTGCATCGACAGAACATCATCGGACACGGATTGAGAGCCCATCTCGCGTGCTTGGCGCTCGATGAGCTCGGCCGCCGCTTTTGCCGGCGGTATCGTTCGAGGCGTGCTTTGCTCGCCGGGTGGGACGGCTGGATCGGCGACCGGCGAGTGGCCGGCCTGGGCGGCGGCGGAAGCGGCCTGGACTTGCTTCGTCCTATCGGACAGATCCACATCTTCCGGAGACAAGGTGCTCGCGAGCTGATACTTGGAGAGCGCCTCGTCCAATCGCCCCAGCTTATGAAGGGTCTCCCCCAGAAACTTGAGCGCCAACAGGTTATCGGGAACCTGTTTCAGAACCTTTTCGAACTCCCCACGGGCCTCTTCGAAGGCGTTGGTCTCGAGAAGTGCGCGCCCGAGAGCGACCCGAGCGGAGAAGTAATTGGGGTGTTTTTCCAATCCATCGCGGCAGGTCGCGATCGCGTCTTCCGGTAGACCCGCCTTGCGATACTCTTCTGCGAGCTGGACGAAAATCTTGGAGCTCGGATCCGCCGATAACCGCTTCTCTAGATCTTCAATCCGACTCATTGCACTTGGTTCTAGTCTAACGCATAAAGGCGGAGCGGAACCAGGTCCGCTCCGCCTTGAGTATTCGAAACTCCAGGGTCCGCTCTAGTTCAGCTCACCGCCGTGCTTCACGGCGTCACCGTGATGGGCAGCGTACAGAAGACCTGACAGCCGGTACCGGACTCCGTCGTGAAGAGCGTCACGGTATAGACACCGGGGGAGCTGTACGCGTGCGCCGCGCCGCGCTCCGGCTCGCCAATGCTTCCGTCGCCAAAATCCCACTCGTATCGAGCAATGGCGTTACCGGCGCAACCCAAGGTGGGGTCGCCCACGAGCTGCGTGGCGGTGAAGAAGAGTTGCTGTCCCACGCTGTACGTCGTCTGCAGCGGTTCCACGGTGAAGCTGCAAACGCCTCCGCCGGGGAACATCGGCCGGTTGGCGGCACGGAGGAAGATATCCACCGTGCGATAGACCGCCGCGCTGTAGTCGTTTCCAGCCGGCCTCCCGGTGACCGTCACCACGGCGTCGTTCTCCTGATCGGTGCGGAAAGGCGCCCAATAGCGAACCCGCGCCCTGCCCTCCGAGTTCGTCACTGCGGACTCCGCCTTGGGCTCCCGGCCTCCCGGAACCGGCCGGGGACCGTTGAGGGGCGCCAGCACGCCGACATCAGCAAAGAAACCCTGTTCCGAGATTAGATCAAAGCTGATCTCCACCCCAGGGTCGGGCTGTCCGAACTCGTCGAACAACGTGACCTCGATGACCGAGCTCGAGCTTCCGTTGGCCGTGAGCTGATCGGGGTTGGCGGTCATGCGGAGCGCCTGCCCCAACTCCGAGGGCCCCGCGAGTGGCGGCCGGGTAGCGTCCTCGAGGTTACAACCCGCCTGGCCGAGCGCAACTGGAATCAGCGCTATGACCAGTGCCCACTTCACTCTATTCCACATGCACGCCTCCGTATGCAAGGTAGCCTTTCCTCGGCGCGGTAGACCGACGCTGGCTCCTCCTAATTTTCTGACTACTCGTCCGCGAAGTCCCCGAAGTGAACGTTCAAGAACCCCTTGGCCGAAATCGGACGACCGGCCCCGTCGCGGCCGAAGAACTCGATCTCGGCAAGGGCAGAAATGAACAGTGCCCCTCCCAATCCCTGCAGGTTGCTCAACGGGGGCTCTAACTTCGCCTGATGCCTGACGAGAACGAAAGCCTGCGATACCGGTCCCGCATTGACCCGCACCAGGAAGTTCGTCGCCCCGTCGAATGGATACGGCACGTCCACACCTGGGGTGTTGCGTCCGTCCGCTCGAGTGAACGTGACGCGATAGGACGTGAACGTGACGTCGTTCAAGAACGAGCTCGTGAGCTGATTCTGATTCTTCAGGACCGCGGACATCCCCACGATGCCGTTGTCATTGAAAAACGAACATAAGAACTCGCCGGTCTCGTCCTCGGTCAAGACGCAGACGTCAGAGAAGATCTCGGTGCCGTCCTCTCCCTGCATCAGCTCGACGACGATGAAGGTGTTCGTCGTGTCCTGCTCCAGCGTGTCCGGTGTGGTGCAGCCCGCGAGCTGGACGGCCGCCGTCGCCAGGAGAACTGCGAACGCGTTTGCTTTGAAAAACGAAGTCATTCTCATGCCTCCTAGACCTCGCCCTTCCGAATGCGCGGCGTGAGGAAGATCAGAAGCTCCTGATTGTCCGACGAGTTCTGCGTGGACTTGAACAGAAACCCCAGTCCTGGAATCTTGTGGAGTAATGGCACGTAACTATTCTGTTCACTCTGGTTGTTGACGAACACGCCGCCGATGACCGTCGTCGATCCATCGGGAACGAGTACCTGGGTCGTCGCCGACTGCGTGATGATGCTAGGGATCCCGTTGACCGATCGGCCGAAGTCGGGAGTATCGTTGTTCACGGTAATGTCCAAGATGATCGTGTCCGCCGAGGTAATCTGCGGCGTGACGTTGAGATCGAGCACCGCGTCCTTGAACGTCACCGTGACGGTGTTGTTGGCTACCACTTGGACGGGGAAGGTCAAGCCCTGTTTGATCGCGGCAGGCGTGTTGTTCTGCGTCACGATCCTGGGCGACGAGATGATGCGGACCTGACCTCTCGTCTCCGCGGCCGCCAGGGCCACGTCGAGACTGAAAGCACCGGAGATGCTGCCCAGCGCCAGACCGATGGCACCCGTGGGCGCGGTGGGCAAGGGTAGGTTCACGGCATAGCCGCGCTGGCCGGCAGCGCTCGCAGGAGGCAACGTACCGCTCGCCCGCGGCGGGGCCGTCCGGAAGTTCGGATCGACGACGGAGCCAATCGACTGGCCATCGATCAAGACCGAGTTCGGGAACGTGAGCTCAGTGGCGTTGCCGAACTCGGAATCCGCGTGCCCGCTGAACCCCCATTGAATACCCAGGTTCCTTGTGAAGTTCCGCGTGGTCACCACGACGCGGGCTTCGATCTCGACTCCGGGGATAGGCGCGTCCAGAGTTTCGATGAGCGTATCGATCGTATCGAGCCGGTCGGGGAGATCGGTGATGATCAAGGTGTTGGTCCGTGTGTCGATGACGATGTCTCCGCGCGCGGAGAGGTTTCGGTTGAGTAGCCCCTGGACGGCGTTGGCCTTGGCGTAGGACAGCTCGCGAATCATGGTGCTTAGATCCCCCGCCAACGCCTGCTCTTCGGCCAAGCGGCGACGCTCCGCCTCCTCCTGCGCGAGCTCGCCCAGAGGGGCGATGCGAATCACGTTGCCCTCGACGACATAACCCAGGCGGTGAGACTTCAAAATCAGATCCAGGGCCTGATCCCAAGGAACCTCGGTGAGCACGAGCGTAATCCGACCGCTCACGCCGGGCTGTACGACGATATTGAGCCCGCTGATGTCGGCAAAGAGCCGAAAGATGTCCTGGATGTCACCGTCCTTGAAGTCGAGGCTGATGAGCTCACCGGTGTACTCTCTTTGGCCGCCGCCGATCGTACGCTGCAGCGTGGCTCCCGCTCCGGGGGTCACTTCCGGCTCCGCGACGGGCGGTTCCTGAGGCGGGTCCGGTAGTCCCAGCATGCTACCCACTTCGGGCGGTGCCGACTGAGTAGGCGTCAGGCTTTGAGCAACGACCGCAACCGGCTCCATCGAGGCGACCGGAGACGCCGCTCCCGAACCGTCGAGCCCAAAGGCAGAGAAATCACCCTGGCCTTCGGATCCGATGGTAGCCGCGGCCATCTCGTTGCTGGACGCCTCCTCGTTCGCGTTTACCAACTCCGCCAGCCTGTCCGCCGACACCGAGAAATAGATCTTCAAGTCGTTCCCCTCCGACAACGCCCGGTGGTGCACGTCGCCGTCGAGGTCGAAGACGATTCTCGTGATCTTCGGGTTCGCGCTCTGAAACTGCGCCACCCGCGCGCGACTGACTCCCGCGGCATCGATGGACACACTCTGTCTCGGAACGCGGTTAACGGTCGAAGCGAAGTCGAAGACCAAGCGCGGCGGATTGGCGAGACGAAAACTCGTGTAGTTCAGCCGGCCGTCCCCTCCCACCGTGACCGTGAGTAGCCCCTCGGCTACCGTGTGCGAGATCGAGTCGACGCCCGATGCCGCTCTCGTGGGCGCGCTAGGCGCCTCGGCCGCGAGCAGCTTGCTTGGAGTTGCGGGAACGGGTTCGACGTTGTCAGCCGTCTTGTTGGGTTTGGTAGGCTCAGCGACAAGCGGAAGGGTCTCGATCTCCTCCTTGCCGCTCGGCAGCAGGTCGGCTTCGGCCGTCCCGGGGACCGTCTCGGTCTCGCCCGGCGCACCACTGCGTGCCGGCGGCTCGGCGGCAATCGGTGGTGCCTCCGCCGGTGAGCCCGCCCCCTCGAACAAGATGGTCAGGGCATGCTCCGTCGCCGAGATCTGGTAGGGAACCAGCGATGAGAGCTTGACCTCGATCCGAGACAAGCTCTTACCAGCGGCACCGTCGAGCTCCGTGGCGGTGATGGATTCGACTTCCTGACTTCCGACCACCGTCCGGTCGGTGATTGCGGAGATATCGACGCCCGGCAGATCGATGACCAGAGTGAGTGGGTCGGGACTGTAGTGTGTGTAGAACAACGTGCCGCTGGTCTCGAACCAGATCCGCGTCCGGGCGGGCTCCACGTGATAGCGGACCGCCCTGATGACCGAAGGATCCAACTCCAGCGAGTCCTGTTGGGCCGCAAACAGCGCGGCGCTCGAGAGGACCAACGCGGGTGCCAACACCGCAGCCCGAACCCATGACGACCAAGGTTTCATCATTGCCCCTCCTCCAGCGGATGGAGCCATTTTTCCAGTCGTTGAAACTTCTCGATTCGCAGAGGGTCGTTGATTTCCTGGCGGAAGACGACTTTCTCCGAGTCAATGGCTTCGATCGTACCGTCGTACATTCGCTCCCCTTCCCGGGCAAAGTAGCTCTTGTTGTCGGTTCCCTGGATCATGGCAATGTAGCCTTCCGATGTCCTGACGATGCCGCGGAGACTTACTTCTTGAATCAGCATGCCGCCCAAGCCGGGAATCCTCTCCTCCGGGGACAGGATGTTCAGCCCCAGAGCCAAGCTGATGAAAGGATCCCGCCTGCCTCGGGCGTCGTACGTAACCCCCCCTGTCCCCTCCATGATGTCGATCTCGTCTGGGATTTCGAGGCCTTCCGATGGGGTTTCGAGGCTCTCCTCGACCCCCTCGGCTTGGGACTCATCCTCGGCTGGGGGCGGCTCGGCCGTTTCCTGAGCCCGGCCCCCGGAGGCGACGACGAATGCAAGAAGCGTCGCCCCGCAAAAGAGTCTCAAGAACGTTTCAGACCGCATGGCTTAGCTGCTCCCTTTGGCCCCGCGCTCAGCGCTGGCGACTGTTCCTCTGATTCCTTCCCCCTCTACCTTGCGCCGCGGGCGCTGCCGCCGCCTGCTCGATGAAGACAAAGGTGGTTGCGGTGCAGTTGGCCCGAATGGTCGAAGCGGCCGTGGGGGTCCGGTTGGCGGCGATTCTCAATCCGCTCACGTTCACGATTCGGGACAGCTTGCTGAGTCGGTCGAAAAAGTACGCGAGATTGTGATACGTCCCATCGAGCTCCAGCGTGATGGGCCACCTGGCGTAGAAGTCGACCGGCTGCGTCGCTTCCGGCTTGAAACGAAGCACGCTGAGGTTTGACTGGGCGGCGAGCGCTTGCACCTTCCGTAGAAGGTCGTCCACTTCTTTGCTGCTCGGCAGGATCCGCGAGAGCGTTTGCAGCTGGGCTTCTCGCCGCTCGACCTCACGCTTGAACTCCGGCAGCTTGGCAGCGGTCAGTTTCCCGGCCTCGACCTCGTCAGAGAGCGTTTGGCGATCCGCTTCCTTTCGCTCGATCTCCTGCTGCATGCCGCTGTAGATGAGCCAGTGAAAGGCCCCATACGACAGGGCGCCCAAGACGAGGAAGAGTGCCAGCTGAGCACCGAAGGACATTTTCGAGAAATCCATGGCTATCCTCCCCTCTCACCTGGAACCGGCGGCTTCCACCGGCAGGTCTTCGGAGCCCTCGGGCGGCCCGGTCACGGTCTGAGCGCGCAGTTGAAACGAAGTGAACTCGTTTGCGTCTTGTCTCGCGTCGATGAGCTCGACGTTCTGAAAGTAGTCGGTGTCCTCGAGCTTGCGGATATAGTCGGCGATGCTGACGTAGGACGCCGCCATACCATTCACCGACACACCATTCGCGGCCTGGTTGAGGCCAGTGAGCCAGATGAAATCCGGCAGCTGGGCCGACAGTTGATCCAGCATGATCACCGGTCCCTCCCGCTCCTTCATCAGCCGTTGGATGAGCTGCTCCTTGGCCTGCAACTGCTGCAATTGCCGCTCGTACTCCTGAACCTGCGCGATGATCGTCGCCAGACGCGCCTTTTCTTGCTCCAGCGAAGCGATTTCCTCGTCGAGTCGCGCGATGGTCTGTTGTGCCGACCACCACTGCCACCCAATGAACGCCAGCGACCCCCCGAGAATCAGTATCGCCAGTAGAAGTCCGCTCTTCTCCGAAGGCTCGGAGGGCACCCCGGGATCGCCACCGCCGCTGAAGACGCCTCCCCGGGCGGCGGGTTCCTTTGCACCAAGAAGGTTTACCCGAACCATCAGTCACCCACCTTTCTGAGAGCCAGCCCAACCGCTATGGCACAGGCCGGCCCCACTTCTTGAAGATATTCCGCATCGAAATCTTTGGGGCTGAAGCTCACGCTTTGAAAAGGATCGAACAGCTCGACGCGGGTGTCGAACCGCGCCGACATCTTGTCTGCCAAACCAAAGATGCGTGCGCTGCCGCCGCTCAGGACGATGAGATCGATTCGATCCTCGGAGGTCGTAGCCTTGAAGAAATCGAACGTCTTCTGGATCTCCATGAGCACGGTCTCGGTCACTTGATCGATGATGGGCATGACCGACTCCATCCCCTGACCACCCTGGCCGGTCTTGAGGGCTTCGGCCTGCTCGAAGCTGACGCTGAGCTCCTTCTGAATCGCATCGGTGTACTGGTTTCCGCCGACCGTCGTGATGTCCCGCGTGAAAACCGACTGGTCACCTTTGATGGCATTGATGTTGGCCTGGCTCGCGCCGATATTCACCAGCGCGACGACCCGCCCCGGACCCGGCCCGTAATTGACGTCATAGGCGTTCTGGAGCGCGAAGGCATCGATGTCCATGATGACCGGATTACGACCCGCCTGGGTGATGACGCTCATGTAGTCGTTAATCTTGTCCTTCTTGGCCGCCACCAAGAGGATGTCCATGTTGCCGCCGGCCGCGCCGGGGTCCAGCACCTGGTAGTCGAGATTGACGTCCTGGATGTCGAATGGAATGTACTGCTCGGCCTCCCAGTGAATGGACTCCGCGAGCTCTTGCTCGGTCATGCTCGGAAGCTGGATCTTCTTTACAATTACGGAGTTGCCGCTAATGCCCGTGGCGACCTCTTGAGTCTTGATCTTGTACTCGGTGAAGAGCCGGTGGATGGCGTCGATCACGGTCGTCGAGTCCATGATTTGGCCGTCGACAATCGCCTCGGGAGGGAGTGGTTCGATGCCGACATTGGTCAGCTCCCAGTGGTTTCCCTTGGTTGCTCGGCACTCCACAGCCTTGATGGAGCTCGACCCGATGTCTAACCCAACGAGGTTCTTCTTCTTGCCGAACAGAGCCACAGGTTTGTCTCCCGCTAACTCGACCCGATTTAATGAAGACTTACTGGAAGAAAGTTAAAGTACTGTGTGAGGCTACAGTACAAAGGTTCGAACTGTCAAGAAAAAAAATCCCCTTAAACATAAAGTGAGCTTGGGCTTTAGCTAGTCATTATGAGGCATGGTTGGGGTTTCGTCAAGAGGCTTTCATGGGGCAGGCCCCCCGTTGGGATCTCCCCACGTGTTGAAGCGGGCCGAACGACCGCTCGCGGTCGGGACGCCTACAAAGGCGGTTTCCAGCGCTCGAAAACTGGCTTTTTCCTTGACAGTACCGCTAAGGATAGTTACATTGTCAGTTTGCCGTTGTGCGGTACGCTCAAGGCTCGCTAGAGGCAGCTCGCGTACTCGCCAGAGGTCAAATGCGAACGTCGTTTGTCAAGAAAACCGAGATTCAACGCGGCTGGTTCGTCGTGGACGCCGAGGGGCAGATTCTCGGGCGACTGGCGAGTCGCATTGCGCGCATTCTGACCGGCAAGGAAAAACCCATTTATGCTCCTTTCCTCGATACGGGCGATCACGTCATCGTGATCAACGCGGACAAGGTGCGGCTCACCGGTGCGAAGGAACAGGACAAGGCGTACTACCGCCACTCGGGTTACCCCGGAGGGATTCGGCGGTCCCCGGTCGAGCACGTAAGAGCCCGGCAGCCGGGAAGGCTCCTCGAATCGGCAGTGCGGGGGATGCTTCCCAAGAACCGGCTCGGCAGGGCGCAATTCAGAAAACTCAAGGTCTACGCTGGCCCCGAGCATCCACATCAGGCGCAGCAGCCGCAACGGCTGGAGCCCGGTGGCTACTCCGGCCGCAGAGCCGAGCGCCGGAACGCAAGCTTAACCCCAGAGTAAGGAAACGTTGGCAGCTACGAATCAGATTCAATACTACGGGACGGGTAAGAGGAAGACCTCCGTAGCGCGCGTTTTCTTGCGGCCGGGCAAGGGGCAGGTCCAGGTCAACGGACGTCCCCTCGAGGACTACTTCCCGAGCGACACGCTCAAGATGGTCGTCAAGCAGCCGCTCCAGCTCACCGAGACCTCGGACAAGTTCGATGTCCACGCCAAGACCCGGGGCGGTGGGCTCAGCGGTCAGGCTTGGGCTCTGCGGCTCGGACTGAGCCGCGCGCTCTGCGACTTCAATCAGGAGCTCCGGGGCCGCTTGAAGTCGGCTGGATTTCTCACCAGAGACGCGCGAATCAAAGAGCGCAAGAAATACGGCCAACCCGGTGCGCGCAAGCGCTTCCAGTACTCGAAGCGCTAGGTCGTCAGGACGGAGAACCCTTTTTGCCATCGACTTCGATATCGATGAAAGAGCTGCTCGAGGCGGGTGTTCACTTTGGACATCAGACCAAGCGGTGGAACCCGAAGATGAAGGAGTACATCTTCGGAGAGAGAAACGGGATCTACATCGTCGATCTCCAAAAGACGCTGCGGCTCTTCCGTGAGGCTCTGAAGTTCGCGACCCAGCTAGGGACCGAGGGTAAGACCGTTCTCTTCGTCGGTACGAAACGGCAGGCCCAAGAGGTTGTTGCCGAAGAGGCCGCGCGATCCGAGATGTTCTTCGTCAACCAACGTTGGCTGGGCGGGATTCTCACCAACTTCGTCACCGTCCAGAAGAGCATCGCCCGCCTCCGCGAGCTGAACGCGATGGCGACCGAGGGTCGTTTCGACGAGCTTTCCAAGAAAGAGGTTTCCCGCTTGGAAAAAGAGCGGAAGCGGCTCGAGAAGAACCTACGTGGCATTCAGGACATGAACCGCCTACCCGACGCGGTCTATGTGATCGACTCGAATCGAGAGGAGATCGCCGTTCACGAGGCGCGCAAGCTCGGAATCCCGGTCATCGCGATCGTGGATACCAACTGCGACCCCGGCATGGTGGACTACATCATCCCCGGCAACGACGACGCGCTCCGCGCCATCAAGCTCTTTACGTCTCGACTCGCCGACGCGATCATCGAGGGTCGGCAGATGCGTGAGAGCCTCTCTTCCGACGGAAACGGAGACGCGGCGGATTCCGACGACGTCGAGAGTGCCAGCGCTAACGTAGAAGAGGGAGCCAAACCCATTCAGGAAGCTTCTTCTCCCGCCTGACCGAGTCCGCGCGAGTCTTCGCGGCCTTATTACCGTTTGAGTGGTTTCGCCGCCCTGCATATACTCTAGCTCGTCTTGGAGGTTGCAGAGCGGGCCCAGCGTCTCGGATCCACGCTCGCGACGGATTTCACTTCGGAGTTAGAATCGCCCCCAACGGGAGAAAGCAGGCAAATCGGTTGAGCGACATATCCGCAGAACAAGTCAAGAACCTGAGGCAAAAGACGGGTGCCGGCCTCATGGAATGCAAGAAGGCCCTGGTGGATGCTGGCGGAGACGTCGATGAGGCGGTCACGATCCTTCGCAAGCGGGGACAGGCCGCCGCGGAGAAAAAGGCAGGACGCACCACGTCGGAAGGCCTAATCGGCTCGTACGTCCACGGCGGCAAAATCGGAGTTCTGATCGAGGTCAATTGCGAAACGGACTTCGTCGCCAAGACTCCCCAGTTTCAGGAGCTGGTGAAAGACCTGGCGATGCAGGTGGCGGCCGCCCAACCTCGATTCGTGCGTCGCGAGGACGTCCCAGAGGAGGTGCTCGCGAAGGAACGGGAGATCCTCACGAGCCAGGCGGAAGCTTCCGGCAAACCGCCACAGGTGGTGGCGAAGATCGTCGAGGGCAAGCTGGGAAAATTCTACGCGGAAGCCGTGCTCCTGGAGCAACGCTTCATCAAGAACAAGGAGGGAGAAGACATCTCGGTCCAGGAACACATTACGTCGATGATCAGCGTCCTCAAGGAAAACATCCAAGTCCGACGCTTCGCGAGGTTCGAGCGCGGCGAACCGATATAGACTGGCCCCTGCGCCCTTACGGGCCGACCCGCCTCGGGCCATTTCTAGGGGGGGCGAACACAAACGATGCCGACTCAAAAGCCCAACTACAAACGCGTGCTGGTTAAACTGTCGGGCGAAGCCCTGATGGGGGGACAAGAGTTCGGCATCGAGCCCAAGATATTTCAAATGATGGCCCGCGAGATCCACGAGGTGCAGTCGCTAGGCGTCGAAACTTCCGCCGTGATCGGCGGCGGCAACATCTTCAGGGGAATTGCACCTTCGGCTCGCGAGATGGATCGTGTGGCCGCCGATCATATGGGCATGCTGGCCACCGTGATCAACGCGCTCGCGCTGCAGGACGCTCTCGAGAAGCTAGGTACTCACACTCGCGTCCTATCTGCGATCGAGATGCGTCAGGTGGCAGAGCCGTTCATCCGTCGACGCGCGATTCGCCATCTCGAGAAGGGCCGCGTCGTGATTTTCGCGGCCGGCACCGGCAACCCCTACTTCTCCACGGACACCGCCGCTGCCCTTCGAGCCATGGAAATCAAAGCGGACATCATCCTCAAGGGCACGAAGGTGGCTGGTATCTACTCCGCGGATCCCGAGCGCGAACCCGATGCCAAGTTTTTCGAGACCATCACCTATCTCGAGGTCATTGAAAAAGGGCTCAAGGTCATGGACACGACGGCGATATCTCTCTGCATGGACAACCAGCTTCCGCTGATCGTGTTCGATGTGAGAAATCCTGGCAATATGAAGCGTGTCGTCTGTGGCGAGAAGATCGGCACGATGGTCCGTAGCTGATCCGCCGAGCGCCGGTGCGGCGGAGGTTCGCCGCCTGGCTCGCTTAAGTTTGGCAACCACCTCGTTTGGCGGCTGAAGGAGGTCGGGACCATGTCAAAGGAAATCATCGACGATGCGAGGAAACGCATGGATACGTCGATCCAAGTCCTGAAGGACGAGTTGGTGACGATTCGAACGGGTCGCGCTTCCCTGGCTATTCTCGACGGGGTCACGGTGGACTACTACGGCACGCCGACCCCGGTAAACCAGGTCGCCAATCTAGCGGTCCCGGAAGGCAACCTCATCACCGTGCAGCCCTGGGAGCCAGCCATGCTGTCGGTTATCGAGAAGGCAATCCTTTCCGCGGATCTCGATCTGAACCCAGCGAATGATGGAAAAATCTTACGGATTCCGATTCCCGCTCTCACCGAGGAGCGACGCAAGGCGCTCGTCAAACACGTGGGCAAAATCGCCGAGGAAGCGCGCACGGCAATCCGGCAAGTGCGCCGGGATGCCAATGACCATTTGAAGAAGATGCTGAAGGAAAAGGACCTTTCCGAGGACGAGGAGAAGCGCGCACTCAAGAGAATGCAAGATCTCACCGATGAACATATCAAAATCGTTGACGATCTCGCACGTAACAAGGAGGAGGAGCTACTCAAGGTCTGACGGCCTCGGAAGGAAATCCCCGCCCGGGTCTCACGCATGCCCCGCACCCTCCTCACTCATCTCCAGTGCTCGCGATGCGACCGCGAGCTCGACGCGTCGCTTCCCCACCGACTCTGCTCCTGCGGCTCTCCCCTGCTGGCTCGCTACAACCTGGACAAGGGGCGGTCGATCTTCGGTAGCCCCTCGCTCCTTCGGGAAAGACCGTGGGACCTCTGGCGGTACGAGGAAATGCTGCCCGTTCGCGACCCGCAATACCGTGTGTCTTTGGGTGAGGGAGGGACGCCGCTCATCGAGACCCCTCGATTGGGCCGGCGACTCGGCGCCTCGCGCCTCTACGTCAAGGACGAATCTCTCAACCCGACGGGCAGCTTCAAGGCGCGCGGGTTGTGTTTGGCCGTTTCAATGGCGAAGCAGCTCGGCGTCGAAGAGCTGGCGATCCCGTCCGCGGGCAACGCGGGCGGGGCGATGGCCGCCTATGCCGCGCGGGCCGGTCTTCCTTCCCACGTCGTGATGCCGCGCGACGTGCCACGCGCCAACGTGGCCGAATGCGAGGCCTACGGAGCCGACATCCGTTTCGTGGACGGAGTGATCACCGACGCCGGGCGCGTGGCGGGCGAGCTCAGCACCCGGTTCGGATGGTTCGACGTCTCCACGCTCAAGGAGCCCTATCGCATCGAGGGTAAGAAAACGATGGGCTACGAGATCTTCGAGCAGCTCGGCGGGCGCCTCCCGGACGTGATTTTCTACCCGACGGGCGGCGGCACGGGAATGGTCGGCATGTGGAAGGCCTTCGAGGAGATGCAAGCGCTCGGTTGGCTCGATAGCCGCCGGCCGCGTATGGTCAGCGTTCAGTCGACGGGCTGCGCTCCCATCGTGCGCGCGTTCGAGTCGGGAGCCGAGACCGCCGAGATGTGGGAGGGCGCGCAGACGATCGCCGCCGGGCTCCGCGTGCCGCGGGCCATCGGCGACTTCTTGATCTTGCGCGCCATCCGCGAAAGCCACGGCACGGCCGTCGCGGTGCCGGATGAAGCCATCGAGGAGGCGGTCACGACCCTCGCCTCGACGGAAGGGATCTTCGCGGCTCCCGAGGGCGCGGCGTGCCTGGTCGCGCTCGAGGTGCTCTTGGAGCGCGGATGGATCGATAAAGAAGAGACGATCGTGCTTTTCAACACCGGCTCCGGATTGAAGTACATCTAGACAACTCACTGTTGGCCGCCAAAATATGTGGTTGCGTTGAGGGTAGTTCGTCAGGCGGCGGTTGCTGAACTGGAGGTCTTCAGGCGGACTGCGTTTCACTCGTGGCCGCCAAACTAGGTGGTTTGCTGAACTGGAGGTCTTCGGGCGGCTCTGATAGATTATCGCTTCCTGCCAACCGCACGCTGGGAGCGCGAGCGGGCGGCAGGCCATCCTTCTCGAGTCCAGGGAGAGAGTTCATGAGAAATCTGTTGGGAAGCGGGAGCGAGTGGATACTCGTCGCGACGCTGCTCTTTGGGTGCTCCCCATCGCAGCCCGAAGGCGGCTCCGCGTCGCCCGAAAGAAGGTTCTTGAGCATCGGAACGGCGCCTCCCGGAGGCGCGTTCTTCGTCGTCGGAGGAGCTCTTGGGGAAGTCTTGGATGAGTACCAGGCGGCGAACGGCTGGACGGTGAACGCGGAAGCGACCAAGGGTTCCCAGGAGAATATTCGGCGTCTCGACGCGGGTGAGCTGGATCTCGCGCTCTCCAACGCCGCCATCACCTATTTCGCGGTACGGGGAACGGAGGGCTGGGAGAAGCCCTATGCGATGCGCTCGGTCATGACCCTCGCGTCCAACATCGCGCTCTTCATCACGCCGGCCAATTCCGGTATCCGGGAGATCGCGGACCTGAAGGGCAAACGGGTCGTGATCGGTCCGGCGGGAGCCGGTTTCGAGTTTTTCGTGAGGCCGCTTCTGACCGCACACGGCGTCGGCTTCGAAGACTTCACGGTTCTCTACAACACGCAAATGGGCTCGGTGGACATGCTGGCCGATGGCTCGGCGGCGGCCGTGTTCATTGGAGGCGCGGTCCCGACGGCATCCATTACCCAAGCCGCCACGTCTCGGGACATCTTCTTCGTGCCCTTTTCCGAGCAAGCGAAGGAATCGGTCGTGCGCGCGTACCCGTTCTTTCGACCGGCAACGATTCCCGCCGGGACATATCGGGGGCAAACCGAAGACTTCCACAGCTTGGACGTGGGCTCCATGCATCTCATCGCGAACGCGACGGCGGACGAAGACCTGATCTACGAAGTGACGCGGACCATCTACGAGAACCGCGAACGGGTCATCGAGAAGCACGCGGCGGGGAGATCGATCAACCCGGAGAACGTCGTCCGTGAGACCGGAACGCCGTTTCACCCTGGTGCGATTCGCTACTACCGGGAGATTGGAATCTGGTCCGGGGATTCGGGAGCGGACGCCGCCACCGGCGCTGGGGCCGGAGATTCACCCAGCCAGTAGCCGTTTCATCTCATGTCGAGCCGGCTCCGCCAGCAGGTGATCCGTGCGCTCGCGATCCTTCTCTGCGTCTTCACTCTGTTCGAGGTCAACTACCCCCACCTCTCGCCCCAATCGCAGCTAGCTATCTTCGCGATGTTGGGGATCGTTCTATGCTTCCTGACCGTTCCCGTGATCCTGATCGAGCCCGAGGTCTTTCTCCAGCTGACCCGCTGGAGAGGCGCCCGCCTGGGGAAGCTTCTCGACGTCGGGCTATCGCTCGCAACCGCGGCAACCTGCCTCTACGTGGTCGTGCAAACCGAACCGTTCTTCGGGGCTTCTTGGGTCGACGGCCGATCTCTGGGCGATCGAGCCGGGGCGGAATCGAGGCTCGACTTCACCATCGGG
>Ga0214472_10001905_pt1 | contig 22634 bp, 24 predicted proteins | sample RVTome_6_FD_207662 | JGI IMG/M metagenome (GOLD analysis project Ga0214472, IMG submission 207662) | Soil microbial communities from uranium-contaminated site in the Upper Colorado River Basin, Wyoming, United States - RVT140D175 | ecosystem: Environmental > Terrestrial > Soil > Contaminated >...
GCAGGTTCTTCTCCCGAATGTAGCGAGACAGGATGTTGACGGCGGTCAGCTCGTCGACGGGGATGGAGAAGAAGCCCTGGATCTGCCCCTGGTGGAGGTCCATCGTGAGGACCCTATCGGCCCCTGCCACGGTGAGCATGTCGGCGACCAGGCGCGCCGTGATCGGCACGCGCGGCTGGTCCTTCTTGTCCGAGCGCCCGTAGGCGTAGTAAGGCATCACCGCGGTGATACGGCCGGCGCTGGCACGCTTGAATGCGTCGATCATGATCAGGAGCTCCATGACCGAGTCGTTGACGGGGCGCGAGGTGGGCTGCACCAGGAAGACGTCCTGCTCGCGAACGTTCTCCATGACGCGCACGAAGATGTTGTCGTTGGCGAACTTGAAGACCTCTGCCTTGCCCAGCTCCGTGCGCAGGTAGCGGCAGATCTGCTTCGCGAGCGGCTTGTTGGCGTTGCCGGCGTAGATGCTGAACTCGTCGGCGTACACTCGGGTCTCCGGTGCGGATGGTCTCCCGCGGCCGATTCTAGCCCCTCGGCGGCCGCGTTCAGCCCTCGGTTTCCGCGTCCTCGTCCGGTGCCGGGGGCCGATCGTCCACGAACACGGCGATCGAGACGATGCGATCGCCCTCGCCCGGCTTCATGACCGTCACGCCGCGCGACGCGCGCCGATAGCGGTTCACGCTGCTCACCTCGGTGCGCAGGATGGTGCCCTCCTCGGTGATCAGCATCAGCTCCTCGTCCTCGCGTCCGACCACGCGCACCGCGGCGACCTTCCCGGTCTCGGCGTTCAGGGAGTTGGCGATGACGCCGCCAGTGGCGCGGTGCTTTACCGGGAAGTCGTCGAGCGCGGTTCGCTTGCCGTAGCCCTGCTCGGTCACCACCAACAGCTCGGCGGACGGCGCGACCACCTCCATCCCGATCACCTCGTCGTCGCCGCGCAGCCGGATGCCGGTCACGCCGCGCGTGTCGCGCCCCATCGGGCGGACCTCGTTCTCGTGGAAGCGCGCCGCCTGGCCGTTCCTGGTGGCGAGGATGATGTCGTTCTGCCCGTCGGTGAGGCCGACCCACCGCAGCTCGTCGCCTTCCACCAGGCTGATCGCGATGAGCCCGTTGCTGCGGATCTTGGCGTACTCCGCCAGCGAGGTTTTCTTGATCATCCCGCCGCGCGTGGCCATCGCCATGTAGTGATCGGCCTCGAACTGCGGCAGCGTGATGATCGCGCTGACGTACTCGCCCTGGTCGACCATCACTCCCGGCAGGTTGATGATCGGCAGCCCCTTCGCCTGGCGGCTCGCCTCGGGGAGGGTGTGGACCTTGGTGATGAACACCCGCCCGCGGTTCGTGAAGAAGAGGATGTTGTCGTGGGTGTTGGCCACCAGCAGGTGGCGCACCGCGTCCTCCTCGCGCGTGATCATCGCCAGCTTCCCCTTGCCGCCGCGGCGCTGTGAGCGGAAGGTGCCGATCTGCTGGCGCTTGATGTAGCCGCGCTGGGAGAGGGTGACGACGACGTCCTCGGCGGCGACCAGGTCCTCTGCGGTGAGCTCGCGGTTGGCGTCGGACTCGATCCGGGTCTTCCGGTCGTCGCCGTACTTGCGGATCAGCTCCTCGAGCTCGTCGCGGATCGCGATCAGGACCTTGCGCGGGTTCGCGAGCAGGTCCTCCAGCTCGGCGATGAGCCGGATCACGCTCTCGTACTCGTCCTCGATCTTCTTGCGCTCGAGCGCCGCCAGCCGGCGCAGCTGCATCTCGAGGATGGCATTGGCCTGCGCCTCGCTGAGCTTGAACCGCTTGACCAGCGCCTCACGCGCCGCATCGGTGTCCGCCGAGGCGCGGATCGTCTTGATCACCTCGTCGAGGTTGTCGAGGGCGATCTTCAGCCCTTCCAGGATGTGTGCCCGCTCGCGGGCGCGCGCCAGGTCGAACTCGGTACGACGCCGGATGATCTCGCGCCGATACGCGGTGTAGTGCTCGAGCATCCGCTTGAGGCCAAGCGTCTGCGGCTGTCCGTCGACGAGGGCCAGCATGTTGGCGCTGAAGCTGGTCTGGAGGGCCGTGTGCTTGAAGAGCTGCTGCATGACGGTGTGCGGCGACCCATCGCGCTTGATCTCGACGACAATGCGCATGCCGGTCCTGTCGCTTTCGTCGCGAATGTCGCTGACATCGGTGATCCGCTTGCCGCCGACCAGCTCGGCCATCTTCTCGATGAGGGTGGTCTTGTTGACCTGGTACGGGAGCTCCGTGATGACGACCGAGATGCGCCCGCGCGCGTCCTCCTCGAACGCGACTTGGCCGCGGATGACGACCCTGCCGCGACCGGTGGCGTACATATGGCGGATCACGTCGATCCGTTCCTTCTCGCCGGTGAGGCTGTTGCGCTGGTCCTCGAAGCGGAAGATCGTGCCGCCGGTGGGGAAGTCGGGCCCGCGGACGATCTCGCACAGCTCGTCTACGGTGAGATCGGGGTTGTCGATGAGCGCCACCACCGCACGGCAGATCTCGGTCAGGTTGTGCGGCGGGATGTTGGTCGCCATTCCCACCGCGATCCCGGAGCTGCCGTTGATGAGGAGGTTCGGCAGCCGCGCCGGCAGGACGGTGGGCTCGCGAAGACGACCGTCGTAGTTGTCGACGTCGTCGACGGTCTCCTTCTCGATGTCGGCCAGCATCTCTTCGCTGATCGAGGTGAGGCGCGCCTCGGTGTACCGATAGGCCGCGGCGGGATCGCCGTCGACCGACCCGAAGTTGCCCTGACCGTCCACGAGCGGGTAGCGGAGGCTGAAATCCTGCGCCATGCGCACCAGGGCGTCGTACAGCGCGACATCGCCGTGTGGGTGGTACTTGGCCAGGGCGTCACCGACCACCCCTGCGCACTTCCGATAGGCCGAGGTCGAGCGGAGCCCCATCTCGTGCATCGTGTACAGGATTCGCCGATGCACCGGCTTGAGCCCATCGCGGACGTCGGGAAGCGCCCGCGCCACGATCACGCTCATGGCGTAGTCGATGTAGGCCGATCGCATCTCGTCCTCGATCGAGACGCGCCGGACGGCGTCGATCCGCTCGGAATCCATCGGTCCTTCGCTTACTCCTGCACTCGTGTCGCGTTTGTCGCTGTGGTCATTCGCGCGCCCCGGCGACGGTCATCTCCGCCGGCATCCCGTAACGGGCCTTGAGCTCGGCCTTGGCGGACGGGCTCGCCCCCAGGAACCGGCCGTGAGCCTCCGCCACGAGGCGACCATCGGCTCCGCGCACCTCGCCGCGCACCTGGTAGATCCGGCGGCGCCGCTCCGTCACCCAGCCGCGGGCGGTAAGTGGCTCTCCGGGATTGGCCGGCGAGCGGTAGCGGATCGACATCTCGGCAGTGACGGCCCACGAGTCGAAGCTCGAGGGTGCCCATGCCATCACCTCGTCGAGGAGGGTGGCGAGGAGGCCGCCGTGGACCTTCTCCTCCCAGCCGACGAAGTTCGGCCCCGGGAGCCAGGTGGTGCTGGCCGTCCCCTCGCCGAGCTCGATCGCCAGGTGCATCCCAATCGGGTTCGTGCCACCGCACGCGAAGCAGTTGTGGTCCGCGAAGGCATAGCGCCGGCCGTCGGTGCCCTCGATCAGGCGACTGCTGCCGATCGTCGCCGGCTTGCGGCGTGCGCTGCTCACCAGCGATCGTCCTCGTCGTCCCAGAAGGTCTCGGCCCCGAACTCGTCGGTTCGCGACGGGCGGAGGCAGTGGGCCGCGATCGCCAGCGCGAAGGCGTGGCTGACTGCATAGCCGTCGCGCAGGAAGTTGACGGCTTCGCGCCGTTCCCCGACGCCGTTCGCCTCGAGCAGCGCGCACCACTCCTCGAGCTTGCGGCCGGTCTTCCCCTCGACCTGGCGAATGTCGGCGACGTGTCGGCTTGGCATCGGTCTCGTATCGGCTCCTAGAAGTCCAGGTTGCGAACCTTGCGGGCCTCGCCTCGGATGAAGTCGCGACGAGGTTCGACGCGCTCGCCCATCAAGGTACTGAAGACCTCGTCGGCGTCCGCGGCCTCGCGCACCGAGATCTGGAGCAGGGTGCGCGTGTCGGGGTTCATCGTCGTTTCCCACAGCTGCTCGGGATTCATCTCGCCGAGCCCCTTGAAGCGCTGGACGCTGATGTTCTTCGTCTTTCCCTCCCGCGAGAGGTCCTTGATCGCCTGGTCGCGCGACTGCTCGTCCTTCGCATAGCGGGTCACCTTGCCGGTGCTGACCCGGTACAGGGGCGGCTGGCAGAGGTACAGATAGCCCTGCTCGATCACGTCGGGCATGTGCCGGAAGAAGAAGGTAAGCAGGAGAGTGCTGATGTGTGCGCCGTCCACGTCCGCGTCCGAGAGGAGGCAGATCTTGTGATACCGAAGCTTGGCGATGTCGAACTGGTCTCCGATCCCGGCGCCGAGGGCGATGATCAGCGGGCGGATGTTCTCGCTCGACAGGACCCGATCGAGCCGCGCCTTCTCCACGTTCAGGAGCTTGCCCCGCAGCGGCAGCACGGCCTGCGTCCGGCGGTCGCGACCCTGCTTCGCCGAGCCACCGGCCGAGTCGCCCTCCACGATGTACAGCTCGCTCCTCGCCGGATCGCGCTCCTGGCAGTCCGCGAGCTTGCCGGGGAGCGCCATGCCGTCGAGCGCGCCCTTCCGAATGACGAGATCACGGGCCTTGCGAGCGGCCTCGCGGGCGCGCGCCGCGGTGACCGACTTCTCGATGATCCGACGCCCGTCGGCCGGGTTCTCCTCGAGGTGCTGGATGATCCCGTCGGTGACCGCCGCCTGGACCGCGCCCTTGACGTCGGCATTGCCCAGCTTCGCCTTCGTCTGGCCCTCGAACTGGGGGTCGGTCAGCTTGACGCTGATAACGGCGGTGAGCCCCTCGCGCACGTCGTCGCCGCTCAGGTTCGCGTCTTTCTCGGAGAGGACCCCGGCCTTGTGCGCCCAGTCGTTCAGCGACGAGGTGAGCGCGGCCCGAAAGCCGGTCACGTGCGTGCCGCCGTCGACGGTGTGGATGTTGTTGGCGAAGGCGAGCACGTTCTCGGCGAAGCCGTCGTTGTACTGGAGTGCCACCTCGACACTGGTCGTCCCGACCATGCGCTCGACGTGGATCGGGCGCTGGTTGAGCACATCCCGGCGCCGATTGAGGTGCCTGACGAAGCTCGTGACGCCACCCTCGAAGTAGAAGTTCTTCTCCCGATCGATTCGCTCGTCGCGGAGGCAGATCCAGAGCCCCTTGTTGAGGTAGGCCGATTCCCGGAGCCGCGTGGCGATGAGGTCCCAGCTGTAATCAAGGTCCTCGAAGATCTCCGGATCGGCCTGGAAGAAGGTGCGCGTGCCGTGCTGGCGTTCCTTGGCGGTCGGCAGGCCTCGATTCGCCTCGGTGGCACCTCCCTTCAGCCGAACCGGGCCCTTCGGCGTTCCGCGGCTGTATTCCTGGACGTAGCGCTTGCCCGCGCGGAGGACCTCGACCCGCATTGCGACGGCGAGCGCGTTGACCACGCTCACGCCCACTCCGTGAAGGCCACCGGAGACCTTGTACCCTCCCCCGCCGAACTTGCCGCCCGCGTGGAGCACGGTGTGGACGACCTCGAGCGCGTCCTTACCCGAACGGTGCTTGCCGACCGGGATGCCGCGCCCGTCGTCGACCACCTCCACCTGGCCGTCGGCGTGCAGGGTCACGTCAATCCGGGTGGCGACGTTGGCCATCGCCTCGTCGATGCTGTTGTCGACGATCTCCCACACGAGCTGATGCAGCCCGCGCGAGTCGGTCGAGCCGATGTACATGCTCGGTCGCTTGCGGACCGCGCTGAGGCCCTCGAGCACCTGGATGTTCTCGGCGGTGTAGTCCGACCCGACCTTGCCGCGACGCGGGCGCCGCTCTGGTTGCGCGGTCATGCGCCGCCTCCCACGCCGCGAGCGATGATCGCGTGAAGGCGGTCGAGCTCCTCGTCGGAGTAGAAATCGATCACGAGGCGACCCCCGCGACGCGTGCGAACGATGCCGACCCTGGTGGCCAGCAGCCCGCGCAGCTGGGCCTCGAGATCGGCGAGGTCGCCGCCGATCGGGCTGCCCCGTCGCGACGGCGCCGAGTCGCGCTTTCGGCGGACCAGCTCCTCCGTCTGGCGCACCGACAGGTGCCGCTCGATGACGATCAGAAGCGCCGCGCGCTGGAGCTCAGGGACGGTGAGCGCAGCGAGCGCGCGGCCGTGGCCCTCGGTGATCCGCCCGTCGGCGATCGCCTCCCGCGTCTCGACGGTGAGGTCGAGGAGGCGGAGCGCGTTGCTGATTGCAACCCGGCTCTTGCCGACCCTGCGGGCCACCTCCTCGTGTGAGAGGGCGAACCGGTCGATGAGCTCCCGGTACGCGGCGGCCTCCTCGATCGCGTTGAGGTCCTGTCGCTGGAGATTCTCGACGAGGGCGAGCTCGAGCTGTTCACCAGCCGCCGACTCGCGGATGACCGCCGGAATGTGGGTCAGGCCCGCCATCCGGGCCGCGCGCAGGCGCCGCTCCCCGGCGATCAGCTCATAGCCGCCGTCAGCGGAGGCGCGCACCACGATCGGCTGCAGCACGCCGTGCAGCGTGATCGACGCAGCGAGCTCGGCCGTCTCGGCCTCGTCGAACCGATTCCGTGGCTGATGCGGGTTGCGGGCGATCCTCTCGAGCGGGATCTCCGGGACCTCCGTCGTCGCGGCTCGCGGAATGAGGGCATCCAGCCCGCGCCCGAGGCCAAAGGTCTTAGCCACGGGCGGTCACCTCGGCGGCGAGGCGCCCATACGCCTCCGCACCACGCGACGACGGGTCGTAGATGGCGATCGGCACGCCGTGGCTGGGCGCCTCCGAGAGGCGGATGCTGCGCGGCACGACGGTGTCATACACGGCGCCCTCGAGGTGGCGGCGCACTTCAGCCGCGACCTGGACGGAGAGCCGGGTGCGGCCGTCATACATCGTGAGCAGCACGCCGTCGATCTCGAGGCGGGGGTTGAGTGCCTCGCGGACCATCCGGATCGTGTTCACCAACTGGCTCAAACCCTCAAGCGCGTAGTACTCCGTCTGGATCGGGATCAGGACCCCGTCCGCCGCCGTCAATGCGTTCACCGTCAGCAGCCCGAGCGAGGGCGGGCAGTCGATGAGCACCCTGTCATACCGTTGCCCCAGATCAGCCAGGCTGGCAGAGAGCCGATGCTCCCGGGCCGCCAGCCCCACCAGCTCAACCTCCGCCCCCGAGAGGGCGAGGGCCGCCGGCACCAGGTCGAGTCCCCGGATCGATGTCTCGAGCACGAGTTCGCCGATCGGGACCCGGTTGATGAGAGCGTCGTACACCGATCGATCCAGGGATCGTCGGTCGACCCCGAGGCCGCTCGTGGCGTTCCCCTGTGGGTCGAGGTCGATGACCAGGGTCGAAGTTCCCGAGAGCGCCAGGTACGCCGCCAGGTTGACGACGGTCGTCGTCTTGCCAACGCCGCCCTTCTGGTTGGTACATGCCGTGACCCTGATCACGGGCACTCCGCTGCGAGTTCGAAATGGGCTCCCTCATTCTACCAGTCGAGGCCCTTACCGACGGCTTATCGCGGCATTTTCGGGCGCCGATGTTTCACGTGAAACGGGCCGTTTCCCGTTCAGAACCGGGGAGGGCAACCGTATACTTCAGGGACCGCCCGTTGGGAGCACCAGCCGCCGCCGCGCCGGTCGAGGAACACAGATCACCTACGTCAGTCTCCTCCTCGCAGTCCTGGTCGGGATCCTGCACGCCGCAGTGGCTCCCGTGCTCGTGATCGGCGACGTGCATCCGAACCTCGTGCTGGTCGCGGTCGTCCTGGCCACGGTGATGGGCGGCTTTGGCCCGGGTGTGGCGTGGGCCTTCGTCGGCGGCCTGACGGCGAACCTGCTCACCCGCGATCCGCTCGGGAGCCTTCCCCTCGCCCTGCTCCTCGTGGCGGCCGCAGTGGGTGGGGGTGAACGTCTGTTCGGGCGGCTGGCGTGGGGATTCCCGCTCGCCTCGGTCGCCATCGGCTCGGTGATCGTCGACGTGGTCAGCCTCGCGATCCTCCAGATGGTGGATCCGCCGCTCACCAGTGGCTTTCCGCTCCAGCGGATCGCCGCCGCCGCGCTCCTGAACACCGCGATCGCTGCGATCGCCATCCTCCCTGCACGTATCGTGCTCGGACGGGTCGGCGCTGGCGAGAAGGCTGCGTGGTGAGCGGCCATGGCTGAGATGGACCCGATGCCCGCGGCCCGCCCGTCGCGAGCCCGCTTCATGGCAGCGGCCATCATCGCCGTGATCCTGTTTGGCGTGCTCGCCGGTCGCCTCTTCCAGCTGCAGGTGCTCGATGGCGCCGTGTATGCCGCGCAGGCTGCCGCGGCCCGTACGGTGGAGATGCCGATCCGTGCCGCGCGGGGCCTCATCTTCGACCGGGAGGGACGGCCGGTCGCCGTGAACACACCCTCCTGGACGCTGTACGCCCGCCCGGCGGACCTGCCGACCACGGAGTCGGAGCGGAGCGCCGTGCTGGCGCGCGCCGCGAGCCTCTCCGCCGTGCCGCTGGGCCCGCTGCGGCAGCGGCTTACAGCCTACCGCGGCTCGCCATTCGAGCTCGTGCCGATCGGGGAGGACATCGGCCGGGACGCGGCCCTCCTGATTGCCGAGCAGGGGGACCAGCTCCCCGGCATCAGCGTCGGGGCGGAGCCGCGGAGGGAGTACCTGGACGAGACCGGTGCCAAGCACGGCGAGCTGCTGGCCCACGTGCTCGGCTACACCGGACCTGTCTCGCGTGGCGAGCTGGGCGAGCTGTCGGCACTCGGGTACCTGCGCGATGACGTCATCGGCCGCAGCGGTGTCGAGGCGAGCTACGAGGAGGCGCTACGCGGCGCCTACGGCAGCGACCTGCTGGAGCGGGACGCACGCGGGAGGCCGGTGAAGGTGCTCGAGCGGCTCAGTGACCCGGTGCCCGGCAAGAACCTGATGCTGACCATCGACAGCCGGATCCAGCGTATCGCGACCGAGACGCTGAAGTGGGGGCTGGAGGCCGCCGGCGTCGCGCAGGGGGTCACCATCGTGATGAACCCGCAGACCGGTGAGATCCTGGCGATGGTCTCGCTGCCGACGTATGACAACGACAAGTTCGCCGCCGGGATCTCGGCCGCGGACTATGCCACGTACCTGAACGACCCGACCAGGCCGCTGCGCAACCACGCGGTCTCGGACATCTACCCGCCCGGATCGACCTTCAAGCTGGTGACCGGCCTGGCGGCACTCGAGGAGGGCGTGACGACCGTCTCGCAACGGTGGCCGACGTACGCCTGCTACCAGATCCCCGATGCGCCGGCCGGCCAGTGCCTCTTCGACTGGAACCGCCGCGGCTTCGGGCCGCTGAGCATCGTCGACGCGTACTCGAAGAGCTCGGATACGTTCTTCTACCAGATGGCCGTCGGGCTGGGGGTAGAGCGGCTGGGACGATGGGCGGAGGAGCTGGGCTTCGGCCAGCGGAGCGGCGTGCGCCTACCGACCGAGGCGGCGGGCACGGTCATCAGCAAGGAGTGGGCACAGGCGCAGGGTCGCCCCGATGTCTTCACCGGGGAGCTCGCGATGGCAGGCATTGGGCAGAACGCGATCGCGGTCACCCCGCTGCAGCTGCTCAACGCCTATGCCGCGGTCGCGAATGGCGGCCACCTGATGCGCCCGATGATCGTCCGGGGCGAGACGGACGCCGACGGGAACCTCGTGCGCGCATACGACCCGGAGGTGATCCGGGAGCTGGCCGCCAGCCAGGAGGACCTGCGAACGATGCGCATCGGTGCCCGCGAGGTGATCACGACCGGGCACGCCACCAACATCAACGCGCTGCGGGTGCCGGGAGCCCTCTCCGGCAAGACCGGGACCGCCGAGTTCGGCACGCCGACGAGCCAGGGGGTCCTTCCGTTCCACTCCTGGTTCGTCGCCTACCTGCCGTCGCAGGCGGGGACGACCGACGCGGAGCTCGCGATCGTGACCTTCACGTACGCCGCGGTGGTGCGTGGGAACGTGTCGCTCGAGGTGATCAAGTACTTCTTCCAGGAGTACTTCGACCTCGACCAGGACCTGCGACGCGAGTTCCAGGTCAATGCGAACTGACCGATGAGCACCGCAACAGCAACCTTTGTTGAGGTAGCCAGGTCCAGGCGCTGGCGGGCGTTCGACTGGCAGCTGCTTCTCTACCTCCTGCTGCTGGTCGGCTTCGGGACGGTGATGGGCTACTCGGCCAACTACCAGGCGGTCGGCGGCGACGGGCTGTCGCAGACGGTCAAGACGCTCATCTGGACGAGCATCGGCCTGACCCTCTTCTTCGTCGCTGCCAACATCGACTACCACTGGCTCCAGACCTTTGCAACGCCGATCTACCTGGTGGTGCTGGGCCTCCTCTTCACGACCGAGCTCGTCGGCCGCAACCTGTTCGGGGCGCAGATGTCGATCAGCGTGGCGGGGATCGACTTCCAGTTCAGCGAGATCAGCAAGGTGCTGATGATCGTGGTGCTTGCGGCGTTCCTCGCGTCACGACGCGAGCGGATCGGCCGCTTGAGCACGATCGTGGGGGCCGGCCTGCTGATGGCGCTTCCGACATACCTGGTCTACCGGCAGCCCGACCTTGGCACCGCCCTCGTCTTCGTCGCCATCCTGCTCGGGATGCTCTTCATGAGCGGCGCCGGGATCGGCTGGCTGGCACTGCTCGGGGGCGTGACGGTGGCCATCGCCCCGGTCGCGGTGGGGGCGCTGCAGGAGTACCAGCGGCAGCGGCTCTTCTGCTTCCTCGACCCGTCGGCCGACCCGCAGGGCGCCTGCTACCAGGTGGTCCAGGCACTGAACGCGGTCGGATCCGGCGGCCTGCTGGGGCAGGGGCTGACCGCCGGCCGCCAGAACCAGCTCGGCTTCCTGCCGGTGCAGTCGACCGATTTCATCTTCACGGTGGTGGCGGAGGAGCTCGGCTTCATCGGCGGGATGATCCTGCTTGGCCTCTTCGCCCTCCTGATATGGCGCGTCGTGAGCGTCGGCTGGGGAGCGCGCGACCCCTTTGGGGCGAACATCGCGGCAGGGCTCGGGAGCCTGCTCCTCTTCCAGATCACGGTGAACATCGGGATGGTGACCGGGATCATGCCGGTGACCGGCATCCCCCTCCCGTTCATCACCTACGGCGGGTCATCGATGGTTTCGCTGCTCTTCGGGATGGGCCTCCTCCAGTCCGTGCGCGTGCACGCCTGGAAGCCCACCTTCTAGCGCGGCGCCACGGCCTGCGCGTCAGGCGCTGGGGCCGCCGCCTGGTCGGCATCGGTCGTGTGGAAGACGATGGCCCGTGCCTCGACGGCCGTCGAGTCCGACAGGCGAGCGAAGGTGTAGCGATAGAGATCCCGGCCGGCGGCGACGACCGGCGCGGCGAGGATAGCGCCGCCGATGCCGAAGAGCGCCCCGCCCACCACCAGCGCGACGATCAGCACAGCAGGGTGGAGCTCGACGGCGTCGCCCAGGATCTTCGGGACGAGGAGATTGTTCTCGAGCTGCTGGATGGCCAGGTAGAGGACGGCGGCGGCGATGGCCGCCACAGGGCTGATGCTGATCCCGACCAGGATCGCCGGCACGGCCGCCACGATGGGCCCGATGATCGGGAACCACTCGAGTACGCCGGCAATGAGCGCCAGGACCAGCGTGAACGATCCGAACTCCCGGAAGCCCACTGCGGTGAGGGCGGTCAGCCCGATCACGGTGGCCAGGAAGATCGCGACACCCAGGAGCAGCTGACCGCGGACCCAGCGGCCGCCGATGCGGGCCAGGATGGCGAGGACATTGTCCGCGTCGGCGCGCCAGCCCGCCGGCACCGCGGCGGCCACCACGCGCGGCAGCCGCTCGCGGTCGCGCAGGACGAAGAAGAGCCAGATCGGGATCACGACCAGACCCACGATGAATCCGACGGTCCGCACCAGCGTCCCCACCGCCGGGCCGAGGAAGTCCCGGATGGCGGTGCCGAAGGCCGCCTCCGCTCGCTCGATGGCCGCATCGAGCGCCGATCGCATGTCGGGTGACAGCGGGAGCGACCGATACCACTCGTCGATATCGTGCTGCAGCGCGCCGACCGCTGCGCCGAGCTCGGGCAGCCGGGCGATGAACTCGCGCGTCTGCTCCGCCAATGGAGCGACTGCGAAGGCGGCCAGTGCCCAGATCACCGCCACCACGGAGGCGAACGCCAGGAGGACGCCTCCCCAGCGCGGGACGCGTCGGCGCTCGAGCGCGGTGACCATGGGGTCCAGAACGAATGCGAGCGCGAGCCCGATGACGAAGGCGGGCAATGCACCGTGCGCCGACCAGAGCAGCCAGGCCAGCAGCAGCCCGGTGGCGGTGACGAAGATGCCGAGCCGGTTACGGCGGATCGAGGCGAGCAGGTCGCTCATGCGCAACATGCTAGGGGGAGGTGCTGCTGGTCGTGGCGGTGAGTGGGCAGTACCATCGCTGGACCGATGACAACCAGGAACACCGACCAGCCACGCCAGCGCTGGCAGATCCTCTTTGCTCGCCGCCACCCCGCACTCCGGATCCGGCAGGCCGAGCTGCTCACGGAATTCGAGCGCGCCTTCCGCGAGGCCGGGCTGCCGCTTGCCAACTCGAACGCGCAGCATCCCCGGCCGAGACTGAAGTTCGCCGCCAACCTGCCGGTCGGCATCGAGCTGCGCGGCGAGGTGCTGGAGGCGTGGTTCGACGACCTCGTCCCGATCGGCAAGATCCAGGCCGCCGCCGCCCTCCTGCCGGAGGGCATCGAGGTGGTCGACGCGCGCGAGGTGTGGCACGGATTCCCGTCCGCGGCCTCCCAGCTGCGGGCCGCAGAGTACGAGGTCGAGGTCCGTGACGGACCAGAGCTGACGAGCGATTCGCTGCGCGGGGCGGTCGTCCGGCTCCTCGCCGCGCGCCAGCTGCCGGGGATGCGCCGTCGCGGTGAGAGCGAACGCCGCGCAGATGCGGGGCCGCGCGACCTGCGCCCGCTCCTCGAGGACGCCGAGGTGCTCGAGGTCGATGAGGAGGAGCACCGGGGACGGCTGCGGATGGTGCTGCGCCTGGATGCCAGTGGCGCCGGCCGGCCGGAGGACGTGGTCCAGGCACTCGACCTGCCGCTGCGCCCCGGCCCCGCGGTCCGGACGCGGCTCCTCTTCGTTGACACTCCCCCCATCGCCCGGTAGACTCGCCGTCCCGCGGGCGCTTCGTCTGGCCGCTTCGCCGTGCGTCGGTCCGGCGCGTGCCGCGTCGTTTTGCAGATGTCCATTCAGAGCTTCCCGGAGATGACCATGTACGCCGTCCTCAGCAGCGGCGGAAAGCAATATCGGGTCGAGGCCGGCTCGACGCTCATGCTGGAGCGTCTTGATGGCACACCCGGCGTTGCCGGCGACCAGGTGACGTTCGATCGCGTGCTGCTGATCGGCGACGGCGACGACGTGACCATCGGGACGCCGACCGTGGTCGGAGCATCGGTCAGTGCGACCGTCCTCGGCGAGGCCCGTGGGCCGAAGCTAGTCATCTTCAAGTTCAAGCAGAAGGTGAAGTACCGCCGTCGAACGGGTCACCGCCAGCACATGACCCGGGTGCGGATCGACGCGATCAACCCGACAGCCGCGAAGCGCCCCGCCGCCAGGGCGAAGGCCGAGGCCGCCCAGGCCCCGGTCGCAGTGGAGAAAGTCGAGCAGGCGAAGAAGGCGGCGCCGCGTACGGCGAAGCCGAGGGCGAAGAAGGCCGCCGCGGCCGATGCTGAGGCGAAGCCTGCCGCCGTGAAGCCAAGGGCTCGCCGGGCGCCGAAGCCGAAGGCGGAGGAGTAGGGATTCGATGGCACACAAGAAGGCAGGCAGCTCGAGCCGGAACGGTCGCGACTCCGCCGGTCAGCGGCTGGGCGTCAAGCGCGGCGACGGGCAGCGCGTGAACGCCGGCACGATCATCGTTCGGCAGCGGGGGAGCACCTTCAACCCGGGCGACAACGTCGGGATGGGACGCGACTACACCCTCTTCGCCACCAGCGAGGGGACGGTCAAGTTCAGCCACGAGACCCGGCACAAGAAACGCGTCAGCGTCATCAGTTCACCAGACACGGCGGCCTAGGGGCCGCGGGATCCCAGGAGCCAAGCCATGAAGGCCGACATTCATCCGCAGTACCATCAGGCGCAGGTCCACTGCGTCTGCGGGACCACGTTCACGGTCGGCTCGACCGTGGAGTCGATCCGGGTCGAGGTCTGCGCCAATTGCCACCCGTTCTACACCGGGACCCAGAACATCGTCGACACCGCCGGCCAGGTCGAGCGGTTCCAGCGACGCATGGAGCGATCGCAGCGCGAGTCGTGACGTGCGGCGCCACCTGACCGGGTGGCGGGCGCGCCTCGCGCCCCATCTCCTCTTCCTCGTCCCCGAGCTGCTGGCGGCTGCCGGCCCGTTCGTGATCACCGCGGTCGCGCGCGCCGGTGAGCGGCCGCGCTTCCGGATGCCCGACTTCTTCTATGGCGGGCAGGCGCTGATCGAGGGCGTCATGATGCGCGGCCGGACGACGGTCGCGATGAGCGTCCGGCCCCCTTCGGGCGAGATCCGGACCTACAGCGAGCCGCTTCCGCGTGCCATGGCGCGCGGCCGCTGGGCGAAGGTCCCCTTCGCGCGCGGCGTCCTCGTCCTGTACGAGGCGCTCGTCATCGGCACCCGGATGCTGATGCGCTCCGCCGCGATCGCCGCCGAGGGAGAGGACATCCAGATCGGCAAGGGCACGATGGCCGTGACGATGGTGATCTCGATCGGCTTCGCCATAGGCCTCTTCTTCGTCCTGCCGCTCTTCCTGTCGACTTTCGCGGAGCGTGCCACGACCAGCGACATGCTCGCCAACCTGGCGGAGGGCGGCATCCGCCTCGCCGTCTTCGTCGCGTACATCTGGCTGATCGGGCGCATGGCCGAGATCCGTCGGGTCTTCGCCTACCACGGGGCCGAGCACAAGGCGATCAGTGCCCACGAAGCCGACCGCCCGCTGACCCCCGACGAGGTCGATCGATTCAGCACTGCCCACACCCGCTGCGGAACGACCTTCCTCCTGATCGTGGTGGTGATCAGCATCTTCTTCTTCGGCCTCATCCCTCGCGCCGGCGTCCCGCTGCCGCTCCTCTTCCTCTCACGGATCCTGCTGGTGCCGGTCATCGCGGCATTCGCCTATGAGTTGGTGCGATTTGGGGCGAGCCACTACGGCAACCCGGTGGTGCGGGCCATATACGCCCCGGGCCTCTGGCTGCAGGCGCTGACCACGCGCCCACCGGACCACGGCATGCTCGAGGTGAGCATCGCCTCGCTCGAGTCGTGCCTGGCCTCGGATCGAGAGGCAGCGCCTCCGCCGAACCGATGATCGACCGCCTGCGGCAGATCGAGTCGAGCTACGACGCGGTCGTCGCCGAGATGGCGACGGAGGCGGCCGCCAGTGACCCGGCGCGCCTCCAGGCCCTTGGTCGTGAGCTGGCCCGACTCGAGCCGGTGATGGCGGCGATCCGCGCCTGGTCGGTGATCCGCGATGAGCTGGAGGCGACGCGCTCGATGGCGCATGACCCGGACGAGGAGGTGCGTGCCATGGCTCGCGAGGAGCTGACCTCCCTCGAGGCGCGTGAGGAGGCAGTTGACGCGGAGCTCCGTCGGCTGCTCGTCCCGCGCGATCCGAACGACGACCGGGACGTGATCCTGGAGGTCCGGGCTGGCACCGGCGGCGACGAGGCGGCGCTCTTCGCCGGCGACCTGTATCGGATGTACGCGCGCTACGCCGAGCGACGGCGCTGGAAGTTCGACCTGATATCGGTCAGCGAGGGGGCAGGCGGCGGTGTCAAGGAGGCGATCGCCGAGATCGCCGGCCACGGGGCGTACTCGCGGCTAAAGTTCGAGAGCGGGGTCCATCGCGTGCAGCGCGTCCCGACGACGGAGGCGGCCGGGCGGATCCACACCTCGACCGCGACCGTCAGCATCCTTCCCGAGGCGGACGACGTGGAGATCCAGATCCCCGACAAGGACCTGCGGGTGGACGTCTACCGCTCGAGCGGGCCGGGAGGCCAGAGCGTCAACACGACCGACAGCGCGGTGCGGATCACCCACCTGCCGACCGGCCTGGTGGTGGCCATCCAGGATGAGAAGAGCCAGCACAAGAACAAGGCCAAGGCGCTCTCCGTGCTGCGCGCGCGGCTGCTCGAGCTCGAGCAGGCCCAGCAGGCCGAGGAGCGCGGGGAGCAGCGCCGGTCGCAGATCGGGAGCGGCGAGCGGGCGGAGAAGATCCGCACCTACAACTTCCCTGACGACCGGGTCACCGATCACCGCGTCGGCGTCACCGTCCACAACCTGCCCGGCCTGCTGGAGGGCGACCTCGACCGGTTGATCGAGCCGCTGGCAGAGGCCGACCAGGCCGCCCGCCTGGAAGAGCTCGGAGCCGATGACGCCACCTGAGGCGACGGCCGGGGCCGTCCTGCCACGGGCGTACGCCAGCGCGCTGGTCGCCGATGCCACCGCCCTGCTGCGAGCGGCGGGGATCCCTTCGCCTCGGCTCGACGCCGAGCTGCTGGTCGGGCACGCCTTCGGACGCGACCGCCCCTGGCTGCACGCCCATCCGGACGCGCAGCTTGGCCCGGCGGAGGCCGCCTCCCTCACCGGCTGGGTCGAGCGACGGGCAGCCGGTGAGCCGATCGCGTATATCCGCGGCTTCAAGGAGTGGCTCTCCCTGCGGATCGCGACCGACGCCCGCGCCCTCATCCCGCGCCCGGAGACGGAGCTGCTGGCCGAGGCTGCCATCGCCGAGATCGCAGATCGGCTGGTCCGTGACGAGGCGACGGTGCAGGTATGGGAAGTTGCGACGGGGAGTGGCGCAGTCGCCCTCGCCATCGCGCTTCGCTTCCGGACGGCGATCGCGCTGAGCCGCCTGCAGCTCGCCGCGAGTGACATATCCGCGGAGGCGCTGGAGCTCGCCGCCGAGAACCTGGCCGCACACGGGGTGGGCGGGACGGTGACGGTGGCCTGTGGTGACCTGCTGGAACCAGCGGCACTTCCGGGTAGCAAGGCCGATCTGCTGGTCGCGAACCTGCCCTACCTGACCAGCGCCGAGGTGGCGGCCGGCATCGGTTCGCTCGCGTGGGAGCCGGCGCGCGCCCTGGACGGCGGAGCCGATGGGCTGGACCTGCTGCGACGCCTCATCAGCGCCCTGCCAGCGGGAGTCGCCCCGGGCGGGGTGGCGCTGCTCGAAGTCGGGCAGGGGCAGGCGCCAGTGGTGCGTGACCTCGTGGCCGCCCTCCCGGTAAGGACCTCGGTCACCGCGCTGGCGGACCTCGCCGGCATCGAGCGGGTCGTGCGCGTGGCGCTCCCCCTGACCAGTGGCTGATCGCCTGGCGGCCGACGCGGCCGGCATCGCCCACGCGGCCGAGCTCCTTCGCTCCGGCGAGCTGGTGGCGTTTCCGACGGACACCGTCTACGGCATCGGCTGCCGGGCCGGAGACCCGGAGGCACTGGCGCGGATCTTCGCCGCCAAGCGGCGGGATCCCGAGAAGGCGGTCCCCTGGCTGGTAGCGGGCCTGGCTGATGTGTCCACCGCGGGATACGCGGTCGACGATCGCGGCTCCAGGCTCGCCGAGCGCTTCTGGCCCGGAGCCCTCACCCTGGTGCTGCCGGCAACATCCGGCCCGGAGACCCAGGCCTTCCGGGTGCCGGCCCACGGCACGACCCTCGCGCTCCTGGCAGCGGTCGGGGCGCTCGCCGTGTCGAGCGCGAACCGCTCTGGTGAGCCGGAGACGCTCGACGCCGACGACGTGGCGATCGCGTTCGCCGATGCGGACGAGCCGTCCGCGATCCTCGACGGCGGACGGGTCCCCGGAGGGGTGGCGTCATCGGTGCTCGACCTGACCGGACCCGTCGCCCATCTGCTGCGCGAGGGCGCCGTGTCCCGCGCCGAGATCGAGGCGGTGATCGGGCCGATAGACTAGCAGCGCCATGCGCGTCGCCATCGGCTCCGACCATGCCGGCTTCGCCCTGAAGGGCGAGCTCTGCAGCCTGCTCGACGAGCTGCGCATTGAGTACCGCGACTTCGGGACATTCTCGGCCGACGCCGTCGACTATCCCGACTTCGTCGGCCCGGTCGCCCGGGCCGTCTCCCGCGGCGACTACGAGCGCGGGATCGTGCTCGGTGGGAGCGGGACCGGGGAGGCGATCGTCGCCAACAAGGTGCGCGGCATCCGCTGCGTCCAGTGCACGAACCCGGTGGTGGCTCGCCTCGCCCGGGAGCACAACGACGCCAATGTGATCGCCTTCGGCGCCCGGATCATCGGCACCGAGGTCGCGAAGGCGTGCCTGCGGGAGTTCCTGGCGAGCGAGTTCAGCGGAGGGCGCCACATCGCCCGGCTGGAGAAGCTGGCGCGCATCGAAGCCGAGGAGGCCGGGCGCTGAGCCTTGTCATCGAGGACCGCGAGCGCCTGATCCTGTCCGGCGCCTCGGGAGACGGCGCCGCCCTGGCGATGCGCCTGGTGGTCCGGGCGGCGGAGGTCCTCGGCGCGGAGCGCCTGATCCCGATCACGCGGGCCCACGTCGACTCCTGCCTCTACCACGGGGAGGCGACGGTCGATTTCGTCGAGCGGTTGATCGAGGGCGGCGCCCAGGTGGGAGTGCCGACCACCTTGAATGTCGGTGCGCTCGACCTGCTCCACCCCGAGCTGTGGCGCGGCGACGCCCGCGTCGCGGAGCGAGGGCGTCTGCTGATGGGCCACTACCGCTCGCTTGGCTGCCAGCCGACCTATACCTGCGCGCCGTACCAGCTCCCGTCGGCGAGGCCGTCGTTTGGCGACCAGGTCGCCTGGGCGGAGTCGAACGCCATCGTCTTCTGTAACAGCGTCATCGGGGCGCGCACCGAGCGTTACGGCGACTTCGCCGACATCGCCTGCGCAATCGCCGGACGGGTCCCCGACGCTGGGCTCCACCGGACGGCAGCGCGACGGGCGGTCCTCGTCCTGCGACTGGCGTCAGACGTCCCGGCGGCGCTGCTGGATGACGGCTCGCTGTACCCGGTGCTGGGGATCGTCCTGGGCAGGCGGGCCGGAAGCCGGGTCGCGGCGATCGAGGGCCTGCCGCCCGGCGTCGCCGAGGAGCGGCTGAAGGCGATCGGCGCGGCGGCGGCATCGTCGGGTGCGGTCGCCATGTTCCACGCCATCGGCTCGACCCCGGAGGCGCCGACCCTCGAGGCCGCGCTGCAGGGCGGAGAGCCGGAGGAGGTCGCCGAGATCGGGCTGGCCGAGCTGCGTGGCGCCCGCGACGAGCTCACCACCCGGGCCGGCGGCGCCCCTGCGGGAACTCCGATCGGCGCCGTCTCGCTGGGCACCCCGCACGCGTCGCTCTTCGAGCTGCGCGCCATCGAGCGCGAGCTGGGAGGCGCCCGCCCTGCGCGCGGGGTCGAGCTGCTGGTATCGACCGCCCGCAGCCTGCTGGCCGAGGCGGAGGAGGAGGGGCTGGCGCGACGGCTGCGCGGGCTGGGCGTCGAGCTGCTGGTCGACACCTGCAGCTACATCGCCCCGGTCCTGAGGTCGAGCCCGCTGCCGGTGATGACCGACTCGGGAAAGTGGGCCTTCTACGCCCCGGGCAACATCGGCGTCGAGGTCGTCTTCGGTTCGCTGAGGGAGTGCGTCCGCTCCGCGGTGGAGGGCCGCGTCTGGCGGGACGCGGCGCACTGGGGCGCGGAGTGAGGGGCACGGTCCTCGCCGCTGGCGTCGCGGACGGCGTGGCACTGCGCCTCGACGAGCCGCTCTCCCTGTGGGGCGGCGTCGACCCGGGCAGCGGCGAGATCATCGACGCGCGGCATCCGCAACGCGGCACCTCGCTGAACGGCCGAGTGCTGGTGATGGCTGCGGTCCGCGGGTCGTCCTCGTCCTCGTCGGTCCTGGCCGAGATGGTCCGGGCCGGCTGCGCCCCGGCCGCGATCGTGCTCGGTGAGGCGGACCTGATCCTGGCGGTCGGCGCGGCAGTCGCCGAGGAGCTGTATGCGATCCGCGTGCCGATCGTGCAGCTCCCCGCGGCGGAGCTTGCGACGATCCCGGACGGTGCGGCCGTCTCGGTTGACGAGGGCGGTGAGGTGAGCCTTCACTGACGCGTTATCCTCGGAACCCATGACGCGGGAGCTCATCCCCGACAGCGACGAGCGCATCCCCGGAGCCGATGACCGAGCCGGCTGAGGCCGCGCGGCGTCTCGCCCACCTGGGGTTCCTGCTCGAGACTCCTCCCCACGGGCATCCCGGCGAGGCCCGGCTCATGGTCGCCTTCCGTCCACATCCGACGCTGGAGCATTTCGATCCGGAGCTGGTCCGCTTCTGGCGCACGGGGGAAGACCGCCGTGGGCACCTCGCCGAGCTGACGATCGACAGCCGCAGCCCGATGCGCGCCGAGTTCTCCTGGGGGCGGCTCGAGGTGATCGATCGGCTGGGGGTCGAGAACGCCTTCGCGACTCTGGGTGGCGAGGTCAGGCTGGATGCGGTCGCCCCGGACCTGGACGTGGCAGTCTTCGCCTCTCCCGGTCCGATCCTCCGCCTGGGCGGCCACTCGCAGGACGTCGACCAGGCAGCCCTCGAGCTGGGCGCGTTCTTCGGCCGGATCATGGTGCCGATAGACTTCGAGCCGGGGGTCGAGGAGGCGATCTCGGCCGCCACCCCGCTGCAGCGTTATGCCGCCTTCGTCGCCTTCGAGGGCGTGCGGTACGCCGGCCACAGCGCATTGCGTGACGAGCAGCCGGCAATTGCGTCGGCGATGGCCGGGGAGGGTCGTCGTCTCGCGTCAGAGGATCCGGCCAGCTGGGAGGCGGGCACGGCCCTCCTGGCGCGGATGGGACTCCGCTCAGCGGTCTAGACTGCCCATCGACCACCACCCCCTACAGGACGAGCCTGCCGATGGATCCCTGGGCACCACTCGAGCTCGAAGATCCCGAGATCTACCGCGTCATTCGCGACGAGGAGGAGCGAACTCGCTCCAATCTGGAGCTGATCGCGTCGGAGAGCTACCCCTCCCTGGCGGTGCTCCAGGCGACCGGCTCGATCCTGACGGGCAAGTATGCGGAGGGCTACCCGGGGCGCCGCTACTACGGCGGCTGCGAGGTCGTGGACGTCGGCGAGGACCTGGCGCGGGAGCGGGCGAAGCAGCTGTTCGGGGCTGAGCACGTGAACGTCCAGCCACACGCCGGGGCGCAGGCCAACATGGCCGTCTACCACGCCCTCCTCGAGCGCGGCGACACCGTGCTCGGCCTGGCGCTCGACCAGGGCGGCCACCTGACCCACGGCTCACCGGTGAACTTCAGCGGCCAGTACTACAACTTCGTCGCCTACCACGTCGATCGCGAGACGCACCTGATCGACATGGACGAGGTGCGGGCGCTGGCGCGCGAGCATCGGCCCAAGCTGATCGTCACCGGCGCGACCGCTTACCCGCGCTTCTGGGACTTCGCCGCGTTCCGGGCGATCGCCGACGAGGTGGGCGCCTACCTCATGACCGATATGGCCCACTTCGCGGGACTGGTCGCAGCCGACGTGCACCCCAGCCCGGTGCCCCACGCCCAAGTCGTCACGACCACGACCCACAAGACCCTTCGCGGGCCGCGTGGCGGGATGATCCTGTGCATCGAGGACCTGGCCAAGGCGATCGACAAGGCGGTCTTCCCTGCGTTGCAGGGCGGTCCGCTGGAGCACGTCATCGCCGCCAAGGCAGTCGCGTTCCGCCAGGCGATGAGCCCCGAGTTCCGGCGCGACGCCGAGCAGACGGTGGCGAATGCCAGGGCGCTCGCAGCCGGCCTCGTGGAGGCTGGAGCCGCGGTCGTCACCGGCGGGACCGACAACCACCTGATGCTGGTCGACGTCCGGCCGCTGGGCGTGACCGGCAAGGAGGCCGACCTTGCGCTCGGCGAGGTCCGCATCACCGTCAACCGCAACACCATCCCGTACGATCCCAACCCGCCGATGGTGGCGAGCGGGATCCGCGTCGGCACGCCGGCCGTCACCGGCCGAGGGATGAGGGAGGCGGAGATGGGCCAGGTGGCCCGGCTGATCGTGGACGGGATCGCCGCGCGCGGCGATGGGGCTGCCCAGTCGGCCATTCGCGACCGCGTCGCCGAGATCGTTGATCGCTTCCCGGTCCCTGGCCTGCCAGGGACCCTGATCGCCGGCCAGGCCACCGCCTGACCGCCGCTTCGCCGGCTCGATCGGGCTCCGCTATACTCGCGCCGTCCGACCGCTCTGAGTCGAACTGAAGATGGCACAGCTGACCCCGACCGGGCTCGTCAAGATCCTGGGCCTGGTGACCCTGATCATGGTGCTCCCGATGGTGGGAGGCTCGGTCGCCGGCCTCGTCCTGGATGGGGTCCTCGGCACCTCGCCGTTGCTGGTTCTCATTGGTCTGGCGGTCGGAAGCCTGATCGCAGCCATCGGTATCTGGCTCCTCATCCGCGCCGGTGCGCGCCGGGGCCTCGGTGGCGGAACCAGCAGTGGGACCTGAACAGGGCGACGACAACCGGCCGACCGCCAACTGGGGCGTGGCCTTCGACCTTGGACTGCGACTGGGAATCTCGGTGATCCTGGGCGTCGGGGGTGGCCTGCTGGTGGACGGCTGGCTGCACACCAGCCCGATCTTCAC
>Ga0214472_10001907_pt1 | contig 22633 bp, 20 predicted proteins | sample RVTome_6_FD_207662 | JGI IMG/M metagenome (GOLD analysis project Ga0214472, IMG submission 207662) | Soil microbial communities from uranium-contaminated site in the Upper Colorado River Basin, Wyoming, United States - RVT140D175 | ecosystem: Environmental > Terrestrial > Soil > Contaminated >...
ACAGTAACAATCGATCTCGCCTTGGGCGAAGGCAGCGCCTATTACTATACCTCTGATCTCACGTACGATTACGTGAGGATCAACGCAGATTATCGCTCCTGATGACAATCTGCCGGAGTGATCGTTTGTACACAGGCAGTATCTGAAATCACCTTGATGAATTCTCCCGCAAAGTTTATAGATCATACCCTGTTAAGAGCTGACGCCACCGATGCGGATATTGCCCGGCTTTGCGAAGAGGCTGTCGAATGCGGGTTTGCTTCGGTATGCATTTCCCCTTGTTTCGTCGCTCAAGCAAACAGGCTGCTCTACGGCTCTGAAATAGCGGTCGGTACCGTGGTCGGGTTTCCCCTCGGCTATCAGACCACGGCAGCCAAGGTTTTTGAAGCACACCAGGCAATTGAACTGGGTGCCGACGAAATTGATATGGTTATCAACCTTGGTGCAGCCCGGGCGGCAGATTATGAATATGTTAAGGAGGATATTCGCCGGGTTATTGCAGTCGCAGAGACAGCTTTGATCAAGGTGATTATCGAATGCTGCTTGTTCGGCGATGAGGTAAAGCGCAGGTTAACTGAAATTGTTGCTGTGAGCGGTGCTGGCTATGTTAAGACCTCAACCGGTTTTGCAGCCTCGGGGGCCACTGTTGAGGATGTCAGTCTTTTATATAAGACCGCATCTGCAAGGATCAAAGTCAAGGCAGCAGGAGGTATCCGAGACTGGCCGGCCTGCAAGGCGCTGCTGACGGCCGGTGCCAGCCGTATTGGTACCAGCGCCGGAGTGGTCATCATGCAGCAGTGGCAAAAAGAGAGCGCAGGGTTGCCGTGTCGATGAACAGAGGGCGTGTCGTCTGGATAATTCTCGACGGTGTCGGGCTTGAAGCCTTGCCGGACGCGAAGGACTATGGTGATGAAGGTGCTGCGACCTTACCCCATGTGGCATCAGTGTGTGGTGGCTTGAATCTGCCGAATCTTCAGCGTCTCGGCATAGGAAACCTGGCAGAGATTGAGGGAGTACCTTTCCTTGTGAACCCTTGCGGTGCTTATGGGCGTCTTGCCGAGCGTTCGGCGGGCAAGGATAGCATCGTTGGTCACTGGGAACTTGCCGGGGTCGTTGTCGTGAAACCATTTGCGATTTATCCGCAGGGTTTTCCGGATAAGCTGGTTGCGGCGTTTGCTGAAGTTGCCGGAGTGCAACCCCTCGGCAACGTACCGGCGGGTGGTATTTCGATTCTCAAGGAGTATGGGGCCGAGCATGTCAGAACAGGGCGACCGATACTTTACACCAGCGTTGATTCCGTATTTCAGGTTGCCGCACATGAAGAGGTTTTGCCGCGGGAGAGGTTGTATGAACTGTGCCAGGTCACAAAATCTCTGGTTGCAGAATACAATATAGCCCGGGTGATTGCCAGGCCCTTTGTCGGTAGTGAACAGCAAGGCTTTCGTCGTACACCGCACCGCAAGGATTTCACTGTACCGCCACCCCGGGCGACTCTTCTGGAAGCTTTGATCGCGCAGGACTATACGGTCTCGGCTGTGGGCAAGATCAGTGATCTTTTTGCCGGACGGGGGATATCTCGCAGCACAACAACATTTAATAATGCCGATGGCATGAGTAAAACTCTGACAGAGCTGAACACTCTGGACAAGGGATTGTTGCTGGTCAATCTGATTGATTTCGATATGGCTTATGGACATCGTAATGATGCCGTTGGCTTCGGTCGGGCTCTTGAGGAGTTCGACACCTGGTTGCCACGGTTGTACGAGCAAATGCAATCAGATGATATTCTTGTGATCAGCGCAGATCATGGTTGTGATCCTACAACGCCGGGAACGGATCATACCCGTGAGTACGTACCGGTTCTGATCTGGTCGAAGTCGATGCAGGAGGGGGCTGCTCTGGGTGATCGTCAGTCCTTCGCCGATCTAGGCGCAACTCTTTCTGCATATTTCGGCGTTCCGTTGTTGGCCGGTGAGAGTTTTCTTGATGCACTGGATCTGCGTGGCAGATTCAGCTTTTGAGTTGTGCTTCTGCAAAGTCGCCGACGCCATCGTTACAGGCCGAGACCTCTCTGAGAAAATGTTCCCTGATAAACTTTTGCAGGTGTCCTCTATGGTCATCGGGGAGACTATCAAAGCCGACGCCGAACCCCTGGAAAAAATTGTTCTCAGCGTCCGGTTGAATCATGTATAGAACCGTTGCTTTGACTTCGATCTCCTTGCAATGACCGAACAGGGGGAAGACAACGGTAACCCGATCACCTACACCGACTCTTGTCGGTGCTTTAAAAAAAAGGCCGTGCATGCTGAGATTAAGGATGTCTGCGAGGATAAATTCGTTGTCTTCAATGCAGTACATCCCGGGAAGTTTCAAACGAAGACGCAGGTTTTGTCGCGGATGTTTTTCGACGTGACGTTGAATGAAAGAGAAAAGTTCAAAAAGTTCGACAGGGACTTCAAGGGTTTCGCTGCGAGCCAGCCGGGCAACCCCTGCAGACTCCTGTTTGAGAGTGATAACGGGCAAATCTCCCGATTGGATTCTTTGTGTCGTCTCTGCATTAAGAACCAGGCTTGGGGTGTTAAAAAGGACCTCGCCGATGATCAACAGGCAGGGCGAACTTTCCCGAAGAAAAGCCATTGCCTGGTCGGCTTTGCGGGCAGATAAAACACGATATCCCCAGTGTTTGAGAATCGGTTCCAGCGTTGCCAGCAGGTCGTGGCGATTGTCGGCAACTAAAATACTTTTCATGCTTTCGTTCAGTGTCTTTGCGATGATTTCTATAATTGTTAATACTCAGGCGGCTCTTTGCTGTTTTTGGCGGGAAAGGATTACGCTTTCTTTTTATTTCTTCCTTTGCTTTGTGCTGCACGGGCAATTGCAAGTTTTTCGCCGAGGCCACGATCGATTGCCATCTGACGGCGCGTCTCTGAGTAACTTTTTGATGCAAGCGACTGTGAACGGGGGATGTCAAACTGTTTGCGATATTCCGATGCTGTCATATCGTGTGATGTTTTGAGGTGGCGCGACAAGGTTTTCATGCCTTTGCCACAAATCATGCAGAAAATTTTGTCTTTACCAAAAGCTTTTTTTCGCGAAACTGCCGGACCCTGCTCTTCGGGTAAAGTTTCTGTGACAGCTTCACCTTTGTCCAGGTTGTTGAGTGCGTTGTAGACATCAGAAAGCTCAGAAATGAGTTCTTCTCCTGTCATGTTGGTTGTCGATGCGTGTGCCGCAACGATTTCAGCTGCCATTTCCAGGATTGTTGCCATCTGTTCCTCCGAATTTTGTTATGATGTTGATGATTTAAATCATATTCGTTTGAAGTAGCTTTAGTAATACAAGTTATTTTTGTATAATCAAGAAAAAAAACATAAAAGCTGCTGCTGCACATTCATAAATATAAAAAGGCGTATTTCAAAACTTAACTCTTATAGCATTTCCAAATTCCTTAACACAAATAAAAGTTTGCTATCAAGTCACAAAGAAGCAAGAAATATTTGACTTTTACGGACAGCATAAAACCCAAACGTTGAAAAGGTGATCTTTCATTCGATGAAGCATCTTTCTGTGTTTTTTGTCGCATGAAATCAAATGTAGCCATTATTCGTCTCTTGGAATTGTTTATTTTGTATAAGAAGGAAAGACTATATGCTTATAAGACATGCTATTGAGTCTTCTGAAGCCAGTCTACTGAGTGAATATGCTTCTCACAGTCAGGCTTCAAAGGGTCGACGGATTGCTGAAGATGCCTGCTCGGTTCGCACGATCTTTCAGGTCGATCGTGATCGCATTCTGCATAGCAAGGCTTTCAGACGCCTGAAATATAAAACCCAGGTTTTTCTTGCGCCAGAGGGAGACCATTATCGTACACGTCTCACCCACACCCTGGAAGTCAGCCAGGTTGCCAGGACCATGGCTCGGGCTCTGCGATTGAATGAAGACCTTACCGAAGCGATCGCTCTTGGACACGATCTTGGACATACACCATTCGGACACGCTGGCGAACGCGTCCTTGCTGAGCTGCTGCCTGACGGGTTCCATCACGTAAATCAAAGCTTGAGAGTGGTTACTCTGCTTGAAAAAAATGGTGCCGGACTCAACCTCTCCTGGGAAGTCCGTGATGGAATTCTACGGCATTCCAAGGGGAAGGGTGCATTGCAGGGCCGGAGTTGTAACGACCTTCCCGCAACACTTGAAGGCCAGCTTGTGCGCCTTTCTGATGTGATTGCGTATGTTAATCACGACCTGGACGATGCAATTCGCGGCGGATTGATCTGTAACGAGGATGTACCATCAACTTTGCGCAATGCTTTAGGCGAAAATTCCTCGCGACGGCTGAATGTCATGATTACTGATCTGATTGAGACAACTTTGGCAAAGGATTATGCTGTCGTGCAACTCTCGACTTCGGTTGCCGAGCATGTCACCGAGCTCCGTAACTGGCTGTACACCAATGTCTATAGTGCAGAAGCGGTCGAGGATGAATTTCGCAAAGCCAGTCGGGTACTCAGGGAGATTTTTGCATATTTTATTGAAAAACCACAGGAACTCATCGCGTGCGGTGGCGACTGTGTGGATAACGACAATATTGAAATTGTGGTTGCTGATTTTATTGCCGGGATGACGGATCGCTATGCCATGAACCTTTACCAGAAGCTGTTTTTCCCTCAACCCTGGAAGACTCTTTAGAAGGTCGCCTGCAAATGTTGCGGCATCTGCCGGGATGCTTGACACCCGAGAAGGCAATATGATAGTTTTTTAGCGCCTTTACAGCTATTTGCCAGCACCGGTGACCGGAGGAAATGACGGTTGATGCTGATCGCTTGTGTACCGTTTCTCGAGCGAACGGTGTCGATGTCATCCTGTTGGTCGCTGTTCCGCTGGCAATCCGAGGCTTGGAGGGGAAGACTCGACCCTGCAAGTTCAATCTTCCAATGCACTTCAACTCCTCTTTGTCCTGCTGCGGAACTGACGTGTGGGTTGATGACTCGAGTATTGAAAGATCCCAATTATACGGTTTGCGGGCTGAAGGACTAAGGAGATTGGCATGAGCAAGAAGCTGCTGTTGGCCGATGACAGTATAACGATTCAAAAAGTTATCCAGATCACCTTTGCACATGAAGATTATGAATTGACCATTACTGACAATGGCGATGCTGCCCTGGTCAAGGCCCGGGAAATCAAGCCTGACCTGATTATGACGGATATCTATATGCCAGGTAAAAATGGCTACGAATTGACCAGTGCCATCAAACAGGACCCTGCCCTCCGCCATGTTCCCGTGTTGCTGCTGGCCGGTTCATTCGAACCTTTTGACGAAGATAAGGCCCGGAGCTGTAACGCTGATGCCTGGATTGAAAAACCTTTTGAGTCCCAGAGCCTGATCGATAAGGTTGCAGAACTGCTCAATGCAGCCCGACCGGCAGCTGAAATCCCGGCGCCTGTTGCAGAGTCAGAGCCGTTTGCTGTTGTTGAGCCGGCAGGTGTTGCAGACGACGCTGCTTTCGAAATGCCTGTGACAGCTTTTGATGTGTCTGTCAGTGCCGAGCCTGAAATAGTTGCATCTATAGAAGACCCTTTTGCTGATATTTCTTTTGAAGAAGAGTCCCCGGCCGCAGAACCAGAAATAGAGCCAGAATTAGAAGCAGAGCCTGCTGTTGCAGATGAATGGAGCGACTTTGCTGTTACTGATGACTGGAGTGATGTTGCTGAAGAGCCTGCTACTGCCGCACCCGTTGCTGAAGAGCCTGCAACTCCCGCACCTGTTGCTGAAGATGCTTTTGCTATTGCTGATGATTTCAACTTTGCAGAAGATGATGCTACAGAAGTTATTGATGATTTCGGTTTTGCAGAAGAGGCATCGGCAATTGCTGATGACCTCGAACCCGTAGAAGAGGCTCCATTTGCTGAGACTGCCTTCGATGCCTTCGAAATGGATGAAGACGATATTATGTCCCTTGGTGACGAAGATATCCTTGGTGAAGAAGACCTTGAAACAATAATGCCGGAGCAGACACTTGCTGCCTGGTCACGCGATGAAGCCACTGTCGAGGAGATCTTCGCCGGACCTCTCGAGGAAGAACCTGCTTTCGAAAGTGAACCAGATTTTGCGGCTCCCATTGAACCTGCCTCAGCAGAAGAAGCTCCCGTCTTTTTCGATGACGAACCTGTCGCAGGAGAGACCCCGTTTTTCCAGGTTCCGGTTGCAGAGCCTGCTCCCGTGGAGGAGTCAGCGCATGTCGTTGAGAAGTCAGAGCCTGCTGTAACCGCCGCGTCCATCGAGAAGTTTGAAGCACAAGCGTCTGCATTGAACGAGGAAGATGTTGAGAAAATTATTGAAAAGATTGTGACCCGGGTCGTGGAAAAGCTGGCCGGGTCGATCCTTGAACGTGTCGCCTGGGAGGTTGTTCCTGATCTGGCCGAAAACCTGATTCGTGAAGAGATCCGCAAAATCAAGGATGCCGCGGCCTGATAATGGCTTGCAGCCAATAGATTAACGTGTGTAATGGGGATTGCGAAAATCCCCATTTCCTTTTGTCCGGGTTCACAAAAACACCGAAATTGCCATACTGGAAGGATGCGACACCGATGGAACAGAAGTTGAACAAGGGATATGAGCCGCATGCTGTTGAGCGCAAGTGGTACCGGAAATGGGAAGAAGATGGATATTTCTGTGCCGATGAAAAGTCTGCAAAGCCACATTACTCGATTGTCATCCCTCCACCGAATGTTACCGGCGTGTTGCACATGGGGCACGCTCTTAATAACACCGTACAAGATATCCTGGCCCGCTGGAAGCGGATGTGCGGCTATGAAGTCCTTTGGATGCCAGGGACCGACCATGCCGGGATCGCCACGCAGAATGTTGTTGAGAAGCAATTGGCCTCAGAAGGGTTTGATCGCCACGCCATCGGCCGGGAAGCGTTTGTCGCGCGTGTCTGGAAATGGCGTGAAGAGTCAGGCGGACAGATTATCGAACAGTTGAAGCGCCTGGGTGCCTCCTGTGATTGGCAGCGTGAACGTTTTACCATGGACGAGGGCCTCTCCACGGCAGTGCGGGAAGTCTTCGTTCGTCTTTATGAGGATGGCTTGATCTATCGGGCCAATCGTTTGATAAACTGGTGTCCGCGCTGTCATACCGCGTTGTCTGATCTTGAAGTTGAACATGAGGACAAGAGGGGGCATCTCTGGCACCTGCGCTATCCGGTTGTCGGCACAAATCGTTATCTGGTGGTGGCGACCACCCGTCCAGAAACCATGCTCGGTGATACCGCTGTTGCGGTGCACCCCGAAGATGAACGTTATAAGGACCTGATCGGGAAGAAGATTCTTTTACCACTGCTTAATCGCGAGATTCCGATTGTTGCCGATGATTACGTCGACAAGGAGTTCGGTAGTGGTGCGGTGAAAATCACGCCTGCCCATGATTTCAACGACTTCGAACTCGGCAAGCGGCACAACCTCGAGAAGATCAATATTTTAGATGAATCGGGTATCGTCAATGAAAATGGCGGCCCCTACCAGGGGCAGGAACGCTACGAGGCGCGCGCCAATGTGATTGCCGATCTGGAAAACCAGGGCCTGCTGGAAAAAATTGACGACTATGCCAATGCCGTCGGCGAGTGCTATCGCTGCAGAACTGTGATTGAGCCTTATCTGTCACTGCAATGGTATGTCAAGGTCGGCCCCCTGGCTGAAGAGGCTATCAAGGCTGTTCAGAACGGGGATACCCGTATTATCCCGCAGCAATGGGAGAAGACCTACTTTGAATGGATGTTCAACCTCCAGGACTGGTGCATCAGTCGACAGATCTGGTGGGGACACCGCATACCGGTGTGGTATTGTGCCGCTTGTGAGGAGCTGACCGTCAGTCGCGAAGATGCAACCGCCTGTAGCCACTGCGGCAGCAACGACATCTGTCAGGAAACGGATGTCCTCGACACCTGGTTCTCTTCGGCGCTCTGGCCATTCTCGACCATGGGGTGGCCCGAACAGACTGAGACTCTGGAAAAGTTTTACCCGACCTCCTGTCTGGTGACCGGGTTTGATATTCTGTTCTTCTGGGTGGCCCGCATGATGATGATGGGTCTCAAATTCATGAAGGATGTACCGTTCAAGGATGTCTATATCCATGCACTGGTACGCGACGCCCAGGGACAGAAGATGAGCAAAAGCAAGGGGAATGTCATAGACCCCCTGCACGTGATTGATGAGTACGGGGCCGATGCCTTTCGCTTCACCCTGGCATCATTTGCCGCCATGGGACGCGACATCAAGCTCTCCACTGACCGCATTGCCGGTTACCGTAATTTCTGTAACAAGCTCTGGAATGCCAGTCGTTTTACCTTAATGAACCTCGAAGGATTCGAGCCGGACGGGATCGATCTGAAAACTCTCGAACTCTCTGATGCCGATCGCTGGATCCTGACGCGGCTTGAAGAAACAATTTGCCAGACCAGTCAGGCTCTTGAAGACTATAAATTCAACGAGGCTGCCAGCACTCTTTACGCGTTTACCTGGCACAACTTCTGCGACTGGTATATCGAGATGGCCAAGGATGATCTCTACGGCGAAGATCCCCAGGCCAGGGTGCGCGTGCAAAGTGTCCTCTTTACTGTGCTGGAAGTGTTGCTGCGCCTGCTGCATCCGTTCATGCCGTTTGTTACTGAAGAGATCTGGCAGGCTCTGCCCGGTGAGCGTCCATGCGCATCGATCATGCGAGCCGATTACCCTGACGGGTCAGGAATTCCGACTGATGCCGTCGGTGCCGAACGGATGGAACTGGTCATGGAGGTCATCAGGGCGATACGGAATATCCGTGGTGAGATGGATGTGCCACCCGGCAAGCAGATCACTGCGTTGTTGGATTGTAAGTCCGATAAAGCCCAGAAAATTCTCGAAGAAGGGGCTGCGGCAATCCGGGTCCTCGGCAAGGTCGGGAAACTGATCATTGGTCAGGGTCTTGACCGGGCAGAGCAATCAGCCACCCAGGTTGCCGGTGATGTAGAGATTTCTCTGCCGCTGGCCGGCTTGGTGGATGTAGCTGAAGAAGAAAAACGTCTGCAGAAAGAGATTGCCAAAGGGCAGAAAGATGTCGATCTCTTTACCCAAAAACTCTCCAACGAAAAATTTGTCGCAAATGCCCCTGAACATGTTCTGGAAAAGGATCGTGGCAAATTGAAGGACGCTGAGGAGAAGATGATGGTTCTCAAGGAAAGCTTGAAGAAGATTCAGGCTTTAAAGTAGATACCGGAAGTAGTTGATGACAAAGGGCGACAGATTTTATATCTGCCGCCCTTTGTCGTCTGAATTGATCAGTTTTTAATGTCCCAACTCAACCTCTTCAAGAACCTCTGCAAGGTGTTTGCGGATTTGTATGCTGCTGTCCATGCTATCAATCTGAGCATAACGCCGGCAAGCAATTTCCATGGAAACGCCCTTGAGAAATGCCTTGGTTCGAGGAATAAAGGGAGCAGGCATTGAGAATTCACGCAAACCCATGCCGATCAGTAACAGCAGAGTCAGAGGATCCGTAGCCATTTCGCCGCACAGACTGACTCCCTTGCCCATCGACAGAGCCGTCCTGGTCACCTCATTGAGAACCTGCAGGACAGCGGGATGCAGTGGGTCATAATACTTGCTGACCAGCGGGTTATTGCGGTCGGCGGCCAACAGGTATTGAATCAGGTCGTTGGTGCCAAGAGCAAAGAAATCAACCAGGTTTGCCAGCTGTGGAACCAGGCGTACCGCAGCGGGGACTTCGATCATGACGCCGACGGGAACCTTGGCGGGACAATCGATACCTTCACTCATAAGATTCTGTCGAGCTTCTTTGATCACTTCCAGGCAATCGCGGGTCTCATCCATGCTGGAGATCATCGGAAAGAGTAATTTGACCGGGCCGTGCATGCCTGCCATGAGGATGGCTTCGATCTGGGTGCGGAAAATGTCGCGATTATCGAGAGAGACTCTCACGGAACGCCAACCCATGAAGGGGTTGTCCTCTTTCGGAGGGCTGAAATAAGGCAACGCCTTGTCGCCACCGATATCCAGTGTGCGAATGGTTACCGGCTGGCCATCGAATTCTTTAACCACCCGACTGTAGAGCTCGTACTGGTCATTGCGGCCGGGAAAGTCACCGCGAGCCATGTAGGGGAATTCCGTCCGGTAGAGACCGACACCCTCGGCACCAAAGCGCTTGGCAACGCTGATGTCGCTGATCAGGCCGATGTTGGCACGCAAGGTGATGCGTACGCCATCGCTGGTCATGGCAGGATGGTCGCGGTACTCATCGAGGCGGTTGAGTTCACGGTTCTGATCCTGCAGCAGTCGCCAGTACTCTTCCTTGACTGTCTCCAATGGATTTATATAGATACGTCCGGTGTTGGCATCGATGATCAGGTTGTCATCCGGGGCAATGTGCTTAAGGGCTCCCTGCACAGCAACAAGCGCAGGGATACCCATTGATTTTGCCATGATGACAGCATGAGCATTCATCTCTCCGGCCTCGGTGATGATACCGAGGATCTGCTCATTATCCAGTGCGGCCATATCCGAGGGCAGAATCTGTCTGGCAACCAGGATGCCGGGATGCTTCAAGTGCAGATTCTGTTCTGAAGAATTGCCGATCAGGTTGGCGAGGATGCGGCGTCCGATATCTTCCATGTCCGACGCACGCTCGCGGAGGTAGGGATCTTCCATATTATGGAAAACTTCAATGTAGTCAGCAACGGTTTTGCCCAGCGCATAAGCAGCGCTGTGGCCGTTTGATATCTCATTCTGAAGTTTGTTGATAAAACTGCGGTCTTCAAGAATCATCAGGTGCGTATGAAAAATTGCTGCATCGCTCTCGCTGAGGCGTTCTGCCACGCGCTTCTCAAGGAAGATCGTCTGGATACAGGTCTTTTCCAGAGCGCTTTCAAGATTGCTAAGTTCAGCTTTTATGTCGACTTCTTCTTCGTGGAGAATATCAGTAAAACCGAGCCGTTCTTCGAGAATTGCTGCTGGTCCAATGGCAACGCCGGGGTAGGCGACGCAACCTGTCAAAACGTTCTGCGGAGGGGGTTCGACTGCTTTTCCCTGAGCTGTTAAGGTCTGCTGTGCCTGGGCAAGGGCGTTGTTGACACGTTGACTTTCTTCTTGATGCAGGCGAATGGAATCCAGCAGGCGTGCATTGACGACAATGGAGGTGATCTGAAAGGCTATCGTCGACAGAGCGCTTATCTCTTCTTTGCTGAACTGTCGGGGATCTTTGGTCTGCAGTACTATCACGCCAAGAGGGTTACTGCGATCAAAGAGAGGGATGCCGAGGAACGAGTGAAAACGCTCCTCGCCGGTCTCTTTAAAATAACGATAGCTGGGGTGCTCATGGGGTTCTTCAATGGCTATTGCATGACGTTTCTGGGCGGCCATGCCGGTGAGTCCTTCTCCAATGCGCAGGGTCACTTTGCCCACTGCTTTGCGGGAAAGTCCTTTAGAGGCCTGCAAACGTAAGGTTTCATTGTCAGCGTCGAGCAGATAGATCGAGCAGACATCCGTATGCATGCGACGTGCAACAAGATTTACAATGTTGCGCAAGGTCTCATCGAGATCATGTGACTGGAGAATCAGTGCACTGATATCCTCAAGAGTGGTAATACCTATTTTTGAGTTTGGATTGCGTGGCATGGGATTGTCGGAGTTAGTTGTTGTTGACGCAGATATGATAGCTGACGCAAGTCTTTTTGGCGAACGAAAAATTCAGGAAAAGTTCAGGAGTAGAATTTCAGGGGGGGCGTCCGGTGCTGAATAAAAAAACGCCGCCCGGGGGAGAGAGGTCCCTGGCGGCGCAAACAAGGGAGTGGGAATCCTTGAATCGGAAACTGGTGTCCCTAGACAGTTAGTCAAGTTTACCAGCAACTAATGTGCCAAGATTTATTGGCGCCGTAAAATCTGTAAACCCCTTGTCGCTGAAGGCTTTTCTGGTGCTGGTGACCTGATGTGTTTTGAGGGGTGTGTGCCGAAAATGGCACGCAATATTGACGACAGCGGGGAAAGTACTGAAAAACCAGACAAAATGGCTGTGCCATTATTGTCACTGGGTACTGACGATTTATGACAATAATTGTCTTAAAACAATTTCATGTTGTTTTATTGCTTGAAGTTTGTCCCGTTAAGGCCGTTGCGATTAAGCATTCGATAGAAGCTGCGTCTGGGAATTCCGGACAGACGTGCGGCTGCAGAGACGTTGCCTTCAGCTTCACGCAGGTAGCGAGTCAGCAAATTCTTTTCGATCTGGTTAACATGTTGCTGACGTTGACTGCGCAAGTTGTCCTGATTCGTTTGATCCGGCGACTGCAAGACCAGATCTGCAAAAATCACGGGAAGATTCTCTAACCTGACAATCTTGTCGTGAGTCAGTACCGCGGCCCGCTCGATTATGTTCTGCAACTCACGGACATTGCCGGGCCAATGGTACTGGCGCATGGCCTGAACGGCTCGATCTTCAATCCCCAACAGGGTCTTGTTGACACGAGTGCTGGCTTTGGCAATAAAAGTCTGAAGCAGTTCATCAAGGGATTCGAGCCGGCTGCGTAATGGCGGCATGGTAATGGTGAATACGTTTAATCGATAAAAAAGGTCCTCGCGAAACCAGCCTTCTTCTACACCTTGTTCGAGATTACGATTGGTCGCTGCAATCAGGCGTACGTCTACTTTGGCTGAGGATGTGTCGCCGACCGGACGAATTTCACCACTGTCGAGAACGCGCAGGAGTTCAGCTTGAAGCTTGGGTGTGATGTCACCGACTTCATCGAGGAAAATTGTGCCGCCATCGGCTGCTTCGAAGAGGCCGCGTTTCTCACTGATTGCTCCTGTAAACGCACCTCTCTTATGCCCAAACAGTTCGCTTTCAAGAAGGCTGTCTGTCAAGGTTGTGCAATTGACCGAGACCAGCGGCTTATCGGACCGTTGACTCTGGGCATGGATTGCGCGTGCAGTCAGCTCTTTGCCAGTGCCGCTTTCACCTCGAATCAGTACTGTCGTTGGTGTAGGTCCAACCTGATGGATCAGCTTGATAACTTCTCTCGTGCGCTGGTCATTGCCGATAATCACCGTCGCGCCAAATTCCTGCTTCAAAGCGTGTTGCGCGAGCTCGTACTTCTGGGTGAGCTTGATGTGGTCTTCTTTAAGACGCTTAAGAGAGTAGGGAAGACACATGTCGCCATCAGCCAGTTCCCGGTATACAGCAACGGCATGTTCCCGACAGGTTGTGTAACCACAGGCGCCGCAGTTCAGTTCGTCATTTGTCTCATACTTGTCAGTCGCCTGGAGAATTTGCCGTAGACGTTCACTGCTTGGCGTTTTGAGACGTTCATGTTTGTTGGCAAAAGTTTTGCTGAAAACTGGTAATCGTATATCGGCCAGGTAATTCGATTTGGTCCGATAGTAAAGGTTCTGGTTCAGGTGCTGCTCGATAATCAGATTGCGTTTGGAGAAGGTGGTCAGGCGATTGTTCTTGCCTGGTCCTCCGATGCAACCGCCGTTGCAGAAGCGGATATCAACCACTTTTGGCGAAATCCGGCCTGCCGCAAGGTCTTTTATCACCTCCATGGCATTTTCTTCACCTTCAGTTTCCACGTAATCCTGATTGGTGATTTCACTGGCAATATCAAAAGACTTGAATGGTCCTCCGGAAATCGCAAAGAGCCGGCCACGCTGCGGCTGCATGCCGTCAAAGGCTGTTTCGCCAAGACGCTTCAAGTCGAGATTGCGGCCTTTGAACATCTCGCTGAGTTCCTGGTAGGAGATGACACAGTCAATAGCGCCTTCGGTCTGCTCGGCAGTGATTTCGAATTTTCCGGCAATGCAGGAGCTGATATAGACAACCGGGGTGTCGGTCGTGGTTCGACTCTTGATGAAGCGACCGATGGCAACCATCGGTGAGACCAGACCGATCAGATTCTTGAGCAGCTGAGGGTAGTGTCTTTGAATCAGGTCGACGATCGTCGGGCAGTGAGTTGTTATCAGCGGGTAGGGCCGGTTCTTTTCCAGATACGCACGGTAACTGTCGCGAAGCAGGTCGACGCCGGCAGCTCCTTCGTGGACTTCGGCAAAACCGAGCCGGCGCAGACCTGTAACCAGCTGGCCCGAGCGAAGGTCGTGGAAGAAGGCCGGATGTGAGCAACCTAGGATGGCAATAGGTGGTTTATCGGCTGCAAGCAGGTGATGGCACTCGCTGACATGGTCGGCGATAACCTTGGCCTTCTGCGAGCAGCTTTTGATACATTTGCCGCAGCCGATGCAGCGGTCGTCGATGACTTCAGCATGATTGCGGAGGACGCGAATCGCCTTGACCGGACAATTGCGGACACAGGCGTAACATTTTCTGCAGTTTTCCCTGATGGTCAGTATCTGGCCCATGGTTTAGTTGTCTCAGCTGCGCATATTGATGAACTGCAGATCTATACCAAAATCCTTGCTTTTGAGCAATTGAATAACATCCTGCAGATCGTCGATTTTCTTGCCGCTTACGCGCACCTGGTCCTCCATGATCTGCGCCTGAACCTTGAGCTTGCTTTCCTTGATCGCCTTGACGATCTCCTTGCCGCGCTCCTTGTCGATCCCTTGTAGAAGGTTGATCCGCTGGCGCATGGCGCCGTGCGAGGCCGGCTCCTTCTTACCGAAATCGAGGCAGGTGGGAGAGACGCTGCGTTGTGCCAATTTGCCGCGCAGGATGTCGACCACCGCAGTCAGCTTGTAGTCGTCGGCAGCAAGGATGACGATGCAGTCCTTTTCCAGATCGATTTCGTTGTGCGTGCCTTTGAAATCGTAGCGTTGGCCGACTTCCTTACGGGCCAGATTCACGGCATTGTCGACTTCCTGCTGGTCAACCTTGAAAACAATATCAAAGCTCGGCATATTTTATTTCTCCTGTCATATCGTTTGTGTCGCTGAAAGTTGGCTTAATGTGCCCCTGTTAAATACCGGGGTTGCGAAATCGTCCGACCTCACTGCTGAAATGGCAAGCCGCCTGATGCCCCGGTGCCTGCTCGAGCAGTGATGGATATTCCTGCCGACAGATCTCTTGCATATAGGGACAGCGTGGATGGAAATGGCAGCCATTCGGCGGATCAATCGGTGAGGGAATCTCGCCGCTTAAAACCTGATGCTTGCGTACCCGTTGCGGATCGGGAATCGGAACAGCATTAAGCAGAGCTTCGGTATAGGGGTGGCGCGGTTTTTGATAAAGCTGATCAGCATCAGCCACTTCGACGATCTTTCCCAGGTACATCACCGCCACTCTGTCACAGACATGCTCGATTACACCCAGATCATGGGAGATAAAAAGGTAAGTCAAGCCGAATTCCTGCTGAAGGTCTTTGAGCAGGTTGACGATCTGAGCCTGGATAGACAGATCCAGGGCTGAGACCGGCTCGTCGGCGACAACCAGGCGCGGTTGCACCGCCAGGGTGCGGGCGATGCCGATCCGCTGACGCTGGCCCCCAGAGAATTCATGGGGGTAGCGGTCGTAATGTTCAGGAGAAAGGCCGACTTTGTTCATCAGCGTAAGAACCTGCTCGCGGATCTGTTTGCCGCGGGCCAGGCCATGAATCACCAGCGGCTCACCGATGATCTCACCAACTCGCATGCGCGGATTGAGCGATGAATAGGGATCCTGAAAGATTATCTGCATGTCGCGACGCAGGGCGGTCAGTTTGCGCTTCGGCAAACCGGTGACCGGCTGACCGTCGAAGAGGATCGTGCCACTGTCCGGCTCGATCAGGCGCAGCAGAAGTTTGCCTGTGGTCGATTTGCCGCACCCGGATTCACCGACCAGACCGAGGGTCTCACCGGCTTTAAGTTCGAAAGACACACCGTCTACAGCCTTGAGCAGTTGCCTTGCCGCGCCGGGACGATTGGTGCTGACTTTAAATGCTTTGCGCAGATTTTGAACCGTTAGGAGGACCGTCATTATTGCACCTGCCAGCAGCGAACCCAGTGACCTGGCAGCACTTCCTTGAGTGACGGCAACTCACCGCGACATGGAGCAAAGGTTTCAGGACAACGTTCAAGAAAAGAGCAGCCGTGATCAGTGGCGCCGATTCTGGGAACACTCCCTTCAATGGGTACCAGCCGTTTACGGCGTTCACCGACAACAGGGATGCAGGCTAAAAGGCCCCGCGTATAAGGATGCTGAGGATTTGCGTAGAGCTCTTTCACAGGTGCGGTTTCGAGGATTAATCCGGCGTACATAATGGCCACCCGGTCTGCATTCTCGGCAACTACGCCCAGGTCGTGGGTGATCAGCAGGGTGGCCATATTGTGATCTGCCTTGATCTGGCCAAGCAGGTCCATGATCTGCGCCTGTATGGTGACATCAAGAGCGGTGGTTGGTTCGTCGGCGATCAGCAATTGCGGATCGCAGGCCAGGGCCATGGCGATCATGACCCTCTGGCGCATGCCGCCGGAAAGTTGATGAGGATAATCCTTAATCCTTTGCCCCGCTGCCGGGATGCCCACCTTGTGCAACAGTTCTGTTGCGATTTCAATTGCCTCTCGTTTATTGTGGCCGCGATGTAATTGCAGGCTTTCCATAATCTGGTCGCCGATGCGAAAGACCGGGTTGAGCGAGGTCATCGGTTCCTGGAAGATCATGCCGATGCGGTTGCCGCGAACCCGGCGTATCTCAGTCTCAGGCATATGCAGCAGATCGAGACCATCAAAGCGGATATTCCCCTGAACGATGCGCCCCGGTTCGGGGACCAGACGCAGCAGGGAGAGGGCAGTCATTGATTTACCACAGCCGGATTCACCCACCAAGGCCAGGGTCTCACCCCGGTTAATGATAAAATCGATACCCGCAATTGCCTTGACCAGGCCATCGCGGGCAAAGAAAAAGGTCTGCAGATTGCTGACTTCGAGAAGTATACTCATGATGACCTGTTGAAGGGCTCAGATTGAGTGTAAATGGAAGCATGCCCGGCAAGGGATGTCAATCTTAAAGCAGCTTAAAAACGGCTTGAAGCGACGACACGAAGTGAAGGATGCTGAGAGAGAAAGTCGAGAAATCTGCGAGCTTGATTATAGGCATTCCTTGTTTTTCGCCTCCTCGCATCGCTTCATGTTAAAGTAGCATTATTATCTACTGACAGGCGCACTATGAATAATTATGTTGATCTTCATCTTCACAGCACCTACTCCGACGGTGTCCTGACTCCGACCGAGCTGGTTGCTGCTGCCGCAGACCTTGGTTTGCGGGCGATTGCCCTGGCTGATCACGACAATGTGGACGGCCTCCCTGAAGCACTCGCTGCCGGAAGAAAGTATGGTGTCGAGATAATTCCGGCCGTTGAGCTTTCGGTCCACTGGCAGGACCAGAATGATCTGCACCTGCTCGGTTACGCCTTCGATCACGAAAACGCTGCGCTGCAAAAAACCCTCGGCGAGTTTCGTGATTTCCGGGCCGGACGTAATCAACGCATCCTCGCAAATATTAACCTGCGACTCATGGCCGAGGGTCGACAGCCTCTTGATTTCCAGGATGTCCGCCGACGGGCCGGGGGAACCCTCGGTCGTCCTCATATCGGTCAGGCACTGGTTGCAGGAGGTTATGTACGCGATATGGAAGAAGCTTTCATCAGCTACCTTGTCCCCTGCAATGAGCCGAAACGATTTTTTCCTCTAGCGGAGGCAATCAGCCTGATTCATACCGCCGGTGGTTGTTCGGTGCTTGCCCATCCGCCATTTATCAACGTCAGCGATAATCGCCTGTTGGATTTACTCGACGCATTCATCGCATTAGGCCTTGATGGCCTGGAGGCACACAGCTCAGGGGCTGGCAACGATGGCATCGATCGCTACATTACCATGGCTCGCAGGAAGAACCTGATCGTGACTGGCGGCTCTGATTTCCATCAGCCGATCAAAGGTGGTATTGTCATGGGGGTTGGCCGAGGCAACCTGAAGATTCCTTATCGCTGTGTTGAGGAGATTCGGGAGGCAGCTGCACGAAGAGTCGATCAACAAAGTAATGATTTGTAGTCTCCGTTCAACTTCTCTCCGGTTGATATGAGGCACTAAAACCGCCATGTCCGGGAAGCAGTAATTCCGGACATTTCTGCAAGACCCACGCACGAATCTCCTCTTTACAAGGAAAAATTTATGAAATCGATTCAAAAGGTGTTCCTGTCGGTCACTTTTTTGACCCTGTTAGTCGCAGCACCAATTTGCGAAAACACATTCGCCTCGGAAGAGATGGCCATCAACATCTCACTGCCCGCAGAAATCCTCTATGAGATCATCAGCGATGCACTGCCGATACCGCTTGAGGGGAACCAGGCGCTGGTGGATGGAAATATCACGATAGATTCTCTGGACAAACTTCAAGTGAAAGATAATTCAATTGTTCTTCAGGGAGTAGTCAAGGGTGAAAATCTGTCTATGAGCACCAGGATTGCAGGGAGGGATCTTAACATGAAACTTGGAAACGCCATTTTGCCGGTAACCTGTGAGCTTCTCATGCGTTTTGATAAAATCAGGAAGATCCTGTTCCTGACCCCCCGATTTTCTAAACCGGATAAAGCCGGCGGTGGGACGGAGCTCGGCGATGTGCTCCTGCCAGTTCTCACGGCCTTTGCGGACCGGGAACACCCGGTCGAGTTTGATGCTATTAAGCCACTACTGGCCAAGGTGGGCAGCCGTAACATACCTATCAATCTGGGGCTGGTTGATATACAGGCGAAGCAGGGAATGATGATCATCAAACTGAGACCCGAAGTGAGTAAGACACAGTAACCCGTTCAGTTACGGTGCTTTCCTTGAGAGTATTTCCTGATAAACTTTTCCTAGCAGCCTGTCGGACTATCCATGAGCCGGCTGCAAATCCGGCTGTTTGGCCCATATTTCAGCTCCTTTTTGGTCCATAGCTACAGCTATGAACCTGCAAATGAGCTAAAATCTGTTCTCAAACATCCAAATTTTCGCTTCGGCCCGTATAGTCCGACAGACTGCTAGACAAATTATCAACGCTGGAGGAACCTATGCGGATTATTCTCATCGGCGGGACGGGCACTATCGGCAGCGCGGTCTATGAATTGCTCTCCGGAACACACGACGTGGCGCGTGGGACGCGAACAGGGGAGGACCTGCAGGTCGATATGGCCTCTACAGACTCAATCCGGAAGATGTTCGGCAAGGCGGGGCGCTTCGACGCGCTGGTCTGTGCCGCAGGTCAGGCACGCTTCGCACCGTTTACCGAGCTTGGCGACGAAGACTTCAGCTTCTCCCTGGAGAACAAGCTCATGGGTCAGGTAAATCTGGTGCGAATCGGCAAGGAGTTCATCGAGGATGGCGGTTCCTTCACCTTGACCAGCGGCATCCTGGCACAGCAGCCGATGTCGGGCAGCGTTGCCGTCAGCCTGGTCAACGCCGGCCTGGAGGGATTTGTACGGGCCGCCGCCCTGGAAATGTCCAGGGGGATACGGATCAACGTGGTGAGCCCTCCATGGGTTCGGGAGACCCTGATTAAAATGAAACGGGATCCCGCCCCCGGCATGCCTGCCGAGCAGGTGGCCAAAGCCTACCGGAAGTGTGTGGAGGGCCATCATTCCGGCGAAGTGTTGTCGCCTTGAACCAGCCGGGTAAAAATCGTTTTTCTCGATCTCGAATTTTTGATGTTTGCAGGAACAAAGTGTTTATTTCGTGTCATGGTGACTTTCCGATATGATGGCATATGAAAATGTCGAGGTCCTGAAAAAGCACCATGACATCATAGGGTTGCCTTTTTGGTTGCCTTTTTACGATGCTATCAGGAGGTGTTCGGCAAGAATTTTGAATCCGATGCCAATCAGGATGCACCCCCCCAATATTTCCACTCTGGAGCCCCAGCGATTACCGATGCGACCACCCATCAACATACCGGCGATGGTCAGCACTCCAGCAACCAGGCCGATGACCAGAGCCGGTATCCAGATCGACACGCCGATAACGCTCAGAGAAAAGCCGACTGCCAGGGCATCAATGCTGGTGGCAATGGAGAGCAGAACCAGGCTTAAACCTCTGGTCGGATCACGATCAGCAGACTTTTCTTCATTACTGCATGCCTCGTGAATCATGCGTCCGCCGATCAGTGCCAGTAAACCGAAGGCAATCCAGTGATCCCAGGCCGAAACCCACTGAATGATAGTCAGTCCGGCCAGCCAGCCGATCACCGGCATCATGGCCTGGAAAAGTCCGAAGTGGAAACCGAGGCGAAACAGGTGGCGTCCCGTCAGACGCGACAGCACAGCCCCGGTACCGAGGGCGACGGCAAAGGCATCCATTGCCAACGCCAATGCTAGTCCAAAAAGAGTTATGGTATCCATCGTTTTTCCACGTCAGTGTTTTCAGTGATCTGTTGTCGAGTATAAGGCGAGTTATTATGAAAGATTGACCACGATTTCAATCATTTCGAATTATTCGTAATCCCTCTCTTGTCTAATGCCGGTTGTATCAGTTAGAATGCGTCCTGGCTTTCCATTTTGAGGAAGAATTGTATGGCAAATGTCTGCCGGTAACAATGTTGGAGATAGATGAACTTATGCGTTCTTTACTAATCCTTATAGCGGTCCTTTTCGTAGCGAATAGTGCTCTTGCCATGTCTACTGACGGATGCGGTGCCGGTTCCTGTGTCGATTGTCACAGCCTTAGCAAGGCAGAAACCGAACAACTTCTCGGGAGTATGGTTGACAAGGTCAACAGCGTAGAGTTTTCAGATGTCCCTGGCTTATGGGTGGCGGAGGTTGAAAAGGACCAGAAGAAGATACCGGTCTATATCGATTTTTCCAAGCGGTATCTGGTCTCGGGCAATGTGATCCGTCTCAATGACAAGGAAAATCTTACAAGCGAGTACAGTGCCCGGATGAATAAGGTCGATGTCAGTAAAATTCCATTGGCAGATGCGCTGCTTCTTGGCAAGCCGTCGGCCAGAACCAAGGTGATTGTCTTCACTGACCCGGAATGCCCCTACTGTAAGAAACTTCATGAGGAGCTCAAAGACGTTGTGCGGCGTGATCCTGAGATTGCTTTTCTGATCAAACTCTACCCACTCAAAATGCATCCCAATGCCTATGAAATCTCCAGGAGTATTGTCTGCAATAATTCCATGGAACTCCTTGAAATCAGCTTTGCCGGCAAGCCGGTGCCGCCGGCAAATTGCGATACTGCTGCGGTCGATCAGACGCTGGCCCTGGCTGCTGATCTGGGCATCAGTTCAACCCCGACTCTGGTGCTGCCTGACGGCCAGGTTGTCCCTGGCTACAAAACGGCTGAAGCACTCTTGACGCTGATAAGTATGAATGTCGCACAAGCGATTGTGCAATAAAAAATGTGCTGCCCCTTGCCTTTAGTCCGTCTATCTGATATGACAACCTACCAAAGTATCCGTGTGTAGACTTTGGGCGGGTACTTTAGTTGTTCTGTTTTTCTTTCGGGAGGCAAGATTCATGGGTTTGATGGATGGCAAGCGTGGCGTTATTTTCGGAGTTGCTAACGACAAGAGCATTGCTTGGGGTATTGCCCAGCAGTTGCACGCTGCCGGTGCCGAACTGGCTTTTACCTATTTAAACGGGGCGCTGGAAAAACGTGTTCGTCCTCTGGCTGCAAGTATGGGATCCACGATTATCCTGCCGTGCGATGTTGGCTCTGATGATGAGATTGCTGCAGTTTTTAAAGAGCTTGAGCAGCAATGGGGAACAATCGACTTTGTCGTTCATGCGGTTGCCTTTGCCAATCGTGAGGAACTGAAAAACCCCTTCACCCAGACCAGTCGCGAAGGTTTCGCTCTGGCGCTGGATGTCAGCGCCTATTCGCTGGTCGCCATGACCCGTTATGCCCTGCCCTTGATGCCGGAAGGTGGCAGTATCGTCACTATGACATACCTCGGTGCCGTGCTGGCCGTTCCCGGCTATAACGTGATGGGAGTTGCCAAGGCTGCTTTGGAATCCTCGGTTCGTTACCTGGCTGCCGAGCTAGGTCCGCAAAAGATCCGGGTCAACGCCGTCTCTGCGGGACCGATCAAAACACTGGCAGCATCCGGTGTCGGTAATTTCAAAGAAAAGCTACACATCATGGAGGTGCGCAGTCCATTGCGGCGAACAGTCACTCAGGAGGAAGTTGGCAAGGCAAGCCTCTATCTTCTCTCAGATCTTTCTACCGGGGTCACAGGTGAAATCCATTATGTCGATGGCGGCTTCAATATCTCGGCGGAATGATTAATCTTATTGCATATACAGTAGGTAAAAAAGGCCCCTTGTAGGGCCTTTTTTGCGTATGATATACAATGATAATCTGTTAGGACAGAGCAGTTTGGAACACAGAATGCATCAGACCGAATATCTAAGACAGAATTCTGCGTTCATGGATGATCTATTATGATCTACGGCAGTACAACAGGGCTGAAACCCAGTCTAATCAAGGCTCTCGAAAGAATCTACCATCGTCGTATACCGGCTGGTGAGGTGATTAGCCCTGAGTTGGCCCGCTACCTGACGGAGCAATCCCGCGCACTGCGTCGCCAGATCGGCCTGATTGTCGATCGGAGCGGCGAGGTGAAGTTTGTCATACTTGGCGATGATCGTGAACTTGTCATCCCCGATCTGACCGGCTTTGGTCTTGG
>Ga0214472_10001908_pt1 | contig 22630 bp, 21 predicted proteins | sample RVTome_6_FD_207662 | JGI IMG/M metagenome (GOLD analysis project Ga0214472, IMG submission 207662) | Soil microbial communities from uranium-contaminated site in the Upper Colorado River Basin, Wyoming, United States - RVT140D175 | ecosystem: Environmental > Terrestrial > Soil > Contaminated >...
CGCCTCTACGCAAACGATGCGGCGCTCGCGCATTTCGAGCGCGCGCTGGAAGTCGCGCCGGAGCCGGGGCGGCCGGAAATCGCGCTCGCCGTCGCCGACCTATGCGAGCTTCGTGGAGACTACGATCGCGCCCTCGCCGAATACGAACACGTTCGCGACGCGACCGGGGACGTGCGCGCGTGGCGCGGCATCGCCGCAACGATGCGAAAGCGCGGCGACTACGACGCGACCATCGCGATGATCGATGCGGCGTTGGAGGCCGGGGCCGCCGACGAAGCGTCGCTTCGCTTGGAGCACGGCTGGACGCTGTCGGTCGCCGGCCGCTATCGCGATGCGATCGCGTCGCTGCGCGCCGGCCTGGACGCCGCGGCCGCGCGTCGCGACGACGTCACCGCCACCCTGCTGCTCGAGCTCGCCCGCGCCGAGACCGTCGAGCGCGATCTTGACGTCGCGCTGGCGCACGGGGAATCGGCTCGCCGGATCTTCGCCGAGCGAGGCGACGAACGCGGGCTGGCCAGCAGTATCCGGATTGTCGCGGCAGCGCTGCATCGCCTCGGCAGGCTGGATGAAGCCGCCGCCGCGCTGGAGGAGGGTCTGTCGCTGGCCGAGCGGACCGGCGACGTCGAAGAGCTCGGCGCGTGTCTGATCAACCTCGGGATGGTCGAGCTGGAACGTGATCGAATCGAGGATGCCATCGAATGCGACCGGCGGGCCATCGCCGAGTTCGAGCGCATCGGCCATGCGAGCGGCCGCGCCATCGGCTACGGCAATCTGGCCGAGAAGCTGCTCCGCTCCGGCGATCTGGACGAGGCGGCGCACTGGTGCGACCGGGCGCTGGCGCACGCACGGGCGATCGGGCACCAGCCCACGATCGCCGACGCGACGCGCACGCGTGCGCTGATCGCGCTGCAACGCGGCGATGTGGCCGAAGCGCGCGTGGTGGCGGAGGAAGCGGCGCGCGTCTACGACGCCATGGGAGTCCCGGCTGAAGCGGCCGAGGCCCGCCGGATCGGCCACCCCACCGGCCCCTGACGTCGGTCGATGATGTCGATACCCTAGGTTGCGCGCTTGCGCAGCGCGTCCATGTCGAGCACGGTGATCACCTTTCGGGCGGTGTCGATCACGTCTCGTTCGCGCAGCGCGCGCAGCGCTTTGCTGACCGCCTCGCGGCTGGATCCGGTCCAGCCGGCGATCTCCTCTTGGGAGAGCGGCAGCGCGATCTTGACGTCGCCGCCGGCTCCGGCCTCGCCGAAGCGTTCGGCAAGCTCGAGCAGGCGACGCGCGACGCGGCCGACCGAATCGTAGGCGCCGAACTCGATGCGTTTGCGGTCGGCGTCGCGCAGCCGGCCTGAGACGATCTCGAGCAACGCGAACGAAGCCGCCGCGTGCGCCGAGAGATACTGCTTGAACGCATCGGCGGGCACGACCGTCGCGCGCACGTCCTCCAGCGCCGACGCGGTCGCCGACAACGGCTCGCCGTCGAGCACTGACAGCTCGCCGAGCAGGTCGCCGGCGACGCGCACCGCAAGTACGATCTCGCGGCCGTCTTCGGTGAACGAGGAGATCTTCACGCGGCCGTCCTCGATCAGGATTACGTTCGCGGAGCGGTCGCCTTCCAGCAGCATCGTGGTCCCGGCCGGATAGCGTCGCGACCGGCCGGCGTCGCGGAGCGCCCCGAGGTCTGCGGGAGAAAGGACGCCGGCGAACCCGCCCGCAACGCCCGCTTCGGCCCCCATGAATCCCGCCCCTCAGTCCGCGTCGGCGAAGCCGATTGAAAACAGCGAGTCCAAGTCGTGGCGCGAATACGCGCGGAACGCGATCAGGGTCTGCGTGGCCGTGATCGACGGGATGCGGGCGATCTCGGCGGTCACGACATCCGCGAGCTGTTCGTGCTCGGCGACGCGAACCAGCGCAACCAGGTCGTATTCGCCGGAGACCGAGTAGACCTCTGAGACGTGTTCGAGGTCGGCCAGCGCCTGCGCGGTCTCGGGCACCTTGTGCACGTCGCTGTTGATCAGAACGATCGCGGTCACCATGGCGGCGCTGAGTCTACCCCGCCGGACGGGGGGCGGGTGGACGGGAGTTTCCGGCTCGCCCCGGGAGGATTGTCCCCACCCGGCGCAGAAGTGGCTCGACGTCCAATCGATCCAGGGGAGGTTGATCGTGAAGAAGCGTCATGCGCGACCTATCGCCGCCGCCATCGCGCTCGTCGCGCTGGCCGCCGGCATGCCTTCGACCACCGCGGTCGCGGCCGGCTACGAGGCCGAGATCCGGCGCACCCAGTTCGGGATTCCCCACATCAAGGCCGAAGGATGGGGAAATCTGGGCTTCGGCGTCGGCTACGCCTTCGCGCAGGACAACATCTGCGTGATGGCCGACACCTTCGTCACGGTCAACGCGGAGCGGGCCAAGTATTTCGGTCCGGACGGAACCTATCGCTCGGAGGCCAACGGCGTGGTGCCGCGAAACATCGACAGCGACTACTACTACCAGTGGATCAACGAGTCGGGTGTGATCGAAGGGCTCGTCGACGGCACCTGGCCGAACGTCGAGCCGCTCTCGCAGCCCGTCGTGCAGCTCAGCGAAGGATGGGCCGCCGGCTACAACGCGCAGCTTGCCGCCATCGGCGGCGCGGCCGGCGTGAGCGATCCGGCGTGCTCGGGCGCCGCATGGGTCCGCCCGATCACGGTCCGCGACGTCTACCGCCGCTACTACCAGCTCATCATGTTCGCCTCGAAGGGCGCGTTGCTGAACTACATCGTCGGCGCGCAGCCGCCGCTGCCCGGCGCGCCCACTCCGCAGGCCTCAACGGCCGACGTCGACAAGCTCCCGCGGGGCGAGAACCTCGGGATCGGATCGAACGCGTGGGCGCTCGGTGAGGCCGCGACCGACACCGGCCGCGGGATGCTGCTGGGCAACCCGCATTTCCCGTGGCGCGGTCCGGAACGGTTCTACGAGTTCCATCTCACCTGGCCGGGCAAGGTCAACGTGATGGGCGGCGCGTTGTTCGGCAGCCCGCTGGTGCACATCGGCGTGACCGATCATGTCGCCTGGAGCCATACCGTGTCGGTCCCGTATCGATTCACGCCCTACGAGCTGAAGCTGGTGCCGGGCGACCCGACCGCCTACGTCTGGGACGGCGAAATCAAGCGAATGAAGACCACGACCGTCACGGTGGACGTCAAGCAGCCCGACGGTTCGATCGCGCCGTCATCGCACACGTTCTACGAGGCGCATTTCGGTCCGGTGATCAACTTCGAAGGCGCACTGATGCCGTGGACGCCGGCCGTGGCCTACGCGCTCAAGGACGCGAACGAAGACAACTTCCGCGCGCTCGAGCATTTCCTCGAGGTCAACCAGGCCGAGACGGCGGGCGAGGTCTACAACACGCTTGCCGAGCACGTCGGCATTCCGTGGGTGAACACGATCGTCGCCGACGATCGCGGCGCGGCCTTCTACGCCGACATGTCGGTGGTGCCGCACCACACCGACGAGCAGCTGACGCGGTGCGCGACCGTCGTCGGCGAGGCGTTGAAGGCGCTCGCGCGGTTGCCGGTGCTCGACGGACGTCCCGACTGCATGCCGGGGACCGACGCGGACGCGCCGGTGCCGGGGATCCTGGGTGCGGGCAAGCTGCCGAGCCTGTTCCGGCGGGACTACGTCGCGAACTCCAACAACAGTCACTGGCTGCCGAACGAGCTTCAGCCGCTGGAGGGATATCCGTACGTGACCGGCGCCGAGCGTTCGGCGCTCACGCCGCGCGCGCGGCTGGGCCTGACCATGATTCGCGAAGAGCTGGCCAACGGCGGGACGTTCACCTTGGAGGAGGTGCAGCAGGCGGTCTTCAACAACCGGCAGTATCTCGGCGAGATTCTCGGCGACGACCTGATCGACGCGTGTCGCCAGACGCCGCAGGTTCCGATCCAGGAAGGCAACGGCGTCGTCGTAGTGGACCTGACCGAGGCGTGCGACGTTCTGGACGCATGGGATCGCAAGGCGAATCTGGACTCGGAAGGCACGGCGATCTTCCGCGAGTTCGTCAACGCGGCGTACGCGGCGAACACGTTCTGGCTGGACCGATTCGACGCCAGCCGGCCGGTGGACACGCCCGGGAAGCTGAACGCGCTTTCGCCCGAGGTTCGCCAAGGGCTGGCGCGCGCGGTGCGCAAGCTTCAGAATGCCGGGGTCGCGTTGGACGCGAAGCTGGGCGATATCCAGCGGGCGAAGCGCGGACCGCTGTCGATTCCGATCCACGGTGGATCCGAGCACGGCATGTTCAACTACATCCTGAGTCCGTTCAACGCGGCCGAGGGCGGCTACACGGATACGACCTACGGGTCGAGCTTCGTGATCACGGCCACCTGGGATGCCATCGGCAAGCCGCGCGCCGAGGCGATCCTGACCTACTCGCTGTCCACCGACCCGACGTCGCCGCATTTCGCGGACCAGACGGTGGCGTACTCCAGCAAGCAGTGGGTGCCGCTCCACATGGACGAGGCAGCCATCGCCGCCAACCTCGTCTCGACGGTCACCGTAACCGGATAGCGAAGCAGAGATCGAAGGGCTCCGGCGATCGACCGCCGGAGCCCTTCCCCCTGCCGTACCTGTGCGACTCGCCCCGGCATTCTTATCGGATATCGGCGATCGTCACGCCGGTCGCGTGGGAGGCCAGGCGCTTGAGGTCTTTCGGATCCACGGTTGCGATCATTGCGCCGCCGGCGAGGTCGGCGACGGCAACCGTGAACGCGTCCACGGCCATCGCGGAGCCGGCTCCGATTCGTCCGAGCAATTGGCCGGCACGGACGCCGACGCGGGAATCCACGGGATGGACCTCGATGCGCTCGCGACGAAGCCCGGCGAAGACCGCGGCGTCGGCGGCGCGACCGCGGACGACCTCCGCGAGGATCGACGCGACGGTGGCGATGGGCAGATCGCGCGCTCGCATCTGGTGGACGAGCGCGCGGACGCGGTCGCGACGCTTGGCCGGACCATGGGCGACGGCCGAGATCGCTTCGCTGTCGAGCAGCAGCATCAGCCTGCGCGCCGGCCACGCTTGCGACGTCCGGCTTCCCACTCGTCAACGAGCGTCGCGGCCCATTCGAGGGTCTCCGCGGGAACCGGACCGTGGTCGCGCTCCATCTCGGCCAGCCACTCGTCGACGGCCATCAGGTGCTTGAGGCGGTCGAGATATGCGCTCACCGCGCTATCGACCGCCGCGGAAAGGCTGCGGGCCCCGACGAGCCGGCGAAGCTGTTCAAGGTGGGCGCCGTCCAGCGTGAGCGTGACTTTCTCTTTCGGCATAGTCGTATGGTAGTACGTTTATACGACATTGATCAAGCGCCGGTCGCGCGGCGGGCTTTGGTGAGGCGGCGTTGCCAGGCGGCGATGGCGTGGCCGCCGCGGAGGGGCAGTGCGAGCGTTCCGCCGGCGGAGAGCAACCGGACGCCGCGGCGGCGGGTGAGCCAGGACCACAGCAGGCGGGGCTCGTCGGCATGGCCGTCGGCGTCCACCGGAAGCGCGCGGCCGCCCACCGATTCCAGCGTCCCGTCGGCGATCACGACGGTCACGCCGCCCGAATCCAGCACCACGCGTCCTGCCCCGCGCAACGCGTCCACGGCTCGCCGGCGTGCCAGCGCATGCACGAGCGAGAACGCGCGGTCGCGCACTCCGGCGGCTTCCTCATAGCGGGTCTCGCGCGAGAGCCGGTCGAGTCGTTCGTCGATGGCGAGCAGCGCCACCGTTGGGTCGCCCTCCAACGCGGTCCGCACGGGCGTGAGCGTGGCGGCGTACGCATCCGGGTCGACGCGGCCGTCGCACGGCGCCAGGCACCGGCCGATTTGGGCGAGCGCGCACGGATCGAAGCGGGTTTTCGCGCCGATCCGATCGTTGCAGCGGCGCACCGGTGCCGATTCTTCCAGCGCTTCGCGCAGCGCGGTCGCGGCGGCCGACGACAGCGGCCCGATCGAGCCTTCGCCGGCCGTGCGCGCGACCGCGATGCGCGGGAACCGTTCGGCCGTCAGACGCACCCACGCCGAACCCGCGTTGCCGCGGCCGGCGCGGTTGTACGGCGGACGATGCTTGCGGATCAGCCGCGCCTCCAGGACCGCCGCTTCTATCTCCAATGCGGTTTCGTGATGCTCGATCCGGTCCATCTCGCGCAGCAACGCACCGATGCGGCGGCGATCCTCGCTCGAAAAATACGAGCGTACGCGGGTGCGCAGATCGGTCGCTTTTCCGGCGTAGAGCAGCGCCCCGTCGGCGGCGCGGAACAGATAGACGCCCGGCGCGTGGGGGAGCGGATCGGCCAGCATCCGCTTGCGCGCCTGCGGATGCCCGCCGGCCGTCTGGAACCAGAGCAGATCCTCCAGATGGTTCACGCCCCAGCGGCCGCCCAGTTCGAGCAGCGCGTGCAGCACGTCGGTCGCCGCCCGCGCGTCGTCCAGCGCGCGGTGCGACGGCAGCCGGCCCCGCAGCGAGCGGGCGAGCGTTTCCAGACGAAGGTTTGGAACCTCGTCGCGCACCAAGCGTCGCGCGAGCCGCACCGTGCACACGACCGGGTTCTCCATCCGTCCGTAGCCGAGCCGCTCGGCTTCGAAGTTCAGAAAGCGCGTGTCGAAGGATGCATTGTGGGCGACGACGACCGCGTCGCCGCAGAACTCCAGGAACGCCGGCAGCGCCTCTTCGATGCGCGGCGCGCCGATCACCATCGCACTGGTGATCCCGGTCAAGACCGTAATCATCGGAGGGATGTCGCAGCCGGGATCGACCAGCGTCTGGAATTCGCCGAGCACCTCGCCGCCGCGAACCTTGACCGCGCCGATCTCGGTGATGGCGCTGCCGCCCGGCGCGCCCCCGGTCGTTTCCAGGTCCACGATGCAAAAGGTCGTCTCGACCAGGGCCGAGCCCAGATCGTCGAAGGATCGTTGGAGGGTCTTCATCGCACCGGCTCCGACCATACGGGAGCGGGCCGACAATAACCGAACGTCTGTTCGACCTCAAGGATCCCGGTATACTGCCGCCGCCGTGACCGACGACGACCTCCGCTATCGCTGCAACGCGTGCGGGAACCTGACCCGCTTCGACGTGACCTCGCGGCGGCGCACGCGCGCCTTCCACCACTACACGCTCGGCGGCGACCTGGCGATCGAAGAGGAAGAGATCCTCGAACGCGAGATCGAAAAGGTCACCTGCCGCTGGTGCGGCGCGTCGGATCAAATCGAGTCGATCCCGCCCGCGGAGGGCGCTGTCCGATGACCCGTCCGCTCGAAGGTGTTCGCGTCCTGGACCTGACCCGGTTGTTGCCCGGCGGGTTCGCGACCCTGATCATGGCCGACCTCGGCGCCGACGTGCTCAAGATCGAAGAGCCGGGCAAAGGCGACTACGTGCGCTGGACGCCGCCGTTCGACCGCGACGTCTCGGCCGGCCATCTGGCGCTGAACCGATCGAAGCGGTCGATGACGCTCAACCTCAAGCACGAGCGCGGCCGTGAGATCCTGCTGCGCCTGGTCCGCGACGCCGACGTGCTGATCGAATCCTTCCGCCCCGGCGTGATGGAGCGGCTCGGCGTGGGCTACGAGGCGCTGCGCGCACAGAACCCGCGGCTGGTCTACTGCGCGATCACCGGCTACGGGCAGGACGGTCCGTACCGCGCGAAGGCCGGCCACGATATCAACTATCTCGGCTACGCCGGGGTGCTCGGCCTGACCGGCCCGGCCGGCGGCGACCCGGTGATTCCGGGCGTGCAGATCGGGGATTTGGGCGGCGGCGCGCTGATGGCGCTCGGCGGCATGCTCGCCGCGCTCTACGATCGCGAGCGAAGCGGCGAGGGACGGTTCGTGGACATCTCGATGACCGACGGCGCGATGGCGTGGCTGTCGTTTCACGCGCAGGCGCATCTGTTCGAAGGCGGCGAGCCGCCGCGCCGCGGGGAGATGCGTCTGTCGGGCGGGATGGCCTGCTATCAGATCTACCGGTGCGGCGACGGAAAGCACGTCACCGTCGGCGCGCTCGAGCCGCAATTCTGGGCGACGCTCTGCACGGCGCTGGGCGTGCCGGAGCTGATTCCGAAGCATCTCGGCGACGAGGACACGCAACGCGAGATGATCGAGATCCTGTCGTCGGTGTTCGCGTCGATGCCGCGCGACGAGTGGGTCGCCGCGCTCGCGGATCTGGACGCGTGCGTCGGGCCGGTCAACAATCTGGACGAGGCGCTCGCCGATCCGCACCTTCGGTCGCGCGCGATGATCGTCGCGATCGGGGACCGGACCGTGCTGGGCAATCCGGTGCGCCTGTCGGGGTCCGAGAGCCGGTACCGCGACGCGCCCGGGTTCGGCGACGCGACCGAGGCGGTGCTGTCGGCCGCCGGATACGCGGGCGAGGAAATCGCGGCTCTGCGCGACTCCGGCGCGATCTGACGGCACCCTCCTAGATGATCTCTTCGAACTCGTCGGCACTGCAATTGGGGCAGGCGGGCGCCGGGTGGCGTCCCTCGACCTCGAACTCGTTGCCGCACGCGACGCATCGAATCTGCTTGGTGTCGTGGATGACATCTCCGGCGTGGACGGTCATCGGTCCTCCTTCGCTCGGAATCCCTTCCTCGTCACTCCTTCCCAGGTCCGGTGGAGGCGAATCAAGCAAGCGCCGGCCTGGGCGCCGCTTGTTGTCGTACCCCTCTCCTAGGGTGAATGGAGTGAAGGAGGTGGTGACCCATGACCAGAGCCGGATCCAGAGCGGGGACCGGAGCGGGACCCTCGGACGTCGAGTCGGGATACCTGATCGACTGCGGAACGTGCGTGATGCGCTCGACCGATGCCTGCCGCGAATGCGTGGTGACGGCGATCGTGAACCCGCCGGAGGGCGCGATTGTGTTCGACGCGGCCGAAGAGCGAGCGATCCGCGCGATGGGGACGGCCGGCTTGCTCCCGTTGGTCCGGTACCGGCCCGGCACCGAAGCCGTCTAGCGTCGCGGGCCTCGCCGTCCGATTCGCTCCCGGGTTCCTTGCGGGGAGTGGACGAAACGGCAAGAATGCCGAGCGTATCCGGCTTTCCCTGGGGGTCCGTTGATCAAGCTCCGTCTGATCGGGTCGAGCGCCGACCTGAAGCATCTCGTCTATTCGAACAAGAGGACGGGCAAGAAGGGCAGCCATCTCGTCGCGATCGACGACGGTCTGTTCGACGTGCTCGAAGACGTCGTGCGCCGTCGCCGCCGCGGAGAGGCCGGCGACGACGAGGACAACACGCCTCGTCCGGTCGCGCCGCGCGTTCAGTCGAAGCTGCCGCCCCGCGAGGTACAGCGGCTGTTGCGTGCCGGCCGCACGCCCGAGCAGGTCGCGAAGGCGGCCGACGTTCCGATCGCTTGGGTCGAGCAGTTCCTTGTGCCGGTCCTGTACGAGCGGCAAGGGATGGTGCGCGAGGCGCAGCGCGCGTGGCTGAGCAAGCAGCGGCTGGGCGAGAGCGGGCTGTCGCTCGGAGAAGCCGTCGTGGCCAACCTCCGCAGCCGCCATGTTCGCCTCGGCGAGGGCGCGGTGGCCGGCGCGTGGGACGCAACGCGCACGGAAGGGCAGCCCTGGACGATATCGCTGCGATTCCGATTCCGCGGCCGCGAGCAGCGCGCGACGTGGAAATACGATCCGGCTCGCCGCAGCGTGACGGCCGCGAACCGGCTCGCCGCCGACCTCGGCTGGGTCGCGCCCGGCCGCCGGCTTCGGACGGCGGAGCGAACCTCGCGTTTCGTCTCGCCCGAGTCACACGCTCGCCGCGAAGCGGCAGCCACCGAGAAACCGGCCCGCAAACGCACGGTTGCCAAGAAGCGCGCCCCGGCCAAGAGGCGCACGGCGGCGAAGAAGCGAACGGTTGCGCGGCGGCCGGCCAAGAAGCGAACGGTTGCGCGGCGGCCGGCCAGGAAGCGCACGGTTGCGAAGAAGCGCGCGCCCGCCAAGAAGCGGACGGTTGCGAAGAAGCGAACGGTTGCGCGGCGGCCGGCCAGGAAGCGGACGGTTGCGAAGAAGCGCGCGCCGGCAAAGAAGCGCGCAACGGCGCGGCGACGCGCTCGCCGGTAGCATCCGGGGCGTGTCCGCCCCTCGCTCGCGCATCCATCGGGTACTCCTTGCTGCGCATTTGAGGCACCGCTCTGTTCACTCTTGCGATGACCATGACCTGGCAGAGATCAATGGATTCTTTCCGCCCGGTTGGCAGAATGGCCAGCACAGGTTCTGACGAGGTGGTCACCATGCGTAGATCGAAGATGGTGTTAACTGGAATCGCCATGATGACGCTCGTCGGGTGTGCGTCCGGCGAGCGGGCATCGTCCCCACAGGAGCCCGGCGCTGGAGCCACGATGTTCACGGATGGCGCTGCTCTCCGTCGGTTCGCGAGCCTGGAGGAAATGACCAGGTTCTCAGATGCGGTGGTGATTGGGCGCGTCGTGTCCGTAACCCCATGGCGACGAACCGGAGAGCACCCCGTCTATGAGGTGGCGCGCGTCACGGTCGAGGTGGAGAAGGTTTTTCGCGGCTCTCAGCTTGGAACGGTGGAGTTCGAGCAAACGCACACCATCGATGGACTCACGCCGCGGGGCCCGATCGATCAAGTGCAAATCGGCGACCGTGGAGTCTTCTTTCTCGTTGATGACGTCGATCGCGGCGATCGCTCGATGCACGGACTCGCAAGCTATCAAGCGTTGTACCTCGATACGGGCGACGCGCTTCGAGGTTCTGACTCGCGCGACCCGCTGGTGGCCCAACTCAACACGCTGAGTCTCGACGAATTGGCGACCAGGATCGAAAACGTCGATTAGCGGCTGATTCCCACTCCCGGATCGCCACAAAGAAGCGCACCGCGACGCGGCGACGCGCTCGCCGGTAGCATCCGGGGCGTGTCCGCCCCTCGCTCGCGCATCCGACTGGTCTTCGTCGCCGCCACGCTGCTGACGGCCGGCTTCGCCGTCGCCGCGGCGGCATCCGGCGCCTCGTCCGCGCAGGCCGGCGAGCCTCGCGTCTCCGACTACTTCACGCCGGACGAGATCGCTCGCTCGCGCACCTACACCGGCACCCGCTACCTGCTCGGCTTCACCTCGCTCGGGCTCGGCCTGGCCGTCGCGGCCGTTATCGGCCTGGGACCGGCGGCGCGGGCGATCGGCGGATGGGCCGAGCGCGCGACCGGCGGCCGCTGGCCGCTGACCGCGCTGCTGCTGGCGGCCGTCGCTGCGCTGGTTCCCGCCCTGGCGACGCTGCCGCTGGCCGTGGCGCGCGGCTTCTGGAACGAGCGTCGCTTCGGATTGTCGACGCAATCGCCCGCGGGCTTCCTGTCGGATCTCGGGAAGGGAGCGATGGTCCAGATCGTGGTGGCGGCCGTCGTCGCGCTCGCGTTCTTCTTCGTCGTCCGCCGGCTGCCGGGCGCGTGGCCGCCGATCGCCGCCGGCGTCATGGTCGGGCTGACCGTGTTGATGGTCGTCGCGTATCCGCTCATCTACGAGCCGTTGTTCAACAAGTTCACGCCGGTCGATGCCGCGACGCGCAACCGGATCGTCGCGCTCGCCCGCGACGCCGGCGTCACGGTGGACCGCGTCCTCGTCGCCGACGCGTCGCGAAGGACCACGAAGCAAAACGCGTACGTGTCGGGGCTCGGCGCGACGAAACGGGTCGTCCTCTACGACACGCTCCTGCAGAAGTCCTCCGAAGACGAGGTGGATCTGGTCGTCGCGCACGAACTCGGCCATGTCGTGCACCGCGATGTGCTGAAAGGGACGGTGCTGGGTAGCGCCGGCGCGATCGCCGCCGTCGCGCTCGTGTGGCTCATCGTCAGCCGCCCCGGCGTGCTTCGCTTCGCCGGCGCGTCGGGACCGGGCGATCCGCGACTGATCCCGCTGCTTTCGTTCGTCTTGGCCGCCGCGACGATCCTCACGTTGCCGGTCGTCAACGGATTCTCCCGCTCGATCGAAGCGGCCGCCGATCGTTTCGCGGTGCGCGTCACCGGCGATCCGCAGACCGCCGTACGGGTCGAGGTCAACCTGGCGCGCGACAACGTCGCCGACTTGCAGCCCAACGCGTTCGTTCGTTGGATGTTCTTTTCGCATCCGCCGGTGATGGAGCGCATCGAGATCGCCCTGGAATCTGAGGCGCCTTCGCGATGAAGATCGTCCTGGTGACCAACGACTATCCGCCGCGCGTCGGCGGCATCCAGGTCTACCTCGAGAACATCTACCGCCGGCTCGCGGCCCGCCACCAGATCACCGTCGTCGCGCCGCCCCACCCGCGCGCCGCCGCCTGGGATCGGCTCCAGCCCTACGAGATCGTTCGCCACGGTCCGCGCGTCTACTGGCCTCGCGCGAGCCTGCAGCGACGCGTCGCCGATCTCGCTCGCGACGCCGACGCGGTTGCCTTCGGCGCGGTGGTGCCGATGAACTGGATGGCCCCGAAGCTCGGCAGGCCCATCGTTGTCCACACGCACGGATTCGAAGTCGCGCTCGGACGGCTGCCCGCGCTTCGGTCGGCCCTTCGCAGGATCTGCGGCACGGCGCGGCTGGTGACGGTCGTGAGCGAATACACACGACGCTTCATCGAGCCGGTCGTCGGCGCCGGCCCGCGCATCGAAATGCTCAAGACCGGCGTGGATCTGGAGATATTCAACCCGGGCGTCGACGGCGCCGAAGTCCGCAAGCGCCACGGCCTCGGTGGACGGCCGGTGCTGGCATGCGTCAGCCGCCTGGTGCCGCGGAAGGGACAGGACACGATCATCCAAGCGATGCCGGCGATCGCGCGCCGCGTGCCCGATGCCGCCGCGCTGATCGTCGGCGACGGTCCGCATCGGGTGGCGCTGGAGAAGCTCGCCGGCCGGCTGCGCGTGTCCGACCGTGTCGTCTTCGCCGGCGAGACCCCGTTCGCCGACCTCGCCGCGCACTACGCGGCGGGGGACATCTTCGCGATGCCGTGCCGAAGCCGCTACGCCAACCTGGAAGTCGAAGGGCTCGGTCTGGTGTATCTGGAGGCACAAGCGTGCGGCCGGCCGGCGATCGCCGGCGACTCGGGCGGCGCTCCCGAAGCTGTGCTCGAAAATGAGACGGGTTTGGTCGTTCCAGGAGGCGATCCCGCGGCGCTGGCCGACGCGGCCGCGTCGCTGCTGGCCGATCCCGCCCGCGCCGCCGCGATGGGGAAGAAGGGACGCGCGTTCGTCGAGGCGAACCATCATTGGGACCGCGTCGCAGCCCGGTACGAAGCCCTGCTCGGCGACGCGATCTGATCGCCGTCCTGCGGCGCGCCATTGCGCCGGAGCGTCGGAACCGGGTAGGAATGGGGGACACAAACCACCGCGTCAGCCGGAGGGAGCGCGCAATGACCGAGACCGTCGTATCGCTGTTTCTCAAAACCGTCGCCGCACGCGGGGATGCCGTCGCGTTCAAAGTGAAGCGCGACGGCGAATGGAAGCCGATGAGTTGGATCGAGTACGCGAGCGACGTGCAGCGGGCCGCCAACGGATTCCTTTCGCTCGGACTCGGCGCCCAAGACAAGGTCGCGATCCTGTCGCTGAACCGTCCCGAGTGGCACACGGCCGACATCGCGACGATGGCGCTGGGGGGCGTCACCGTGCCGATCTACGTCACGAACTCGCCTCCGCAGGTTTCCTACATCGTTGGTCACTCCGAAGCGAAAGTGATCGTGTGCGAGAACGCAGGCCAAGTCGACAAGATCCTCAAGACCCGGTCTGATCTGCCGGCGCTGCGCAACGTCGTCGTCGTCGATCCCGACGGCGTGACGCTCGACGACTTCGTGATGACCTGGGCCGACCTGCTCGCCGCCGGCGAGGGCTACGCCGCCGAGAACCCGGGTGCCTTCCAGGAGCACGTGACGGCGATCAAGCCCGAGCAGCTCGCCACGCTCGTCTACACCTCGGGCACAACCGGGCCGCCGAAGGGCGCGATGCTCACGCATCACAACATCGTGTGGACGTGCGCCTCGCTCAACAAGGCGCTGGAAGGCCAGACGGATGACCGTAGCCTGTCCTACCTGCCGCTGTCCCACATCGCGGAGCGCGTCACCAGCCACATGATGCAGATCTTCCGCGGCTCCGAAACCTGGTTCGCCGAATCGCTCGACACGCTTCGCGAAGACCTGCAGGCCTGCCGTCCGACGGTCTTCTTCGGCGTGCCGCGGGTGTGGGAGAAGTTCTACGCGGGCATCAAGAATCTGCTCGACAACCTGCCGGAGGAGCAGCGCGAGAAGGCCGAGCAGGCCGTGCAGCTCGGCGTCAAGCGCGTCGAGGCGATGCAGGCCGGTTCGTCGCTCCCACCCGAGCTGGAGGCCGCATACCAGCAGGCCGATGCGCAGTTGTTCGCGATCGCGCGTGCGGCGCTTGGGCTCGACCAATCGCGCGCGATGATCTCGGGCGCGGCGCCGATCAATCCGGACGTGCTCAAGTTCTTCCACGCGATCGGACTGCCGGTCGCCGAAGTCTACGGCCAGACCGAAGACTGCGGCCCGACCTCGATCAACCGGCCCGACAAGATCAAGATCGGAACCGTCGGTCCCGCGATCGAAGGCGTCGAGATCAAGATCGCCGACGACGGCGAGATCCTCGTCAAGGGCGGCAACGTCGGTCCCGGCTACTACAAGAGCCCCGAAGCGACCGCCGAGCTGATCGACGAAGACGGCTACATGCACTCGGGCGACGTCGGCGTCGTGGACGAGGACGGGTACCTGCGGATCACCGACCGCAAGAAGGACCTGATCATCACCGCGGCCGGCAAGAACATCGCACCGCAGGTGCTCGAGAACATGCTCAAGCACTCGCCGTGGATCTCGCAGGCCGTCGTGATCGGCGATCGCCGTCCCTACATGACGGCGATCCTGACGCTCGATCAGGAGAAGGTCACGCAGTACGCCGAGCAGAAGTCGATCCCCAGCGGCGACTTCGCCGACCTGTCGCGGCACCCCGACATCCTCCAACTCGTCGAGACGAGCGTGCAGGAGGTCAATGAGCAGCTCGCCCGGGTCGAGCAGATCAAGAAGTGGACGGTGCTCGAGCGCGACTTCCTGCAGGAAGCCGACGAGATGACCCCCACCATGAAAGTCCGCCGCCGCGCCATCAACGAAAAGTACGGCGATCTGATCGACTCGATGTACGGCTGAGCTGTTCCGGATGCGGATCGAACGAGAGGGCGCTGCGGCGTTCGCGGCACTCGACGTCGGGATCGCGTTCGATCTCCGGCCGGAGGAGCCGCCACGCGACGGCCCCGACGATCTGCTCGAAGAGTACGACTCGAAGGCGACCGTTGATGCGGTGGCCCGCGCGTTGCGTGTGCTCGGACACCGGCCGAGGCTGCTCGGCGGCGGGCGGGCGTTCCTCGAAGCCCTTCTCAGGGCGCCGCCGGACTTGGTCTTCAACATGGCGGAAGGATGGGGGACGCGCAGTCGCGAGGCGCACGTGCCGGCGGCGTGCGAGATGCTGGGCGTTCCCTACACGCACAGCGATCCGCTCACGCTCGCGACGACGCTCCACAAGGCGACGGCGAAACGGATCGTTGCGGCTGCCGGCTTGCCGACGCCGGCATTCGAAGTGTGGAAGGAAGTCCTTGAATCGACCGCGTTGCGCTTCCCGGTCATCGCGAAGCCCGTTGCCGAAGGATCGGGCATGGGCGTTCGTTCGGGCGCGCGGATCGACGATCCCGCAGCGCTTCGCGAGGAGGTGCAACGGCTTCTGGACGGCTATCGTCAGCCGGTGCTGGTCGAAGAGTTTTGCCCCGGGGCCGAACTCACGGTGGGAGTCGCCGGAACCGGGCGGGAGGCACGTCTGCTCGGCGTGATGGAGGTCCGCCCGAAGGCCGGCTCGCTATCGGACTTCGTCTACTCCGTCGACGTGAAACGGCGCGGGTTCGATGCGGTCGAATATCTGGTTCCTCCCTGCCTCGAGGACGAGACCGTTGCGAGCGCTGCTTCGGTGGCGGTTGGTGCGCATCGAGTGCTCGAGTGCCGCGACATTTCCCGCGTCGACCTCAGGCTCGATGCAGCGGGACGGCCGTTGTTTCTCGAGATCAACCCGCTCCCGGGCATGACCCCCGGGTGGGGTGACGTCGTGCTCGTCGCTGAGCGGAGCGGCACCACCTACGAAGAACTGATCGGGCTGATCGTTGAAAGCGCGCGCGCGCGGGCGGGGGTGTAGCGATGCGCGTCGCGATCGCATATAACGAGCCGACCGTGCCGCAGATGGAAGAGGCGCTTCGAGAATACGAGGCGAACATGGCGCTCTACGACGCGGTCGAGTGTGTCGAGAGAGCATGCGAACAGAACGGCTGGAACGTCTCTCGTGCGATCGTCGGCTCCGATCCGGCTGCCCTGTCCGATGCGGCGTCGCGCGCCGACGTTGTCGTCAACTTCGTCGAAGCGATCCAGGACGATGCGCGTTTCGAATCGGCAGCGGCATGGCTCTTGGAGTGGATTGGGGTGCCCTTCACGGGGTCCCCGGGTCTCGCTTTGTCTCTCGCTCTCGACAAGAGCATCGCCAAGGCTTGTCTTGCGACCGCGGGCGTGCGCGTCGCGGCCGGATGCGTCGTGGCGGGCGAAGGCGATCCGATTCCGCGGCTTCGATATCCGCTGATCGTCAAGCCGGTGCGCGAGGACGCGAGCATCGGGATCGAGTCCGGCAGCGTCGTCTACGGCGAGCCTGCCGCTCGCGCGCAAGCCGCCCGCATCATCGAGCGTTTCCACCAGCCTGCGCTCATCGAGGAGTTCATCGAAGGTCGAGACGTCACCGCCGCTCTTCTCACGCGGGGCGCCTCCGGCGAACCCCCCGAGCTTCTGCCGATCTCGGAGTTCGACTACACGAACCTCCCTGCGGGGGAGCCGAGGATCCTTACCTACGACGCCAAATGGGACGTCGCGTCGGCGGCATACATGGGCTCGCCTGCGGTCTATCCAGACGACCTGAAGACGGACACCGTCGCGCGGATCGGCTCGGTCGCCCGGGACGCGTGGGATGCCATCGGCCTTCGGGATTATGCGCGCGTAGATATGCGCGTGCCGCCGGACGGCCCCCCCGTGGTGATCGATGTGAACCCGAACCCGGATCTTTCGACGACGGCCGGCTTCGCCGGGGCGGCGGCAAGAGTTGGGATCTCCTATGAGACGCTCATTCGCCGGATCGTGGAAGGAGCGCTTGCCCGTGGCCGCACGGCTCCGCGCGTTGGTCCCTGAGCACCGAGAACCGCTCCGCGATCTGCTGCGCGCGACCGAGGAGTTCACTCGGGAAGAGACCGAGGTCGCACTCGAGCTGATCGATGACACGCTCGGTGGCGGCACGCACTATCGATTCGTCGTCGCGGAAGACAACGACGGCGTCGCGGGATACGTGTGCTACGGACCGGCGCCGATGACCGACGGCGTGTGGGACCTGTACTGGATCGTTGTCGCCCCGCGACGGCGCCGGGCAGGTCTCGGATCGGCCCTGCTCGCCGCCGCCGAAACGGCGATCACATCTGAGCAAGGACGCATGATCCTCATCGAGACTGCCTCGCAGGTTGCGTACGAATCCACGCGACGGTTCTACCAGCGGGCAGGGTATGGGGAAGCGGCGCGCGTCGCCGACTACTATCGCATCGGCGACGACAAGGTCATCTACGGGAAACCCCTCGGGTAACTATTGTGATCGGTCGCGCACGGCGGCTTCGATGGCCGTCCGCAGCGCCTCATTGCGTCCGATCAGATCGAGGAACTGTTCGCGCCGCAGCGTCAACAGCATCGTCGGCACGAGCGCGCGAATCGTCGCGCCGCGCCGCGCATGGGTCACGAGCGCCACTTCGCCGAAATGATCGCCATCATCGAGCGTGTTGACTCGCCGGCGAATCCCATCAACCGTTCGCAGAACCTCGACCTTTCCGCGGGCGATCAGATAGAACGTATCCGCCGGATCTCCTTCGGCAAACACCTCGTTGCCGGTCTCGACCGACTGCGTGACGAGCATCTCCGACACGTCCGTGCGTGTCGCGGGGTCGAGGACGGCAAGCATCGGGATCTGTGCGAGCCGATCAGGCTCGACCCGCGCCGTCACTCCGTGGATGTCCACGAGGATGCCTCCCTGTTTCTCCCAGAGGCGCCGGTAGAGACCCCGTCGCTCCAACAGTTCGATATGTGTCCCGTGCTCTTCGACGCGACCTTTCGCCATGACCACGATGAGATCGGCATGCGCCACGCTCGATAGCCGGTGAGTCGCCGATACGACGGTACGGTCCCGGCGCAGCCGGTCGATCGTGCGGTTCAACATCGATTCCGTGCGTGGATCGAGTGCCGATGTTGCTTCGTCGAGGATGAGCATGTCCGGCGACCTGATCATTGCCCGCGCGAGTGCGACACGCTGGCGCTCCCCACCCGACAGGCGGCCGCCGCCGGCGCCGACGGTCGTATCGAGGCCGTCCGGAAGCGAATCGACGAGCTCGGTCAGTTCGGCCATCCGCACGACGTCGTCGATGTCGGCATCCGACGCGTCCTGCCGCCCCAGACGAATATTCTCGCCGATCGTGGTGTCGAACAAGACGTTGTCTTGAAAGACGACTCCCATCCGGCTTCTCCACGAATGTTGCGTCAGCGTTCGGATGTCGCGACCGTCGGCCAGCACCGCGCCCGCGGCGGGATCATGGAACCGCAACAGCAGCCGGATGAGCGTACTTTTGCCCGACCCGCTCGGACCCACCACCCCGACGAACGCACCCCGCGCGATCGGCAGCGTGACGCCCGACAAAGCCGTGCGGCCGTCGGGGTATCCGAAGGAGACGTCGCGAAAGTCGATCGCGCCGGGCGTTGCTTCAAGCGGCGCCGCGTCCGCGGCGTCGACGATCTCGGGCCGCTCCGCCAGGATCTGTTCGATGCGGCGGTAGCCGGCCGCCGCTCGAACGACCTCGGGGATCGCGTAGGTCATCGAATTCAACCACAGGCTCATGTTGATCAGGATCGCGTTGAACGACGCCAGGGCTCCGATCGAGATCGAATCGCGAAGCGCGAGCCACGCGCCGATCCACAGCGCCGCCAAGTGAAACGCGAGCAATGCCAGGTTCGGCACGCGTTCCAGGAGCGCCGCGAGAAACCCGGAACGAATACCCATCGTGCGCAGCGTCGCCAGCCGCTTTCCGAAGGAGCGGATCATCAGTGCTTCCAGGCCGAAGGCTTTGACGACGGGCTGCGCGCCGGCGTTCTCGTGAACGGCGTCCGCGAGGCGTCCTTGTTCCTCGCGAAGCTCGAATCCCGCATCGGTGGCTCGCCGTCCGAGCAGACGCGGGGCCAGCGCCGCGAGCGGCAGTCCCGCAACCGCGATGAGCGCGAGCTGCCATTGGAGAAAGAAGAGCAGGGCGATGCTGATGGTCAGTCCGAGCGCGGAAAGGATCGCGACCGGCAGCGGTGTCCCGAGCGCGTTCTCGACGGCGCCCAGGTCGCCGCTGAATCTGGCGGTGATGTCGCCGCCCCCGACGCGTTCGAAGAACGAGACCGGAAGCCGTTGAAGGTGCTCGAACAGATCCATGCGAAGGCCGTTGATGAGATCGTTCGAGATGCGCGCGGCGAGATAGTCGAGTGCGATGGACGCGAGCGAAAACACGATTCCCGAGCCCACGAGGATGCCCAGGATGAGCGCCAGCATCTCCCCGTCACGAGGCGTGATCGCATCGTCGATGAGGAATTTGAAGCTCAGAGGAAACGCCGAGTCGAACGCGATGTCGATGAGCAGGGCTCCCAGCATGAGGACGACGAGCATCCGTTGCGGGCGAAGCCGCCGCAGAAGAACTCTCAAGAAATGTGTCATCGGCTCCGGGACCGGGGCACGCGTCTTATCGGGCCGACGACCACTGCTGGGCTTGTTCCAGCCACCACTCCTGCCCCTCGGCCGGCAACGTGTCGATCGGATCGTAGTACGCGTACGAACGCTCGTCCGCGGACGGGTCGTCGCGCTCGATGGACGTCCGATACGGCTTGCTCCAGTAGCTGACGCCGCGCACCCGGTCGTAGCGGTCGGCTTGGTGGACCCACATCTTTCCGGCGAGCGGGACGTCACAGACCACGCGGGGCGTCGCGAATCCGGGAAGAAAGCCCATGATCTCATGCTGGAGTCGCTGCGCCTGCCACAGCGGCGTTCGCCAGTGTTCGGACGCCGGGATCATGTCGCACATATAGAAGTAGTAGGGCATGATCCGCGCGCGATCGAGCATCGTGAGACAGAGGTCGAGCAGGTCTTCGGCGGTGTCGTTGACGCCTCGCAGAAGCACACCCTGGTTTCGCACGTCGCGGAATCCGGCTTCGAAAAGGGACGCCGTTGCGCGCGCGACGAGCGGCGTGATCTGGCGTGCGTGGTTCGCGTGCGTGTGGACGGCGATATCGACGCCGGCCGATCGCGCCGCGCGACCCATTCGCTGAATCGCCGCGAAAACATCGGATTGCAGAAAATGCTGCGGCAATGCGACCAGCGACTTCGATGCAAGGCGAATGTCGCGGATCGATGGGATGCCGAGCAGTTCGCCGACGAACCACTCCAGGCGTGCGATCGGCGCGTTGGCGATGTCACCACCAGAGACGACGACGTCGCGGATCGAAGGGGTGCGTCGCAGATAGTCGAGGATGTCGGTGAGCCGGTCGCGAGGCCGTCCGGCCAGCTTCACCTTGGTGATCTGCGGTGTGCTGGGCCCGACCAGATCCATCCGAGTGCAGTGGCCGCAGTATTGCGGGCAGGTCGTGACGATCTCCACCAGAACCTTGTTCGGGTATCGGTGCGTCAGGCCGCGCACGGGCATCATGGCGGACTCGGCGAGGGGATCACGCGCCGCGAGCGGGTGAGTCGGCCAGTCGGCATGCCGGTCACGCGCGGCCGGCACTGTGTACCGGCGCACTGGGTCTTCGACGAGCCCGTGTTCGTCCATTGTGTTCAGCATCTGCGGCGGGATCAGCAGCGACATCGTCGCGCGCTCGTGCTGGTCGCGCTGGATGTCGGCGGCAAGCCCATCGCTCAGGAATGGGCCGAACACCTTCTTGAGGGCAGCGACCGAGGCGGCCGAGTTGGCTCGTTGCCAGCGGGCGTCGTTCCACTCGGCGGGGGTGACGTCGTGGAATCCCGGCAGGCGGCGCCAATCGGGCTCGACGAACTCGCGTGCTCTGGGATGGAAGGATTGGTGCGATTCGCCGGCCGGTTGCTCCAATGTCCCATCCCCCGTGAGGCCTATTCCGGGTACTGTACGGTCCGCCCAAACCGAATTGCAAGGGTTCGGGCACCGAGTGTGGCGTTCCTCACAGTGCCGGTGTAGCGGGCGCGACACAGCCGTCGTGGGAGAGGCAATGAGCCTGCAGGACATCGTGGTCAACGGGATTCGCGTCGATCCCGTCCTGCTCGAGGTGCGTCACAATCGCCGATGCGCGCTCGGGGAATGCGAGGCGGATTGTTGCACGAGCGGGGTGTACGTCTTCACCCACGAAAAGGCCGACATCCTCGCCCATCAAGAGTTGATCAAATCTCACCTGACCCCGGAGCGGCGCGATGCTGGTGCTTGGTTCGACGGCGTCGAAATCGTGGAAACCGACCACCCCGACGGCGGCACGGCGGAAGGCACCGGTGTCCTGCCGGATCCCACGCATCCAACCGGAGCCGCCTGCGTCTTCCTCCGGCCTGATCGCCGGTGCGCCCTTCAAGTCGCGAGCGTGGCCGCCGGCGAGCACGAATGGCGCTTCAAGCCCCTGTGGTGCGCGATGCATCCCCTTGTGTTCGATGAGGGTGTGCTCACCCTGGCCGAGGAAAGCGAAGTCTTTCGCCAAGGGGGCACGTGCAGTCGTCCGGATCCCGATTCGCGGAAGCCGCTGTATCGGGTCTACGAAGCGGAGGCCCGGCTCGCGCTCGGCGACGCAGGCTACGAGGAGCTGGACGCGCTCGCCACGCGGCTGCACGAGCGCCGCGGCCCCGCGGCCCCCCTGCCCAGTGGCCCGATCATTCCCCCAATATAGGGTAGAGTACCCGGCAAGTTTCTAGGGGGTTGAAGACGAATGAAGCGACCCACACTTCGATTCGGAGCCGGCGTCCTTCTGTCGGCGATGCTCGCGCTGCCGCTGCTCCTCGTGCCGCTGGAGGCGCAGGCCACCGATGTGCGAATCAGCGCGATTAACTTCGAGTACCAGCCGAAGAATCGCTCGATTCAGCCCAACGATCGAATCAAGTGGGGGAACGACGGTCAGAACAGCCACACCGTGACCTTCACGTCGGGCCCGTCGATCGACGTCGAGATCTCGCCCGGCGCCGAATCGCAGTTCTTCCAGTTCACGCAGACGGGAACGTTCAACTACTACTGCCGTTTCCACGGGACGCCGGGTGGCACCGGCATGGCCGGGACGGTCACGGTCACGACCGGTTCGACGACATCGCCCTCGCCCTCGCCCACGGCGACCGGGACGATCACGATCACGACATCGCCGTCCCCGAAGCCGACGAAGAAGACCGCCACGCCGACGCCGTCGCGGACCACGGCTACGCCGACTCCGTCACCCTCCACGCCGACCCCGACGCCTTCGACGCCGACACCGACGCCGAGCCCCAGCGAGCCGACCGAGTCGGCTTCGCCGATTCCGACGATCACCGGCGACGACAGCGGTTCCAGCTCGTCGGGCAACACGCAGGCGATCAT
>Ga0214472_10001909_pt1 | contig 22628 bp, 23 predicted proteins | sample RVTome_6_FD_207662 | JGI IMG/M metagenome (GOLD analysis project Ga0214472, IMG submission 207662) | Soil microbial communities from uranium-contaminated site in the Upper Colorado River Basin, Wyoming, United States - RVT140D175 | ecosystem: Environmental > Terrestrial > Soil > Contaminated >...
AGGCCCGCCTCGTCCAGCGCCAGCGGGCGCGCCGCGGCCACGTGCATCGCGACATCGCGCGCCAGCTCATCGCTGCCGCCGGCCATGTCGACCACGACGCCGATGCGCGAGCCCTGGTGCAGGTACACCCCGAGGCGATCGCCGCCGCGCGGCACGAAAGCGGCGCGGCGCAGCGTGATGTTCTCGCCGATGGTCGCAATCAGCGCGCGCCGGCGCTGCTCCAGGGTCTCGCCGTCCGCCGCCGGCATCGCGGCCAGCGCCTCGGCGTCGGCGGCCTTGCCGGACAGCGCCTGGCGCGCGGCCAGCGCCGCGAAGGACTGGAAGTCGGCTTCCTTGGAGACGAAATCGGTCTCGCAGTTGATCTCGACGATGGCCGCACCCGTGGCATCGCACTCGAGTGCGACGATGCCCTCGGCAGCCACCCGTCCGGCCTTCTTGTCGGCCTTGGCCTGACCGGCCTTGCGCAGATTCTCGACCGCCTTGTCGATGTCGCCCGCGGCGTCCACGAGCGCATTCTTACATTCCATCATGCCCGCGCCGGTACGCTCGCGCAGTTCCTTGACCATGCTTGCACTGATCTGCATCGTTCAGCCCTCGGCAGCCGGCGTGTCGTCCGCAGCGACATCCGCGGGTGCGGCCGCCTCGGCGGGTGCAGGGGCTGCGGCGGGTGCGGAGGCTGCGGAGGCTGCGGCGGGCGGCGCATCGCCATCGGCGCGTGCCGTCCTGGCCTTCTTGCGTGCCGGCTTGCGGCGCGCACCGCGGTCCTCCTCGGCGTCGTCGCCGGGACCGGTCGCGCCGCTGAGTTGCGCCGCCTCGCGGCCTTCCAGGATCGCATCCGCGGCGCCGCGCACGTACAGCTCGATGGCGCGGATGGCGTCGTCGTTGCCCGGGATCACGTAGTCCACGCCTTCGGGGTTGTTGTTGGAGTCGACCACCCCCACCACCGGGATGCCCAGCTTGACCGCCTCGCTGACCGCTATCTTCTCGTGCCCCACGTCCACCACGAACAGCACGTCCGGCAGGTTCTCCATGTCCTTGATCCCGCCCAGGCCGCGCTCGAGCTTGGCCAGTTCGCGCTCCAGGGACAGGCGTTCCTTCTTCGTGACCCGATCCAGGCTGCCGTCCTCGAGGCGCGTCTCGAGGTCCTTGAGCCGCTTGATGGACTGCTTCACGGTGCGGAAATTGGTGAGCATGCCGCCGAGCCAGCGGCGGTCGACGTACGGCATGGCGCAGCGCCTGGCCTCCTCGGCGACGAGTTCCTGCGCGTTGCGCTTGGTGCCGACGAACAGCACCGTGCCGCGGCTCGCCGCCATGCGCCCGAGGAAGTTCAGCGCGTCCTGATACAGGGGCAGCGACTTCTCGAGATTGATGATGTGGATCTTGTTCCGCTCGCCGAAGATGTAGGGGAGCATCTTCGGATTCCAGAAACGGGTCTGGTGGCCGAAGTGGACTCCGGCAGCAAGCATGTCGCGCATCGTGACGATGGCCATGGGCAAACGCCTCCCGGGCGTGGGGTTGAGCCTCCACGCACCCCACGCGCCAACCCGTACCGCTCATGCGCCGGGCGGCCCGCTGGGGCCGCTCGAGGCAGGAGATGACGGGCACCCGGACGCGTGTGTCGATGCGTGTGCGGATTCGGCCGTCCGCGGACGGCCTGCTGGTTAAGTTTGACTGTAACGCCGCGATGGACGGGATTGCCCACGCGAGCCGCGCTTTATACCATGGATGTTTTGCGGCAACAAACGGCCCGGCCCGGCTGCTGGCGCGCTCGCCGGCCGGCCGCGCAGCTTCCCCCCGGACTTCGCATGGCACACACGATCAAGACACCGCAACAGGTCGAGAAGATGCGGGTCGCCGGCCGCCTCGCCGCGGAGGTGCTCGACATGATCGCCCCGCAGGTGCGCCCGGGCATCACCACCGGCGAGCTCGACCGCATCTGCCACGAGTACATCGTGGACGTGCAGCAGGCGATCCCCGCCCCGCTCAACTACCACGGCTTCCCGAAGTCCATCTGCACATCGGTAAACCGCGTGGTGTGTCACGGCATCCCGGACGGGCGCACGCTCAAGGACGGCGACATCGTCAACATCGACGTCACCGTCATCAAAAACGGCTTCCACGGCGACACCAGCCGCATGTTCCTGGTCGGCGACCCCTCGATCGCCGCCCGCCGCCTATGCCGCATCGCGCGCGAATGCCTGTTCATCGGCATCGAGATGGTGCGCCCCGGAGTGCACCTGGGCGACATCGGCCACGCCATCCAGCGCCACGCCGAGCGCCACCACTACTCCGTCGTGCAGGAGTACTGCGGCCACGGCATTGGCGAGCAGTTCCACGAAGATCCGCAGGTGCTGCACTACGGAAAGCCCGGCACCCGCGAGCGCCTGGAGCCGGGCATGACCTTCACCATCGAGCCGATGGTCAACGCCGGCAAGCGCTTCGTGAAGGTGAAGGACGACAAGTGGACGGTGGTCACCAAGGACCGCAGCCTGTCGGCGCAGTGGGAGCACACGCTGCTGGTCACCGACGACGGCGTGGAAGTGCTCACGCAGTCGGCGGGCAGCGCGCCGAAGCGGGCTTGAGCGCGGATCCGCAAGTCGCGGCGGCCGACGCGCTCGCCGGGCTGCGCCGCCGCGCCGACCAGGCCCGCGCGCAGGTGGTGCAGCGCTTCGCCGCCGGCGAGCCGGCGCGCGACCTGGTCCCGGCGCTGGCCGCGGGCATCGACACGGTGCTGATCGACGCCTGGCGCCTGCACGGCGTCGGCGAGCACGCTGCACTGGTCGCGGTGGGCGGCTACGGCCGCGGCGAACTGCACCCGGCCTCGGACATCGATGTGCTGGTGCTCACCGACGAGCAGCCCTCGCGCGCCGTACTCGACGCCGCGCAGGCTTTCATCGCCTGCTTGTGGGACCTGCGCCTGGACGTCGGGCACAGCGTGCGCAGCCCCGGGCAGTGCGTCAGCCTCGCGCGCAGCGACGTGACGGTCGCGACCAGCCTGATGGAATCGCGACTGCTGGCAGGCTCGCAAGCGCTGCACGAGCAGATGTGCGCGCACGCCACCGGCCAGGCGGTGTGGAGCAGCCGCGATTTCCTGGAGGCCAAGCTCGGCGAACAGCGCGAGCGCCACCATCGCTTCGACGACACCGCATACAAGGTCGAGCCGAACGTGAAGGAAAGCCCCGGGGGCCTGCGTGACCTGCAGGTCATCTCCTGGGTGGCCAAACACCACTTCGGCGTCGGCTCGCTCGGCGACCTGGTGCCGCTGGGTTTCCTCGAGGCCGACGAGTACGAGGCCTTGCAGGCCGGGCGCGATTTCCTGTGGCAGGTGCGCTTCGCGCTGCACGTGGATGCGCAGCGGCGCGAGGATCGCCTGCTGTTCGACAACCAGCGTGCGCTCGCGGTGCGCTTCGGCTACGCCGACGACGACGCGAACCTGGCGGTGGAGCAATTCATGCGCCGCTACTACCGCACCGTGATGGAGCTCTCGCGCCTGAACGAGATGCTGCTCGAGCTGCTGCAGGAAGCCATCCTGGTCGCGCCCGAGGACGCCGAGCCGGTGACCATCAACCGGCGCTTTCGCAGCGTGTCCGGCTTCCTGGAGGCGCGCCACCCCGCAGTCTTCAGGCGCCAGCCGTGGGCATTGCTGGAGCTGTTCCTGGTGCTGCAGCAGAACCCCTCGCTCAAGGGGGTGCGCGCCTCCACCATCAGGCTGGTGCGCAATCACTGCCACCTCATCGACGACAAGCTGCGCCAGGACATCCGCGCGCGCAGCCTGTTCCTGGAGATCCTGCGCCAGCCGCGCGGAGTGACGCACGAGCTCGAGCGCATGCACCGCTACGGCGTGCTCGGCGCCTACCTGCCGGTATTCGATCACGTCGCCGGGCGCATGCAGTTCGACCTGTTCCACGCCTACACGGTGGACGAGCATTCGCTACGCGTGGTGGGCAACCTGCGCGCCTTCGCGATCCCGGAGCGGGCCGGCGAACACCCGCTGTGCGCCGCCATCTTCGAGCGCCTGCCGAAGCCGGAGCTGCTCTACATCGCGGGCCTGTTCCACGACATCGCGAAGGGCCGCGGCGGTGATCACAGCGCACTGGGTGCCGCCGACGTGCTCGAGTTCTGCCTGGATCACGGCCTGGGCCAGTACGACGCCAGGCTGTGCGCGTGGCTGGTGCGCCACCACCTGCTGATGTCCACGACCTCGCAGCGCAAAGACATCAGCGACCCGGCCGTGGTGCACGAGTTCGCGCTCAAGGTGGCCGACCAGATCCACCTGGACTACCTGTATCTGCTCACCGTGGGCGACATCCGCGGCACCAACCCCAAGCTGTGGAACGACTGGCGCGCATCGCTGCTGCGCGACCTGTACGTGACCACCAGCCGGGCGCTGCGCCTGGGCCTGGAGAATCCGCTCGAACGCGCTCAGCTCATCCACGAGACCCAGGAGCAGGCGCGCACCGTGCTGCGCCTGCTCGCGCCCGAGCTGCCGGCACGCGCCGAGAGCCTGTGGGCAACGCTGGGGGATGACTACTTCCTGCGCAGTTCCCCCGACGAGGTGGCCTGGCACAGCCGCGGCATCGTCGCCGCGGGCGATGCCGATCTGCCGCTGGTACTCACCCGTGCGGGGCGCGGCGGCACCGAGGTGTTCGTGTACGCGCGCGACCAGGAGTTCCTGTTCGCCGCCACCTGCTCGGTGCTCGACCGCCTGGGGCTGTCCATCGTCGACTCGCGCATCATCACCGCCGAGAACGGCATGACGCTGGACTCCTACGTCGTGATGGACCTGGAGGGCGAGCCGGTGCTGGATCCGGCCAGGCTGCACGAGATCGAACGCACGCTGCACGAGGGGCTGCAGCACCCGGCGCGCGCCCGCGGCCAGAGCCGGCGCCTGATGCGGCGCCAGCTGCGGGCCTTCCGCATCCCCACCGAGGCCCGCTTTCGCGACGACCCGGCCAATGCCCGCACCGTGCTCGAGGTGGTCACGGCGGACCGCCCCGGCCTGCTCGCGCGCATCGGCTGGGCGCTGGCCGACCATTGCGTGCGGCTGCAGAACGCCAAGATCTCCACCTTTGGCGAGCGCGCCGAGGACGTGTTCTTCGTCACCGACGCGGACGGCAAGCCGCTGCCGGCAGAACGTTTCGAGAGTATTCGCGCGGGCCTGGAGGCCGTGCTGAGCGAGGGTTGACAGGCTGGTGAAAGGTCCGGTTTCCCGCCAGCCGCCCGCCCCGTCAGCCGCCGGTCACCGGCGGGAAGAACGCCACCTCGTCGCCGTCGCGTACCGGGTGCGAGCGATCCACGTATTCGTGGTTCACCGCACTCAGCACGTTCGCGGGCAGCGCCCGCTCACCGTGGGCGCAGCGCCACACCTCGAGCACGGTGGCGCCCGCGGGCGCCTGCACCCGCTCCTCGCGCCGGCCCAGGTCCTCGGCAAGACTGGCGAAATAACGCACCGTGATGGGCATGCTGATCGGTTCCGTCCGCGGGCATGGATGCGTTGGGTATCGTAATATCCTCACCGCCCGCGCGCACCCGGCTTGCGGGCCGCGCGGCGTCCCGCGCCAGCACACCGGCCCGATCGCGAACTGAACCATGACCCTGACTCACTTCGACCAGTCCGGTGCGGCCCACATGGTGGACGTGGGCGGCAAGGCGCCGACACACCGCGTGGCAGTGGCCGAGGGACACATCCGCATGCAGGCGGCCACGCTGGCGCTGATCGCGTCCGGCGGCCACAGCAAAGGCGACGTGCTGGGCATCGCGCGCACCGCCGGCATCATGGGCGCCAAGCGCACCGCCGACCTGGTGCCGCTGTGCCACCCGCTGGCGCTGACGCGCGTGACGGTGGATTTGCGCATCGACGAGTCCGGCCCCGGCGTGCACTGCGCGGCGCGTGCCGAGACGCTGGGGCGCACCGGCGTGGAGATGGAGGCGCTCACCGCGGTGCAGGTCGCGCTGCTGACGATCTACGACATGTGCAAGGCCGTGGATCGGGGCATGGTGATGACAGGAATCTGTGTGACGCACAAATCCGGCGGGCAATCCGGCACCTGGGAGCGCGCTGCCGACACGCCGTAGCCCGACCCCGCCGGGGTGGCCGGGCACTCGCGGTCACGGCCCCGTCGCGCGGCCCCGCGGGCCGGCATGATGATAGGATGCAGGACCCGTCATCGCCGCGGCGCACCCCCATGCAGCACGTCACGCCACGCTCCATCCGCAAGCACATCGACGCGCTGCAGATGCATCTGGCGCGCGAGAATCCCATCCTGCTCGACGTCGTGAAGAGCTTTCGCACGCTGGACGGTGTCGCCTACCGTCTGGGCTTGATCGAGCGCAACGAGTCGCTCACGACGCAGGTGCCGTGGTGGCCGATGATCGCGGTGCTGGGCACCTTCTCCTCGGGCAAGTCCACGTTCATCAACACCCTGCTGGGCGAGAAGCTGCAGCTCACGGGCAACCAGGCGGTGGACGACCGCTTCACGGTCATCTGCTACGCCGGCGGCGGCGAGGCGCACACGCTGCCGGGCCGCGCACTGGACGCGGATCCGCGTTTTCCGTTCTTCCAGATGAGCCGGCAGATCGAACAGGTGCACGAGGGCGAGGGCCGGCGCATCGATGCCTACCTGCAGCTCAAGACCACCGCGAGCGAGCGCCTGAAGGGCAAGATCATCATCGATTCTCCGGGCTTCGACGCCGACGATCAGCGCAATGCCACGCTGCGCATCACCGACCACATCATCGACCTGTCGGATCTGGTGCTGGTGTTCTTCGACGCGCGCCACCCCGAGCCCGGCGCGATGCACGACACGCTGGAACACCTGGTCAGCCGCACCATCCACCGCCCGGATTCGAGCAAGTTCCTGTTCGTGCTGAACCAGATCGACAACGCCGCGCGCGAGGACAATCCCGAGGAGGTGTTCGGTGCCTGGCAACGCGCACTGGCGCACGAGGGCCTGACCGCGGGCCGCTTCTACGCGATCTTCGACCGCGACGCGGCGATCACCATCGCGGATCCGCAGACCCGCGCGCGCTTCGAGGCCAAGTCCCGCCACGACATGGCCGCGATCGAGGCGCGCATCGATCAGGTGGAGGTGGAACGTGCCTACCGCATCATCGGTGTGCTGGAGCACACCGCCCAGACCATCCAGACACGCGTCATCCCGCGGCTACGCCTGGCACGCGAGAGCTGGAAGCGGCGCATCCTGTGGATGGACTGCATCGTGTTCTCGCTGATCGCGGTGGGCGCGGTGACCTGGGCCGTCGCCGGCGGCCACCTGCAGGGCTTCACGCTGCGTCACCCGGTGGTGCAGGCGATGACCGACTCCGGTGTGGGCTGGAGCCTGTTCCTGGCAGGCATCGCGCTGGTGCTGTTCAGCGTGCATATGTGCTTGCGCCAGGTCGCGGCGCAAAGCGTGATCGCCGGCCTGGAGCACGATGACTCGCTGGGCGATACGCGCGTGTGGGTGGTGCGCGCGTTTCGCCGCAATGCCAGCGCGTGGCGCCCGCTGCTGGGGCGCGACCCGGTGGGACTGGGCCGCAGCGTGCGCCGCCGCCTCGGGCGCGTGCTCAACGATGCCGACCGCTACGTGCAACGGCTGAACAACCGCTTCGCGGACCCCTCCGGCAAGCGCGCGCCACCCAGCGCGGCGCCGGCCCCGGCCAAGCCCGTGGAAGTGAGCGTGGTCAAATCTCTCGCCACCGGCACGCGCGGTCCCGGTGAATGATCAGGCGTGCCGCCTATGAGACTGGTGAAAAACGGCGTTTTCACCAGCCTGCTATGAGGCCGGCGCCCACTTCGGCTATGCTTGCGCGCCTGCCGGTGCACCGGCACCTGATGCGAACTGCAATCCCGTAATGGACATCCAACAAGCCCGATTCAACATGGTCGAGCAGCAGGTGCGCACCTGGGAGGTGCTCGACCAGAACGTGCTGCAGCTCATGGAACGTGCCCCCCGCGACGAGTTCGTGCCGCCGGAGTACCGCTCACTCGCCTACGCCGACATGTGCGTGCCGCTGGCGCACGGCGAGGTCATGATGCCGCCGCGCGTGGAAGCGCGCATGCTGCAGGCGCTGCGCGTGGACGCAGCGGATCGCGTGCTCGAGGTCGGAACCGGCAGCGGCTTCGTGACTTACCTGCTCGCCGCGCTCGCGGGACACGTCGTGAGCATGGAGATCCACGAGGATCTGCTCGAGTCGGCACGGCGCCGGCTCGAGGCGCAGCACGCCTTCAACGTCACCCTGGATCTGGGCGACGGCGTGCGCGGGCGGCCCGTGGGAGCCCCGTACGACATCATCGCCGTCACCGGCTCGATGCCGGTGCTGGGCGAGGACTTCCAGCGTCAGCTGTGCATCGGCGGGCGCCTGTTCGTGGTGGTGGGCGAGGCGCCCGCCATGGAGGCGCGACTCATCCGGCGCAGTGCTGAGGACCAATGGATCACCGAAAGCCTGTTCGAAACCGTCATTCCCCCGCTCGTCGGCGCCCCGCGCCGCCCGCGCTTCGTATTCTGAGCATGCACGGCTGCGTGACACGCCGGTTCGGCCGGGTTCTCGCGGGCTTATTGCTCGGCGCGGCGGCGGCCGGCGCCAGTGCGCAGCGCGCGGATCTGATGCAGATCTACGGTCTGGCGCTGGCCAACGACCCGAGCTTCCAGGCCGCAGGCGCGATCAACCGCGCGGCCCAGGAAGCCCCCGTGCTGGCCCGATCCGACCTGCTGCCCAGCCTGAGCGCAAGCGTCAACACCTTCGGCAACGAGGCAGATGTGCGCCGCGGCAACATCCTCGCCGGCGGCACCGGGCGGCGTAACTTCAACACCCACGAGGCCCGGATCAGCGTCTCTCAGCCGCTGTACCGCAAGGATCGCTGGATCGCGCTCGATCAAGCGCGCGTCGAGGTGGACCAGGCCGACGCGACCTATGCCTTCGAGCACCAGGCGCTGATGCTGCGCGCTGCGCAACGCTATTTCGAGGTGCTGTCCGCGACCGACACGCTCGAGTTCGCACTCGCCGAGCGCGATGCCTTCGGGCAACAGCTCGAGCAAAGCCAGCAGCGCTTCGAGGTCGGCCTCATCGCCGTCACCGACGTCGAGGAGGCCAAGGCCGGCTTCGACCTCGCGCGCGCGCAGGTGATCCAGGCCGAGACCGCGCTCGACAACGCCCGCGAGGCCCTGCGCGAGGTCACCGGCGAGTACCACCTCGCGATCGCGGAATTGCGTGCCGAAACCCCGCTGGAGATGCCGCAGCCCAACGAGATCGACCGCTGGACCGAAACCGCGTTGCTCCAGAACCTGCAACTGGCCGGACAGCGCTACGCCTCCGAACGCGCCAAGCTGGAGATACAGCGCGTGGAGTCGGGTCATCTGCCCACGCTCGATCTGGTGGGCTCGCACCGCCGCGCGGTCGCCAACGGCGGCACCTCGGTGAACGCGGCCAGCGACAACTCGACCACGGCCATCGGCATCGAACTGAATATTCCGCTGTACGCCGGCGGCTCGGTGCTGTCCCGGACACGTCAGAGCCGTCACCTGTACCAGCGCGAGGTGGACGAGGTCGAACGCGTACGCCGCTCGGTGCAACGCCAGACACGCGATGCGTTCCTGGGTGTGCGCTCCGGCATCTCGCGGGTCGGCGCGCTGGAACAGGCGGTCAAGTCGGTCGAAGCCGCCGCCGACGCGGTCGAGGCCGGTTTCCAGGTCGGCACGCGCACCACCGTGGACGTGCTCAACGCCAAGCGCGACCTGTTCCGCGCCAAGCGCGACCTCGCCGATGCGCGCTACAGCTACATCGTGGACACGCTCACCCTCAAGCAGGCCGCGGGTATTCTCGAGGAAGAGGATCTCGGGCTGGTCAACAGCTGGCTGCGCTGAGCCCGCGCGCGTCACCGGGGTCCTGCGCGACGACGTGCCGCGCGCGGTGAACGCGATACAGGCCGTCGGCGGCGTGACCCGGCACACAGTGCCGGCGGCGGTTTACACTGCGGCGCATGAACCTGTCGCGTTTCGGCCGCTCCTTCGGACCCGACGCCGGCATCGTGCAGTTGATGGATGACCTCGGCCAGGCGGCCGCGGTGAACCGCGACATGCTGATGCTGGGCGGCGGCAATCCCGGGCACATTGCACCGTTGCAGCAGCGCTTTCGCAGCCGCATGCAGCAGATGCTGGACGAGGGCGAGACCTTCGACCGCCTGGTCGGCGAGTACGGCTCGCCGCAAGGACACCCGCAGTTCATCGAGGCCCTGGCACGGCTGCTCGCCGGGCACCTGGGCTGGCCGGTGACGGCGCGCAACATCGCGCTCACCAACGGCAGCCAGAGCGCATCCTTCATGCTGTTCAACATGCTGGGCGGCCGTGACGAGAACGCACGGCTGCGGCGCATCCTGCTGCCGCTCACACCCGAGTACATCGGCTACGCCGATCAAGGCGCCGACGCGGAGCTGTTCGTCTCGAGCCGGGCGCGGATCGAGTTGCAGGGCGAGACCCGGTTCAAGTACCGGGTGGATTTCGACGCGCTGCGCGTGGACGACGACGTGGCCGCGATCTGTGTCTCGCGTCCGACCAATCCCACCGGCAACGTGCTCACCGATCAGGAGATCGGCTCGCTGCGTGAGCTGGCTGCCGCGCATCGCATCCCGCTCATCATCGACAACGCCTACGGTCTGCCCTTTCCCGGCATCGTGTTCGTGGACGCTGCGCCGCTGTGGGACGAACACGTAATCGTGTGCATGTCGCTGTCCAAGCTGGGCTTGCCCGGCGTGCGCACGGGCATCGTCATCGCCTCGCCGCAGTACATCCGCGCGCTCACCGGCATGAACGCGATCATGAACCTGAGCACCGGCGGCTTCGGACCCGAACTGGTGCTGGATCTGGTGCAAAGCGGAGACATCCTGCGCCTGAGCCGCGATCTCGTACGCCCCTTCTACGAGCGCAAGGCACGAGCCGCGGTGGCACGGCTGGAGCACGACCTCGCGGGCGTGCCCTTCCGCATCCATCAACCCGAGGGCGCGATCTTCCTGTGGCTGTGGTTCCCCGGCCTGCCGATCTGCTGCCAGATGCTGTACGAACGGCTCAAGGCACGCGGCGTGCTGATCATCCCCGGCCAGCATTTCTTTCCCGGCCTCGCGCAGGAGTGGCCGCACCGGCACGAGTGCATCCGCCTGAACTACTCGCAGGACGACGCGCGCGTGCACAAGGGCCTCGGCATCATCGCCGACGAGGTCAAGAAGGCATTCGCACACGGCTGAATGGCGGAGTGCGCGGGTCGCAAGCGGGTAGCGCCTGCCCTCCGGCATTGAGCGGTGTGCGAAGGACCGGCCCAGGCGTACTCAGGCTACTCGCGCACCGTTCTCCACCGCAAAGGTGGGCTCGAGCAGCACCACGCCCCGATCCGCGCTCACCGCCCCGAGCACCAGCACCTCGGACTTCACCCCGGCGATGCGCTTCGGCTCGAAGTTGAGCACCGCCACGACCTGCTTGCCGACCAGATCCTGCGGCGTGTAGTTCGCCGTGATCTGCGCCGAGGAGGTCTTCACGCCATGCTGCGCGAAGTCGATGCGCAGCACGTAGGCCGGCACTCGCGCGTTGGGGTTGAGGGTCGCTTCCACGATCGTGCCGGTGCGGATCTCGACGCCGAGGAAATGCTCGAAGCCGATCGACGCAATGGGCTCGTTCATGCCTTCGCCTTGCCCTGCGCGGCCACCGCCGCCATCGCCTCGGCCACCTCGTCCGGGTCGCCGATGTAGTAGCGCTCCAGCGGCTTGAGATCGTCGTCCAGTTCGTACACCAGCGGCATACCGGTCGGGATGTTCAGCCCCACGATGTCCTCGGCGGAGACGTTGTCGAGATACTTCACCAGCGCGCGCAGCGAGTTGCCGTGCGCCGCGATGAGCACGCGCTTGCCGGAGCGCACTTGCGGCACGATGCTCTGATGCCAGTACGGCAGGAAGCGCGTCACGGTGTCCTTCAGACACTCCGCGAGCGGCAGCTCGGAGCGATCCAGACCGGCGTAGCGCGGGTCGCGCCCGGGATGGCGCTCATCGTCGGCAGCAAGCGCCGGCGGCGGCGTGTCGTAGCTGCGCCGCCACACCAGCACCTGCTCATCGCCGTAGCGCTCGGCGGTCTGCGCCTTGTTCAATCCCTGCAGCGCGCCGTAGTGACGCTCGTTCAGACGCCAGTCGCGGTGTACCGGGATCCACATCAGGTCCATCTCGTCGAGCGTGATCCACAAGGTGCGGATGGCCCGCTTGAGCACCGAGGTGAAGGCGACGTCGAAGCGATAGCCCTGCTCGGCGAGTTGACGCCCGGCACGCAGCGCCTCGGCACGGCCCTGCTCGGTCAGGTCCACGTCGTGCCAACCCGTGAAGCGGTTCTCCCGATTCCATACGCTCTGTCCATGACGCAGCAGAACCAGTTTGATCATCTCGTGCTCCTCGCTATTCAGTAATCACGGGGCGAGCCGGTGTGCCGAGCGCGTGCGCAGCAGCACGCCCGCGGTGTAGAGCAGATAAACGCCGGCGCCGACGCATGCGGCGACGAAAAACGGCGCGAGCCAGCCCAGCCAGGTCACCGGTGCGAGCAGATAAATGCCGTCCTCGAGCTCGAAGCCCGCCAGCGCCGGATAGCCCACCGCCGTACCGGCATCGCGCAGACGATCGATCGCCATGTTCAGCCACACCGCCAGCACGGCGCTGGCGCTGCCCAGTGCACCGAGCCCGATCGCCCATGCCCCCAGCGGCCCGTGGTACATGCCGATCGCGATACCGATGAACAGCGCCGCGTAGCTGACGCCGCCGGCAAGGTAATCCAGCACGTAGCCCAGCCGCGAACTGCGCCCGCTCTGGCGCGCCAGCTCGCCGTCGAAGTGATCCAGGAAGCGGCTGAGCACGAACAGTCCGGCGCCCCAGTTCACCGCCTGCGGCTGGGTGCTCGCCAGCAAAGCGGCGCCCGCCAGCGCGAGCAGCGCCGTCAGCGCGGTGACGAGATTGGGATGCACGCGCGCGCGCACCAGCGGCCGCACCAGCACGCGCGCCAAGCGCTGATCCCAGGGCGTGCGCGGTGCGCTCATCGCAGCATCCAGCCGAACAGGCGGCGCATCAGCCCCTTCTTCGCAACCGGGCGCAACGCATCCTCTCGCGGCATGAACACCTTGACCTGTTCGAAGGCGACGCGCGCCGCCTCCTCCTGGATCGTCTCCACCGAGATCTCGAACTGGCGTTCGGCGTTGCTCATCAGCCGCGTCAGCACGAGCTTGTTATCGCGCTTGCAGGCCGCGAACAGGCGGCGAATCTCGCTGCGAATGCGCGCCGTGACGGCCTGGGCGTTGACGGCGCCGCCGGAGCGCTGGAACAGCGTGTAGATCTGCTCCTTGCCGTAGTAGGAGTAGAACGAGGCGACCTCGATCAGCAGGTTGCGCGCGGCCAGCAGCAGCACGCCATCCACGTTCCTGGCCAGGTAGGAATTGCCCACCGCCTCGAACAGCGTGTTCACGCAGCCGACCAGTTCGTTGGTGGGGACGAACATGACCTCGCTGTTGACCATGAAGATGCCGGAGACGGTGCGCTCCACGCTGTGCATCTGAGTGCGGAACTGGTACAGGCGCTGCACCACGCGTTCGACCTCGTGGATGTAGTGGATCCCGAGAATGCGGTTGAGTTCCTTGGCGCGCGCGCTGGCCGTGAGGATCATCTCGTGCAGCTGGTGCAGTTCGTCCCGGGTGAATTCGTCGACCACCACGTCGCGCAGGTACGCGTTCGCGTTGCGCAGCGAATTGCGGATCTGCTCCTGATAATCGCGCAGCCTGGCGAGGTCGGCAGGCGTCAATGCCGCATCGCGTGCCTTGGCGTCGAAGTCACGCGAGAGCACGTGGCCCGGAGAGTTCACGTTGACCAGGTCGTTGAAGGCCTCGTAGCCGCCCACCGCCTCGGCCAGCAGATAGATGGCGCGCAGGTCCTCGTTGGCCGGGACGTACTGCGGATCGAGCGTGCGGCGCGCGGGGCGAGCCGTGCGATCCGCACCGAGCTCGTGCTGCACCAGTGCCAGGGTGGCGTCGAACAGCTCCTGCGTCGCGTCCGAGATCGCTTGCACCCGCACCTGCTCGCCGTGCTCCAGACACGCCACGTCCGCGATGTCCGGCGACGGCCGGCCGGGCTCGCCGGATGCGCCGGAGCGGGCCTCAGCCACCGGCGGCAACCAGCTGTTGATCGATGATCGTCATCAGACGCTCCAGCGCGCCGCGGTTGCGCTCGACGAACTGGCGCCCGCGGTCCCCGACATTGTGCCGCAGGTTGGCATCTTCGAGCAGCGCCAGCGCGCGCTCACCCAACGCGCGCGCATCGGCGACCTGCCAAGCCGCACCCACGTCCAGCAGCATGCGGCTGATCTCGGAGAAGTTGAACACGTGCGGCCCGAACAGCACCGGCAGCCCCAGCGCGGCCGGTTCGAGCATGTTGTGCCCGCCCGTGGGGACCAGGCTGCCGCCCACGAAGGCCACATCCGAGGCCGCATAGAACAGCGGCAGCTCACCCATGCTGTCACCGACGAAGACGTCGACGTCGTCGTAGCGCCGGGGCGGGCGCGATCGCGTCGCGGTCGCGTAGCCGCGCTTGCGGCTGAGCGCGGCCGCCGCGGCGAAGCGCTCGGGATGGCGCGGCACCAGCACCAGCAGACAGCGCGGGATCGCGCGCAGGATGCGTGCGAAGGCGTCGAGGACCTGCACATCCTCACCCTCGTGGGTGCTCGCGGCGATGAACACGCTGCGCTCGGTGCCGAATTCGCGGCGCAGCACCTGGGCCTGCTCGCGCAGGCTGGCCGGCAGATGCAGGTCGAATTTGATGCTGCCGGTGACCTGCACCGCGGCCGCATCGGCGCCCAGTGCAAGCATGCGCGCCGCATCGGCCTGACTCTGTGCCGCTATCGCATTCACGCACGCGAGCATGCCGGCACTGAGCGCGCCGACACGCCGGTAACCGCGGGCCGAGCGCTCCGACAGGCGTACGTTGGCAAGCACCAGCGGGATACCGCGCGCGGCACAGGCGGCGAACAGGTTCGGCCACAGCTCGGTCTCCATCACGATCACGGCGCGCGGGCGCACCCGGTCGAGGAATCGGCCGACCAGCCAGGGCAGGTCGTACGGCACGTAGCGGTGCTCCACCGTGCCGCCCAGGATCTGACGCACGCGGTCGCGTCCGGTGGGCGTGGTGGTGGTGAACAGCAGCGGGTGCTGCGGGTAGCGCTCCACCAGCGCCCGCGCCACCGGTACCGCGGCCTGCGCCTCGCCCACCGACACCGCGTGGATCCAGATCGGCGCGCGCGCGCGCGGATCCGGAGCACCGAAGCCGAAGCGCTGGTGCAGGCAGTCCAGGTAGTCGCGGTTCAGGCGCGCGCGCCACACCAGCCGGACGAGGATCAGCGGCATCGCGAGCAGGTGCAGTACCGTGTAGACGAAGCGCACCAGGCTCATGGCGCCGCCCGGCGCATCATGCGTTGTGGCCACGCTGCTCCTCATCGCGCAACCAGTCCAGGTACCTCGCGACTCCCTGCGCGACGTCGAGAAATGCACCCTCGTAGCCGGCAGCGCGCAACGCCGTGAGATCCGCCTCGGTGAACGCCTGATAGCGTCCGCGCAGATCCTCGGGAAACGGCACATAGCGGATGCTGCCGCGACCGTGCCAGTCGATCACCGCCGCGGCCACGTCGTTGAAGCTGCGGCTGCGGCCCGTGCCCACGTTGAAGATGCCGTGTACCTGCGGGTTGTCGAGCAGCCACAGGTTGACGGCCACGACATCGTCCACGTGCACGAAGTCACGGCGCTGATCGCCATCGCCGTAGCCGTGCGTACCCTGGAACAGCCGCGCCTCGCCCGAGGACTCGATCTGCCGGTGCAGGTGCAGCGCGACACTGGCCATGCGTGCCTTGTGCTCCTCGCGCGGCCCGTACACGTTGAAGTAGCGCAGCCCCGCCACCTGCGCGCCGCGATCCGCGGCGCCGCGCAGCACCAGGCGATCGAACAGATGCTTGGAATAACCGTACAGGTTGACGGGACGCTCGCACTCGCGCGCCTCCTGGAATCGCCGCCCGGCGCCGTAGACCGCGGCGCTGGATGCGTAGATCAGCGCGATGCCGCGTGCGCTGCAGGCGGCGAGCAGGCGCACGGAGTACTCGTAGTTGACCCGCAGCATGAAGCGCCCGTCCCACTGCGTGGTGTCCGAGCATGCGCCCTGGTGAAACACCGCACGCACCCCGTCGAGCACACCCGCGTCGAGCTCCAGGCGCGCGTAGAAATCGTCCATGTCCAGATAGCGCGCGATGTCCGCATCCACGATGTTGGCGAACTTGCGCCCGTCGTGCAGATCGTCGACCACCGTCACCGGCTCACCGCGCCGGCATAGCGCGTGCACCAGGTTGCTGCCGATGAAACCGGCACCGCCGGTGACGATGATCACCGCGCGGGTCCCCCGCCCCCGGCGCGCGCGAGGATGGCACTGGTGGAATAACCCTCGACGAACTCGAGCACCTGCACGCTGCCGCCGCGCGCGATGACGCTGTCGCCGCCCGCGATCTCGTCGGCGCGATAGTCGCCGCCCTTGACCAGCACATCTGGGGCCAGCCGCGCCACCAGGCGCGCCGGCGTGTCCTCGCTGAACGGCACCACCCAGTCCACACAGGACAGGGCCTCGAGCACGCACATGCGCGCGGCGAGGCTGTTCAGGGGCCGGCCCGCGCCCTTCAGGCGCGCCACCCCCGCATCGTCGTTGACGGCCACCAGCAGCCGGTCGCCGAGCGCACGCGCCTGGGTCAGGTAGCGCACGTGGCCGGCGTGCAGCAGGTCGAAGCAGCCGTTGGTCATCACCACGCGTTCACCGCGCGCACGCGCCGCAGCGAGCGCCGGGAGCAGCGCCTCCTCGTCCAGGATCCCGGCGCGCACCGGCTCGGCATGCGCCAGCACCATGCGCATCTGCGCACTGCTGGTGGTGGCGGCGCCAAGCTTGCCGACCACTATCCCGGCGGCCAGGTTGGCAAGACGCGCCGCGTCCGCGAGGCGCTCGCCGGCGGCCAGCGCCGCGGCCAGCACGCCGATCACGGTGTCGCCGGCGCCGGTGACGTCGTAGACCTCGCGCGCCTGCGCGCGCAGATGCAGCGCTGGCGCCCCGGCCGCGATCAGGCTCATGCCGGCCTCGCCGCGCGTGATCAGCAACGCCTCCAGGCCGAGCGCCGCGCGCAGCCGCTCGCCGCGCTCGGCGATCGCCTCCTCATGCGCGCACGCGCCGACCACGCGTTCGAACTCGCTCTGGTTCGGCGTGATCACGTTGGCGCCGCGGTAGCGCTCGAACTCCTCGCCCTTGGGATCCACCAGCACCGCGACGCCGGCCGCACGCGCGGCGGCGATGAGCCGCGCCACCGGCGCCAGGGTGCCCTTGCCGTAGTCCGAGAGCACCAGCGCGCCGGCGCCGGCGAGCAGCGCCGCGCCATCGCGGGCGAGCGCCGCGGCGGCTTGCACCGGGATCGGCTCCTCGATGTCGAGCCGCAGCAGTTGCTGGTGCCGGCTGAGGATGCGCATCTTGGTGATCGTTTCGATCGACGCGATGCGGGTCAGGTGGACGGTGACACCGGCCTGGGTCAGGCGCGCGTGCAATGCATCGGCGGACTCGTCCTGGCCGACGACCCCCGCAAGCACGACACCGGCGCCGAGCGCCGCGACGTTCATCGCCACGTTGGCCGCACCGCCCGGGCGCTTTTCCACGCCACGCACCCGCACCACCGGCACCGGCGCCTCCGGCGAGATGCGCGAGGCGTCGCCGTACCAGTAGTGATCGAGCATGACGTCGCCGATGACCACGACACGCACGTTCTCGAACGCAGGAACGTGGAGACTCATTTGCGCAGGGGTGCTTGAATGCCGGATGAGAGCGGATTACGGCCGCAACGATGATAGCACGCCGCGCCCGTGCGCCGGATGCGCCTCGGCGCATGACGCAGGTAGCCGCGAACTCCTTTAGGATTGCGTCGATGAGTGCGCAACGAAGCCGTCCTGCCGCGGCCTGCCGGTCACGGCGCCGCTCCGGCACCGCCCTCGCGGGTGTGCTGGCCGGCATCCTCGCGATTGCGGCCGGCGCCGCGCACGCCGCTGGCCTGCCCGAGCGCTTCGATGCGCAGTTCGTACTCAGCGCCCGCGGCATGGACATCGCGCAGACTCGCTGGCAGCTCGCGCCCGCGGGCGAGGGACGCTACGTCTACAGCGCGCACAGCGAGGCGATCGGCGTCGCCAAGCTGCTGCGCGACGAGCGCATCGAGGAGCGCAGCGAATGGCGCTTCTCGCGCGGCGGCGCGGTCACACCGCTGCATTACTCCTACACCCGATCCGGAGGCAAGCGCGAGCGCGCGGTGCAGGTGCGTTTCGACTGGCAGGGCGGGCGAGTGCACAACACCCTGAACGGCCACTCCTGGAGCGCGCCGATCGAACCGGGCACGCTGGACAAGCTGGTGTACGTGCTCGAACTGATGCGCGATCTCGCGAACGGTGCGCGCGAGGCGACCTACGAGGTGGCCGATGGCGGCAAGGTAAAGACCTACCGGCTCAAGGTCGTCGGCGAGGAACGTGTCGAGACCGTGCTCGGCCCGCTGCACACGCTGGTCGTGGAGCGCCGCCGCGACGAGGACGACGAGTTCACCGTGGTGTGGTGCGCACCGGCGCTGCGCTACCTGCCGGTGCAGGTCGAGCATCGGGAGGACGAGGGCACGGTGCGGCTGACGCTGACCGGCGTCGACGGCCTGTCACCATGACTCAGCGCCGAGTCGGCGCGTTGCCGCGACGGCGGCCGACAGGCTCTCAGCTCGACGCGAGATCCGCGAGCGCCTGCGGCGAATCCACGTCCAGCAGCACGCCGGCATCGTCCATCTCCACCTCGCACACCGCATCCAGGTGCTCGCCGATGATGTGCCGCGCACCGACATCGCCGCGCACCGCGCTCATCTGCGCGAAGTAGCGCCGGTCCCACAGCACCGGGTTGCCGCGCTTGCCGCGGTGGGTGGGCACGCAGATGCTGCGCCCCTCCAGCGGGTCGAAGGCCGCGAGCAGGCGCTGCACGTGCTGCGGGCGCACCCGCGGCATGTCGCCCAGGCACACCAGCGCGGCATCCACGTCCGTGCCGAGTGCGCCGATCCCGCACGCCAGCGAGGTGGACAGACCCTGCGCGTAGTGCGGGTTGTGCACGACGTCCACGCGCAGGCCATGCAGCGCGGCGCGCACCCGCTCGCTCTCATGGCCGGTGACGACCAGCACCCGGTCCACCCCTCCGGCGATGATGCACTCGAGCGTCGCGCGCACCATCGGCACGCCGTCGACCGGCGCCAGCAGCTTGTTCAGGCTGCCCATGCGCCGCGACTGGCCGCCGGCCAGCAGCACGGCCGTGACCCGCGGTGCGCGCGCGCTGCTCACGCTGCTCGCGCGCGGCTGCGGACGCTCCGGGATCTCCTTGAGCAGCCCGCCCACCCCCATGCCCATGACATCGCCGGGCGCCACCGGCAGATCCGCGGCCAGCCGCTCGAGGACCGCATCCAGCCCGTTGTACTTGGGCGAGCGCGCGCAGCCGGGCAGGCCGAGAATCGGCACCGCGCCGCGCCGCGCCACCAGCAGCAGGTTGCCCGGATCCATCGGCATGCCGAAATGCACCAGCTCGCCGCCGGCGGCGACGATCCCGGCCGGCACCACGTCGCGCCGGTCGACGATCGCCGAGGCGCCCGAGACCAGCACCAGTTCGTGCCCGGCGTCGAGCTGGGCGGCGAGCGCCGCGGCCACCGCGTCGACGGCGTGCGCGCAGCGCCGCTCGTCGGCAAGCACGCCATCGAGGGCGTGCACCCGCGCGGCCAGCACGCGCGCCGTCTTGTCCAGCACGCTTTCGCGCGTGCCGTGCAGGCGGGTCTGCACCAAGCCCACGCGCAGCGGCCGGAAGCTGCGCAACGCGATGGCGGCTGGCATGGGCGCGGCGCGGCCGCCGCCGGCCACCGTGATCGCCTCGTCCAGCGCCGCCTGCGGCACCGCGAAGGGAATCACCTTCACCGTCGCCAGCATCTGCTTGACGTCGACCACGGCCGGCGCCGCCAGCGTGGCCACGGTGAGCGACTCGTGCACCCGGTTCACCGCGTCGATGCACGCCGCATCGATCTGCAACAGCCCGCGTCCGGCGGCGACCAGGTTGCAGCGCCCGGTGAACGGCGCGCCGGCGCGCACGCCGGTCCCGGTCAACGCCTGCGCCAGCCGATATGCGGCCTCGTCCTCGGGCACGTCGCCCGGCTCCAGGCAGGCGGTGACGATGCGCTGGTGGCCGGCGGCACCGAGCCGAGCCAGATCGTCGCCGTCCAGCACCTTGCCCTTCTTCAGCACACCGTCCGCCAAGCGCAGGCTGTGCGCGAGGATGTGCCCTTCGGCCTGCTGCAGCGGCGTCTCGCCGAACCTCACGTCAGCGTGCCGCCGCGCAGCCGGGAGGTGATCTGGGCGAGCGCGGCGAGCGCGATCTCGGCCGGCGAGCGCGCGCCGATGGCCAAGCCCAGCGGGCCGTGGATGCGGGCCAGCGCCGCGTCGTCGAAGCCGGCCTTGCGCAACCGCGACAGGCGCCCGGCATGGGTGCGGGAGCTGCCCAGGCAGCCGATGTAGAAGGCCGGCGAGCGCAGCGCGGCGTGCAGCGCCGGATCATCGAGTTTGGGATCGTGGGTCAGCGTCACCACCGCCGTGCGGCTGTCCGGGGCGAGTTCCTCGAGCACTTCGTCGGGCCACTCGGTGCGCAGCTCCACCCCCGGAAAGCGCTCATCGGTGGCGAAGGAGCGCCGCGGATCGACGATGATGACCTGGTAGCCGGCGATCACCGCCATCGGCGCGAGGGCCTGTGCGATGTGCACGGCGCCGATGACGATCAAGCGCACCGGCGGATTGAGCACCTGGATGAACACCTCGCCGTCGGGTCCGGGCACGCTGCGGCTGCGATCGGCGCGCAGCGCGTCGGCGGCGGCCGCTGCCAGCTCGCTTGCGAGCTGCGGCGACGACAAGGACGGGTCGTACACCTGTTGCGAGCCGTCGGCCAGCACCGTGAGCAGCGCCACCGGACGCTTGGCGCTGCGCGCCGCGAGCAGTGCATCGAGCAGCGCACGCTTCATGCCGACGCCTCGCGGCGGGCCAGCAGATGCTTGGCGAGCAGTCCGGAGACGGTCTCGCCATGCTGCTTGATCGCGGGGTAGCGCGCGCCGGTCATTTCTGGCGCAGCAGCTCTTCCAGGGCCGCGAACGGGCGGTGCGTGGCATCGGCGGCCGCACCGGCCGCGCCGCTTGCAGTCCCGTGCCCGGCGTCCACCATGCGCGCGTGCTCGTTGTCATGGCAGTACAGGCACAGCAGTTCCCAGTTGCTGCCATCGGGGGGGTTGTTGTCGTGGTCGTGATCGCGGTGGTGCACCGTGAGCTGATGCACGGTCGAGCGATCGAACTCGCGTGCGCAGCGCCCGCACACCCACGGGTAGAGCTTGAGCGCGCGCGCGCGATATCCCTTCTCGCGCTCGTCGCGCGCGCGCCTGGCGTCGGCCACGACCCGGTCCAGGCGGCCCTCGTCGGGCGGCTTGCGCGCGGCGGCCATGGCCTCAGATCCCCGCGGCGGCCGGCTTCACGCGCAGCAACGCGTTCGAGGCCTCGAAGGCCTGCATCGTGTGCTCGACGCTGTAGGGACGCTCCTCGAGGGTGAGCGCATCCCATTCGCTGCGCGGGGTGTCGAAGAAATTGCCCCCGTACACGTGCAGCGCCGCGGTGAGCTGCTGCAGCGGATTGAGCACCGAGTGAATCACCTTCTCGCCCAGCGGCACGGCATCCCCGCACTCCAGCGTCTTCATGCGCTGGCGGGTGAGTCCGTCCGCGGAGCGCGACCAGAAGGTGTTGTCCTCGCGCCCGCCGTAGATCCCGATCACGGCCCACATGCGGTGATCGTGCGGGTGCAGGTCCATCTGCGGCCCCCACACCAGGTTGAGCACCGTGAGATCGTCGCTCTTGTGCAAGGTGTGCACCCCAGCCAGCGTGGGCTCGCCCAGCGCCCTCAGGATCGCGCCGGGCTGCGACACCGCGCGCGCCACGATCTCGCGCACCGCGTCCTGTGCATCGCTGCCCGCGATCGCCTCGCGGCACTCGTCGATGAACCGTTGCGTCTCGAACATGCTGTACTCCTCGTCATGTCCCGGCCGGCGGGCCGGCCTCAGTAATGCGGCGGTCGCTCATCGGACACCTCGGCAGGCGCCGGGCGCTGCAACCCGTCCAGGCGCTGCGCGAGCCGCTCCAGCGCGCTCTCCAGGCGTGCGATGCGCTGAGCCTGGACGGCGATCACGGCATCGAGCTTGTCCAGCGTGTCGTCCTGGTACGCCAGCCGCGTCTCCAGATCGGTCAGCCGCGCCTGCGGATCCTGCCCGCTCATCGACGCCGCCCCTGCCTGGCACTCGTGCGAAGCTGCAGCTTGATACGAGGCGTCGCGCGCATGGAATGGGCCAGTGGGTTGCGGGACTGCGCGCAATCTTAGCAGGCTGGCGGGCATGCACGTCCGGTGTGCTCTCTGACAGGCTGGTGAAAAACTCTGTTTTTCGCAAGCCTGCGTCCGGCACATGGATGTGCCGGCATCGA
>Ga0214472_10001910_pt1 | contig 22627 bp, 23 predicted proteins | sample RVTome_6_FD_207662 | JGI IMG/M metagenome (GOLD analysis project Ga0214472, IMG submission 207662) | Soil microbial communities from uranium-contaminated site in the Upper Colorado River Basin, Wyoming, United States - RVT140D175 | ecosystem: Environmental > Terrestrial > Soil > Contaminated >...
CCTACCGGCGCGGGGGTATTCTTTGGAACATGCAGGTCGCAGCCGCCGCCGTCCCCGACAGCACCGACCTCGTAGAGTGGTACTACGAGAAAGGCTACTCCGACGGCCTGCCCGTGGTTCCGCCCACGCCCGAAAAGGTGGCGGCGATGCTCGGGGCCCTGGGCGGCGAGCCGCAAAGGATCGAAGCGCGCGTGCCGCCGCGCTGGGGCGGCCTGACGCGCGAAATCCTGGCGATCAACATGGTGATGGCGGGCTGCAAGCCCGAGTACGCGCCGGTGGTGCGCGCGGCGCTGCTGGCGTTGTGCGAGCCGGCGTTCAACCTGAACGGCGTGCAGGCGACCACGCACATGGCGGCACCGCTACTCGTGGTGAACGGCCCGCTCGCGCGCAAGATCGGCATGAACGCCGGCTGCAACGCCTTCGGCTCGGGCAACCGGGCGAATGCCACCATCGGCCGCGCGATCCGCCTCGTCCTGCTGAACGTAGGCGGCGGCTGGCCGGGCGACCTCGACAAGTCGACGCTCGGGCATCCGGGCAAGTACACCTATGCCGTCGCCGAGAACGAGGAGCTGGGGCTGCTTGCGCCCTACCACGTGGAAAAGGGCTTCAAGGCCGAGGACTCCACGGTGTTCGTGATGGCCGCCGAGCCGCCGCACAGCGTCACCAACCACGTCGCCAACGATCCGCAGGGCATCCTCGACTCGATCTGCTCGGCGATGAGCACTATTGCGCACAACAACGCGGTCTCGAGCGGGCATTGCGCGGTCGTGCTGGGACCCGAGCACGCAACGACCATCGCCAGGCACGGCTGGAAGCGCCACGACATCAAGAACTACCTGTGGATGAACGCCGGCAACACCTTCGGCCAGGTGTCGTTCAACCATCGCTACGGCAAGGTCTACAACCGCAGCCTGCCGGTCTGGTACAAGCGCGAGCCCGACTCGCGCATCCCGGTGGTGCCGAGCGCGGACAACATCCACCTCTTCGTCATCGGCGGCGAGGCCGGGCGCTTTTCGGCCTTCATCCCGGGCTGGGGCCACATGTCCTCGCCCGTGCTGCGCGAGATCGAAGGCAAGGCGCAGGCCGTTCCGCGCTGCGTGGACGGCACCTGTTATCTCTGAAGGAGGACGTTGCATGATCCAGGTCTACGACCCGCGCGGCGTGGTCGGCGCCGAGAGGAAAGCCACCGCGGCGCGCATCCAGGCGCTCGGGGGCCTCAGGCTCGGCATCCTCGACAACACCAAGTGGAACGCGAACAAGCTGCTGCGCGAAGTGCGCGACCAGCTGCAGGCGGCGCACCCGCTCGCCGAGGTGCGCTACTACCGCAAGGAAAGCTTCTCGCGCTTCGCCGACCCAGCGCTCCTCGAGCAAATCCGCCGCGACAACGACATCGTCGTCACCGCCATCGGCGATTGAGGTTCGTGCACGTCGTGCTGTATGCATGACGGCATCAGCCTGGAATCGCTGGGGGTGCCGACCGCGGTGATCGTCACCACCGAGTTCCTGCACGAAGCGCGCGTGCAGCGCGCGGCGCTCGGCATGCAGGGGCTCGTGCCCGTGGTGATCCGGCACCCGCTCTCCTCGCTCTCGGACGAGGAGATCCGCGGCCGCGCGGCTCAGGCGCTCGAGCAGGTGCTCGGCGTCTGGCGGGGGACCCAGCCCGATCCGTGATAGAAATGACGCCCATGACCGAACCCCTGACCCTGGAGATATTCTCCGACTACGTCTGACCCTGGTGCTATCTCAGTACCGTGCGTATTGAGCGACTCAGGAAGGAACACGGCGTGCGCGTGCAGTGGGTGCATTTCCCGCTGCACCCGGACACGCCGCAGGCGGGGCGCAGCCTCGAGGACCTGTTCGCCGGGCGCGGCTACGACATCCCGAAGATGCTGGCGCAGATGCGCGCGCGCATGCAAGCCGAAGGCCTGCCCTACGGCAACCGCACCATGACCTACAACAGCCGGCTGGCGCAGGAGCTCGGCGCCTGGGCCGACAGCCAGCCGGGCGGCGACGCGATCCACGACGCGCTGTTTCGCGCGTACTTCGTCGACGCGCGCAACATCGGCGACCCCGACGTGCTGGTCGAGATCGCGGCATCGGTGGGGCTCCCGGCCGCGCAGGCGCGCGAGGTGCTCGACCAGCGCACGCACAAGGCGGCGATCGACGCCGACTGGGAGAAATCGCACCGCTACGGCGTCACCGGCGTGCCGACCTTTGTCATCGGCACCAACGGGGTCGTAGGCGCCCAGCCCTACGAGGCGCTCGAGGAGCTGGTGAAGCGCGCCAGCGGCTGAAGATGAGTTGGCGGAGTGAGAGTCAGTAGAGTTTCTATCCAGCACGGTCCAACGAAGTCCCAAGTTTGACCGGCAACCGTCAGGCGTGGCGCAGGGCCTGCTTCGCATCGAGCGAAGGCGGGACCGCAAGCGCGGCAAGGTTCATGCTCTCAACGCGTCACTCACGGCAGGCAGGGCCAGGTATCTTGTCTCGAACAGCCCGCGCGGCACCGGTTTGCTGAACAGGAAGCCCTGCATTTCGTCGCAGTCCAGCAACCGCAGCAGGCGCGATTGCTCCTCGGACCGCGATGCGCACCGCGGCCAGGCCCGCGGTACGCCAGCGCAGGTATTCTTCAATGGCCTTGCGCAGCGCCCAGCGTCCGACTTCATAGATCAGTCCGGTATCTTCCAGGATCGGGATGAACCGGCCCGCCGGCACCAGGCCCGTGCGCGGATCGTTCCACCGGATCAGCGCCCCGGCGCCGGTGAGCTTGCCGCTCAGGAGGTTGACCTTGGGCTGGTAATGCAGCACGAATTCTTCCCGATCCAGCGCCTGGCGCAGCTGATTTTCCAGGGTGAGCTCGCCGGCCACCGTTGCGGCGGTTTCCTCGCCGATGGTGCCGGAAATGAGGATGAACGGGATGTCGAGGCCGGTGGATCGCAAGATCCCGAGCGCCTCCAGGCCGGTGAAGCTGGGCATGTTGAAATCCGAGATGACAACCTCCCAGCGCTCCTCGGCCAGCGCGGCTTCGAGTTCCGCGGCAGTCTGCACGCGCCGTGACGTCGGCTCAAACCCGCCGCCGCGGAGGGCCCGCAGCGCGAGCTTCGCGTCGTCTTCGGAATCCTCGACGAGCAGGACCTTGAGCGGCTGGTTCACGCGCTATGGCGCTCCGGCGGGGGTTGATTGGTCATCAACCAATAGATGCCCAGAAGCCTCACCGCCTCCATGAACTCGGTGAAGTCGACGGGCTTGCGCACGTAGCTGTTCGCGCCCAGGGCGTAGCCCTGCATCAGGTCCTGCTGCTCTTTGGACGAGGTCAGGATCACCACCGGAATGAACTTGGTCCGTTCGTCGCCGCGTATCGCCCTCAGCACCTCCAGGCCGTCGAGCTTGGGGAGTTTCAGGTCGAGAATGACGAGCGTCGGCGGCGGCTTCCCGGCGCGCTCGGCGTAGGCGGCGCGCGCAAACAGGAAGTCGAGCGCCTCGACGCCGTCCCGGGCCACGACGATCGGGTTGAGCATGTTGTTGCGCTTGAACGCGCGCAATGTCAGCTTCACGTCGTCCGGATTGTCCTCAACCAGCAGGATGGTCTTGCTCATCTGATCCATGTTCCGCTTCCTTCAGATTGAAAAAGAACGTCGCACCTTCGCCTTCCTTCGCCTGCGCCCAGATCCTGCCTTCATGCCGGCGGATGATTCGCCGGACGATCGCCAGGCCGATCCCGGTGCCTGCAAAATCGCCGGCGTGGTGCAGGCGCTGGAAGGCGCCGAAAAGCTTGTCCGCGTGCGCCATGTCGAAACCCACGCCGTTGTCGGCGACGAAAACCACCGTGCTTGCGTCGCGTTCCAGTGCGCCGACGCGGATCAGCGGCCTGTCCGACCTGCCGGTGAACTTCCAGGCGTTCTGCAGCAGGTTCTGCATGGCGATGCGCATCAGCGCCGGGTCGGCGCGAACGCTCAAGCCAGCCTCGATTGCCCATTGCACGGACCGGCCGGAGTGCTCCCGGTCGATGGCGTCGGCGATCTCGCGCGCGATCGCGCTCAGGTCGACCCGCGTCACGTTGAGCTCGGCGCGCGTCACCTGTGACAGCCGCAGCAGGTCGTCGATGATGTCGCCCATGCGCTGGCTCGCGGCGCGGATGCGCTGCAGGGCGTCCTTGCCCTCTTCGTCCAGCTTGTCGCCGTAGTCCTCGAGCAACACCATGGCAAAGCCGTCCATGCTGCGCAGCGGCCCGCGCAGATCGTGCGACACCGAATAGCTGAATGCTTCCAGCTCCTCGTTCAACACGGCGAGGGCCTGGTTGCTGCGCCCGATCTGCGCAAACGAGCCCCGCAGCGACCTGGTCATGGCGTCGAAATTCTTCGACAGCTCGCCGATCTCGTCGTCGCCATGCATGCCGAGAACAAAATCCAGATTGCCCGCGGCGACCTGTCGCGTCCCCTGCAGGAGTCCGGCGATCGGCGCGAGCACGCCGCGGCGCAGTAGCCATGACGCGCCGACGATGACCGACGTGATCAGCGTGAGTCCCGCGAGAATCACGATCATCATCCGCCATTGGGCGTCGATGATGCGTTGCGTCGCAAAATCATTCAGCCGGGACGAGTCATCGAAGTTCTCCTGCTGGTAGGTCAGCAGTTGGCGGAGCAGTTGCGTCTCGAATCGCCGGCTCGCATCATCCAGCGTGGCGTCGTCGCGGCCTGCGCCGCGTGCCGCCGTGAGCTTGACGAAGAGGCGCCGCCCCGCCGCCCTGTTTTCCCGCAATTCGGCGAGAATTTCCGTCTGCACCGGTTCCGGGAACCGGGCATTCGCGATGAACCGGTCGACGCGGTCCGCCGTCGCTTCCCACTGCGCTCGAGCCTGCTCACTGTGCTGCAGGTGGTACTCGAAGGTCACCAACTTCAGCTCGCTCAGCCCGCGCCGGATCTCACCCGTCACCTGGCGCTGGTGATTCGCGTCCTCGACTTCCGAGTAGGTCCACCAGATCATCGCGGCGATGACGCCGATCGCCGCGAGCCCCATGCCCGTGACGAGCCGTTCCTTGGTGCCGATTTTCAAGAGTTCGTCTCCTTGATGCCTTCTGGACAGCCGTTGGCTTAACCCGATGTGACGGGCCCCATCCGTGCGTTGCAGCACATACCTGCACGACGCCGGCAGCTAGCCTGAAGCGCCCGCAGTTGTGGGCCCGAGGAACATCGTTGCATGTACCGGTGAAAGCAGGCCGTACGGACACCATGACAGCTCCCGGGACGAGCTTGCGCTGGTTCTCGCGCCACCTCTGGCTGACGCTGGGCATGTTCGCCGCCTTCTCCGAGCCTTCGTCGTTTATGCCCTGTCGGAAAGGCAGATCGATCGCGCCAACGAGGCGCGGCAGCAGTCGCACCTCCTGGCCGACGAATTGCGCCAGTCGTCCGATGACCTTACACGCATGGTTCGCACTTATGTGGTGACCGGCGACCCCGTCTACAAGCAGCACTACCAGGAGATCCTCGACATCCGCGATGGCAGGAAGCCCCGTCCGGCTGCCTACCCATACGTCTACTGGGATCTCGTGCTGGCCGACGACCTGCGGCCGCCGCCGGCAGGACCGACGGTCCCGTTTCTGGAGTTGGTGCGGCAGGCCGGCTTCACTGAAGAGGAATTCGCCAGCCTGGCGGACGCCAAGGCCAATTCCGATGCGCTCACGCGCACGGAATTTGCCGCGATGAAACTGATCGAATCAGCCGGCCAGCCGGCAGGGGCCAGCCGCGCCGCGGCAATCGATATGCTGCACGACGCGGCCTACCACCAGGCCAAGGCCAGCATCATGCGGCCGATCGACGACTTTCACCGGCTGGCGGACCAGCGGACGCTGGCAGTCGTTCAAGACGCCAGAGCTCACGCCACGCGCATGCGCGTGATCTTCATCCTGCTCGGCCTGCTGCTGGTGTCCCTCCTCTGGCGCGCGCAGCGCAACCTTCACGCAATCCTGGGGGGCTCGGTGGACGACCTGTACAGCCGCATCGCCGAGCTTGGCAGCGGGAAGCTTTCGCGCGCCATCCCGGTCGCCAAAGGCAGGGAAAACAGCGTGCTGGGCTGGTTGTCGCGAACGCAGATCAACCTGGACCGGATCGACACGCAGCGCAGGCAGGCGGAAGTGGCAGTTGCCGAGCGCACGAAGGAGCTCAATGAATCGGTGCGCCAGCTCCAGCTCGCCGTGGCAGAAACAGGGCTTGCCGCCCTTGAGCATGGCCGTCAATCTGACGGCGCGCCAGTTTGCCGATGAGCGCCTGCTGGCGGACGTGACGGCGATACTCGCGGACACCGGCATGGATGCGCGCCTGCTGGAGCTGGAGATCACGGAAAGCATCCTGATGCGCGACGTCGAAAAGGCAATGCGGGTATTGACCGCGCTCAAGGGCATGGGCATCCGGATCGCCATCGACGACTTCGGCATTGGCTATTCTTCGCTCTCCAAGCTCAGGCAATTCCCTGTCGATACCATCAAGATCGACCGCTCGTTCATCCGCGACATCGCCAGCGTCGCCGAACACAAGGAACTGGCCAAGGCCATCATCGCGCTGGGCAGGGCGCTGAGCCTGACCGTCGTGGCCCAGGGCGTGGAAACCAGGGAGCAGGCCGACTTCCTGCTTCGGAATTCCTGCGGTGAGTTCCAGGGCTTTTATCTCGACAAGCCCGCGCCGGCGAACCAGCTCGCACGGATGCTGCGGACCCAGGCGGACGCGGCCGCCATCGCCGTCATCCCGGTCGCCTGACGAGCACCCTTGGAGTAACGCGTCCGCGCCTGGCGCCTGTAGAAATCCGAAAGCACCCATCCGCAGGTACTAGACGTGGAGCAGGCGTGACGTAGCCTGGGGGCGCGTGATGCGGGGATGCCGCCAAAGGGCTACGGACTCTCCCGAACGGCAAATTACCTGAACACGGGTAGAGGCATGGGCAAGACGTGCGCCCGAGAAACATAGCTAAGACGTTTCACGGACTTACGGGACTTGACTGGCGGAGTGAGAGGGATTCGAACCCTCGATACGGGTTTTGCCCGTATAACGCCTTAGCAGGGCGCCCCCTTCGGCCACTCGGGCATCACTCCGCAGGAGCGGGATTGTACCCGCTCCTGCTACTTCTGATCGAGCTCGAACGCCTTGTGCAGCACGCGCACCGCGAGCTCGGCGTATTTTTCGTCCACCACCACCGAGATCTTGATCTCGGAAGTGGAGATCATCTGGATGTTGATGCCTTCTTCGGCCAGCGTGCGGAACATGCGCGCGGCGATGCCGGCGTGCGAGCGCATGCCGACGCCGACGATCGACACCTTGGCCATGCGCTCGTCGCCGGTGACGTCCTTGCACTTGATGTGCGGCTTGACCTGGTCCTTGAGGATCTTCATCGCCCGCGGCAGGTCGCCGCGGCTTACCGTGAACGAGAGATCCGTCATGCCGTCGTGGCTCACGTTCTGCACGATGACGTCGACGTTGATGTTGGCATCCGCCACCGGGCCGAGGATGGCGTAGGCGATGCCCGGCTTGTCGGGCACGCTGTGCACGGTGATCTTGGCCTCGTCGCGCTGCGCGGCGACTCCGGAGACGAGCGCTTTTTCCATCGCCATATGCGGGTCTTCCTCGAAAGTGATGAGCGTGCCGGCGCGCGCCTCTTCTTCTACCGGCAGCAGGGGATCGGTGAGGCTGGAGAGCACGCGCGTCGGCACCCGGTACTTGCCGGCGAACTCCACCGAGCGGATCTGCAGCACCCTGGAGCCGGCGCTCGCCATCTCCAGCATTTCCTCGAAGGTGACGGTGTGCAGCCGCCGCGCCTCGGGCACGATGCGCGGATCGGCGGTGTAGACGCCGTCGACGTCGGTATAGATCTGGCATTCCTCGGCTTTCAGCGCCGCGGCAAGCGCCACGGCGGAAGTGTCCGAGCCGCCGCGCCCGAGCGTGGTGACGTTGCCTTCGCCGTCCACGCCCTGGAATCCCGCCACCACCACGACGCGGCCGGCAGCGAGGTCCTTGCGGATGCGGCCCTCGTCGATGCTCACGATCCGCGCCTTGTTGTGCGCGCTGTCGGTGCGCACCGCCACCTGCCATCCGGCATAGCTGCGCGCCGGCGCGCCGCATTCGATCAGCGCCATCGCCACCAGGCCCGCGCTCACCTGCTCGCCGCTCGCCGCCACCACGTCGAGCTCGCGCGGGTCGGGATGCGGCTGCAGCTCCGCGGCGAGCGCGAGCAGGCGGTTGGTCTCGCCGGCCATCGCCGAGGGCACGACGACGATGTCGTGGCCGGCGCTGCGCCACTTGGCGACGCGGCGCGCGACGTTGCGGATGCGCTCTGCCGAGCCGACCGAGGTGCCGCCGAATTTTTGTACGATGAGCGCCATGGAAAGGACCGCGATTCTAGCCGAAAAGCCAGACAATTCCTGAGCTTGCGTCTGGCGGAAGGGGAGGGATTCGAACCCCCGAGGGCCGCGAGGCCCTTCCGGTTTTCAAGACCGGCGCATTCGACCGCTCTGCCACCCTTCCGTATTGAAAACGCTCACCGGCGGCCCCATTTTACCCGTCGCAATGCGTTGAAACTTCGCCCTTGTTTGGTAGTCTTAGCCTTGTCTGCAACCCAGGAGGAAACGGATGCAACCTGAACTGAAGCCGATCCCGACCAACGAACGCAGCCCGGGCCGCGGCAGTGCGCCCTATATATCCGATGTAGGGGTATCGGCCGGCGCGCAGAAGGTCCTGCGCAATACCTACCTGCTGCTCGCCCTGACCATGGTGCCGACGGTGATCGGCGCCTACATCGGCATGGCGACCAGCGGCGTCATCATGGGGAGCCCGATCCTCAGCACCGTGATCATGCTCGGCGCGGTGATCGGCCTGCAGTTCGGCATCCGCGCCAATCGCAACAGCGGCGTCGGCGTGGCGCTCCTCCTGCTCATGACCGGCCTGCTCGGCTGGTGGCTGGGGCCGATCCTCAACGTCGCGCTCTCGCTGAAGAACGGCATGGCGCTTGTCGGCTACGCCGCAGTGGGCACCGGTGCCATTTTTGCCGTGATGGGCGTGGTCGCCGCGACCGCGAAGCGCGATTTCGGCTTCATGGGCAAGTTCCTGTTCGTCGGCATGCTCGCCCTGCTGGCGGCGATGATCGCCAACATGTTCCTGCAGATCCCGGCGCTGGCGCTCACCATTTCCACCCTGGTGATCGTGGTGTTCTCGCTGTTCCTGCTGTACGACCTGCAGCGCATCATCCGCGGCGGCGAGACCAACTACGTGATGGCGACGACGGGCGTCTACATGAGCCTGTTCAACATCTTCGCCAACCTGCTTTACCTGCTGATGGCGCTGACGGGCAATCGCGACTGAGCGATACCGCCGCCTGAACGGAAGGGGCGCCGCCAGGCGCCCTTTTCTTTTCTAGCGTTCGAACAGCGCGATTGACTCGACGTGCGCGGTGTGCGGGAACATGTTGACCACGCCCGCAGCCAACAGCCGGAAGCCTTTGGTATTCACCAGTACGCCTGCGTCGCGCGCCAGCGTCGCCGCATCGCAGGACACGTAGAGCACGCGCCGCGGCCAGGCCTCGGGCAGGGCCTTCGCCAGCTCGATCGCGCCCTCGCGCGGCGGGTCGAGGAGCAGCTTGTCGAAGGCGCCCCAGGGTGCGAGGTTCGGCTCGAACAGGTTGGCGGCCTCGAACTGCGCCGTGAGGCCGTTGGCGAGCGCGTTGGCGCGCGCGCGCTCGACCAGCGCCCGGCTGCCTTCCAGCCCGATCACCTGCGCGCCGCGCGCGGCGAGCGGCAGCGAGAAGTTGCCCAGCCCGCAGAAAAGATCGCCGATGCGCTCGCCCGGCTGCGGATCGAGCAGGCGCACGGCGCGCGACACGAGCAGCCGGTTGACGGCGTGGTTCACCTGCGTGAAATCCGTGGGACGGAACGCGATGCGCACGCCGAACTCGGGCAGCGCGTAATACAGGCCCGGGGGTGACTCGGGATGGAACGGCGCGGCGCTGTCCGGCCCGCGCGGCTGCAGCCAGACCTGGACGCGCGCCGCGTCGGCGAATTCCCGCACCAGCGCCTTGTCGCCGTCGGTCAGCGGCAGCAGGTGCCGGAACACGAGCACCACCGCCTCGTCGCCCACCGCCACCTCGATCTGCGGCATGTGCTCGCGAATCGACAGCCGGCCGACCAGCGCGCGCAGCTCGGGGATCAGCGCCGACACGTGCGCCGGCAGCACCAGGCAGCTCTGCATGTCGGCGACGAAAGTGGAGCGGCGCTCGCGGAAGCCGACCATCGCGCCACCCTTCTTCTCTACGTAGCGCACCGAGAGCCGCGCGCGCCGGCGGTAGCCCCACTCTTCGCCGTAGATCGGCGCCAGCATCGTCTCCGGGCGCACCTTGCCGATACGCTCGAAGCAGTCCTCCAGCCAGCGCTGCTTGGCGGCAACCTGGGTGCGCGCATCCGCATGCTGGATGGCGCAGCCGCCGCAGCTCTCGTACCAGGGGCACGGCGGCGTGCGCCGGCCGCTCGCCGCCTTGAGCACGGCGACCGTGCGCGCGGTGTCGAACTTGGGCCTGGCGCGCAGGATCTGGGCGTCGACCGTCTCGCCGCCGAGCGCGCCCTCGACGAACACGACCTTGCCCTCGGCGTTGCGCGCGATGCCGTGCCCCGCCGCATCGAGCGCGTGGACGCTCAGCCGGACCAACGGGTGAGGAACTCGCGCCAGTGCGGGGCCTTCAGCTTCTCCAGCGCGCCGCGCAGCAGCGCGCATTCCTTTTCGTACTGCGCCTCGGTGAGCGCACCGCGCAGCTTCTGGAAGCGCAGATACAGGAGATAGGTGTTGGCCGTGTCGGCCTCGCAATAGTGGCGGATCTCGGCCATGCGGCCGTCCAGGTAGGCGTGCCACACGGCGGCGCCGCCGACGCCGATCTTGCCCGGAAAGCCGGCGAGCTGCGCTACCTCGTCGAGCGGCGCGTTGTTTCTCGGCTGGTACAGGGCGAGAACGTCCATCAGGTCGAGATGGCGCGCATGGTAGCGGCCGACGTAGCTGTTGAAGCGGAAATCGCGGTCGTCCTCGCCCTGGTCCCAGAATTTCGGCGCCGCGACGCCGTGCAGCAGCGCTCGGTAGTTGAGCACCGGCAGGTCGAAGCCGCCGCCGTTCCACGACACGAGCTGGGGCACGAGCTTCTCGACGCCGTCGAAGAAGCGCTGCAGGGCCTCCTTTTCGGGGGTCTCCGGCTCGCCGATCGAGAACACCTTGATGCCGTCGCCCTCGCGCAGCACGCACGAGATCACGGCCACGCGCTGCAGCTGCGGCCCGAGGAAGTCGCTCCCGGTCTGCGTGCGCCGTTTCTGGAACGCGATCTCGGCCACCTCGGCGTCCGGTAGCGAGTCCGGCAGCCCGTACAGACGCCGGATGCCCGCGACGTCCGGAACGGTCTCGATGTCAAACGCTAATACGGGGACTGTCCCCATTTACGCCTTTGCTTCATGTAAATGGGGACTGTCCCCATTTGCGCATTTGCGCTAGTCCGGAAAGACACCGGTCGACAGATATCTGTCGCCGCGGTCGCAGATGATGGTGACGATGAGCGCGTTCTTCAGCTCCTGCGCGATGCGCAGCGCGACCGCCACCGCGCCGCCGGAGGAGATGCCGGCGAAGATGCCCTCCGCGCTCGCCAGGCGCCGCGTCATCTCCTCGGCGTCGGCCTGGCTCACGGTCTCCAGGCGGTCGACGCGCGCCTTGTCGTAGATCTTCGGCAGGTACGCCTCGGGCCACTTGCGGATGCCGGGTATCTGCGCGCCTTCCTCGGGCTGGCAGCCGACGATCTGGATCTTCGGGTTCTTCTCCTTGAAGAAGCGCGAGCAGCCCATGATGGTGCCGGTGGTGCCCATCGAGGAGACGAAGTGCGTGATCCTGCCGCCGGTGTCGCGCCAGATCTCCGGCCCGGTGGTCTCGTAGTGCGCGAGCGGGTTGTCCGGGTTGGCGAACTGGTCGAGCATCACGCCCTTGCCCTCGCGCACCATCTTCTCGGCGAGGTCGCGCGCGGCTTCCATGCCGCCCTTCTGCGGCGTGAGGACGATCTCGGCGCCGAAGGCGCGCATGGTCTGGCGCCGCTCCTGCGAGAGGTGCTCGGGCATGACGAGCACCATGCGGAACCCCCGGATCGCGGCCGCCATCGCGAGCGCGATGCCGGTGTTGCCCGAGGTGGGCTCGATCAGCACGTCGCCCTTCCTGATCGCGCCGCGCTCCTCGGCGGCGCGCACCATGAAGATCGCCGCACGGTCCTTGACGGAGCCGGCCGGGTTGTTGCCCTCGAGCTTGGCGAGGATCACGTTGCCGCGGCGCGCGAGCGCCTCGCCCGGCAGGCGCTGCAGCCGCGCGAGCGGCGTCTCGCCGATGAAGTCCTCGATGGTGCGCTTCACGCCTGCAGGCGCTCCCGCACGTACGCCGCCACGCCCTGCGCCACGTCCATGAACCCGCCGTCGTAGCCGGCGGCGCGCAGCTGCGCCAGGTCGGCCTCGGTGAAGCTCTGGTAGCGCGCGGCGAGCTGCGGCGGGAACGGCACGTACTCGATCAGCTTCTGCGCGGCGAGCTCGGCGGCGCCGGCGCGCGTGCCGCGCGCGGCGTTGATCACCGCGGCGGCAAGCTCGTTGAAGGTCTGCGCGCGCCCGGTGCCGCAGTTGAAGATGCCCGAGCGCTCGCGGTGCTCGAGGAAATGCAGGTTCACCTGCACCACGTCGTCGACGTGGATGAAGTCGCGGCGCTGCTCGCCGTCGCCGAAGCCGCCCGAGCCGACGAACAGCTTCACGCGCCCCTCGGCGGCGAGCTGGTGCCAGGCGTGGTAGGCGACCGAGGCCATGCGCCCCTTGTGCGCCTCGTTCGGCCCGTAGACGTTGAAGTAGCGCAGGCCGACGATCTGCGCCGCGCGCGCCGGCAGCACGCGCCGCACGTGCTGGTCGAACAGGAACTTGGAGTAGCCGTAGACGTTGAGCGGCGCCTCGCACTCGCGCGCCTCGCGAAAGCCCGCGGCGCCCGCGCCGTACACCGACGCCGACGACGCGTAGACGAGCGGCACCTCCTCCTCCTGGCACCAGTCGAGCAGTGCGCGCGAGTAGCGGTAGTTGTTCTCCATGACGTAGCGCCCGTCCGTGGCCATGGTGTCCGAGCAGGCGCCCTGGTGCAGCACCGCCTCGAGCGTGTCGTCGAACTGCCCGGCCTCGAGGCGCGCGAGGAATTCGCGCTTGTCGAGGTAGTCCTCGATCTCGCAGCCGGCGAGATTCGCCACCTTGTCTGCGTTCTCCAGGTTGTCGACCGCCAGGATCTCGGTGATACCTGCGCGGTTGAGCGCGGCGACGAGCCGCGAACCGATGAAGCCGGCGGCGCCGGTGACGACGTGCAGCATCATCCTCCCCCGAAAAGCTCTTCGCGCGTCACCACCGCGGTGCCGAACTTGGTGACCTTGATGCCGCCGGCGCGGTTGGCGAGGCGCGCCGCGGATTCCATGCTCTCGCCCGCGGCGAGCATCACCGCCAGCACCCCGATCACGGTGTCGCCCGCGCCGGTGACGTCGGCGACCTCGCGCGGCTCGCTCTTGATGCGCACCGCCCGTCCCGGCCGGTACAGCGTCATGCCGTCCTCGCCACGCGTGAGCAGCAGCGCGTCCAGGCGCAGCTGCGCGCGCAGCGCCTGCGCGCGCGCGGCGAGCTCGCGCTCGTCGCGCCAGTGCCCGACCACGTCCTCGAGCTCCTTCAGGTTCGGGGTGATCACGCTCGCGCCGCGGTAGCGCGAGTAGTCGCCGCCCTTCGGGTCGACCAGCACGATCTTCTTCGCGCGCCGCCCTTCGCGGATCATGGTGGCGACGTGCGCGAGCCCGCCCTTGCCGTAGTCCGAGAGCAGCACCACGTCGCACGCGGGCAGCGCCTTCCTGAAGTCGGCGAGCTTGGAGGCGAGCACCTCCTTCGAGGGCGGCGTCTCCATGTCGATGCGCAGCAGCTGGTGCTTCTTGTGCACCACGCGCAGCTTCTGCGTGGTGCGCACCGAGGCGTCGCGCCGCAGGCTGGCGCTGACGCCCTCGGCCTGCAGCAGCTGCGCCACGCGATCGCCGGCCTCGTCGCGCCCGGTGACCGAGAGCAGCGTCGTCGGCGCGCCGAGCGCCGCGCAGTTGCGCGCCACGTTCGCCGCGCCGCCGAGGCGCTCCTCCTCGCGCTGCCACAGCAGCACCGGCACCGGCGCCTCCGGCGAGATGCGCGTGGCGTCGCCGTACCAGTAGCGGTCGAGCATCACGTCGCCGACCACCAGCACGCGCGCGTTTTCCGTCGCCGGCGCCCTCATGCGCGCCTGCCGATGGGAAAGTACTCGAAGCCGTGCGCCTGCACCACGGCCGGATCGTACAGGTTGCGGCCATCGAAGATCACGGGCGAGCCGAGCTTCGCTTTCAGCGCCGGGAAATCCGGGCTCCTGAACTCGCGCCACTCGGTGACGATGGCAAGCGCGTCGCAGCCCTCGAGCGCCGGCAGCGCGCCGTCCGCGATCTCGACGCGCGGGTCGTCGTCGTACAGGCGCCGTGCCGCCTCCCCGGCCACCGGATCGTACGCGCGCACCCGCGCGCCCGCGGCGAGCAGGTCGGCGATCAGCGTGCGGCTCGCGGCCTCACGCAGGTCGTCGGTATTGGGCTTGAAGGCGAGGCCCCACAGCGCGAAGCGCCGCCCCGTGAGCCGCTCGCCGAAGCGCGCGCGCACCTTCGCGCCGAGCACGTGCTGTTGCGCGTCGTTGACCGCCGCCACCGCGTTGAGCAGCCGCAGCGGCTGCCCCGCTTCGGCGGCGGTACGCCGCAGCGCGGCGACGTCCTTCGGAAAGCACGAGCCGCCGTAGCCCGCGCCAGCGTACAGGAAGTGAAAGCCGATGCGCGGGTCCGAGCCGATGCCGCGGCGCACTTCCTCGATGTCGGCGCCGAGGCGCTCGGCGAGGTTGGCGAGCTCGTTCATGAACGAGATGCGCGTCGCCAGCATGGCGTTCGCGGCGTACTTGGTGAGCTCGGCCGAGCGCACGCTCATGACGAGGATGCGCTCGTGGTTGCGCTGGAACGGCGCGTAGAGCTCGCGCAGCAGCGCGGTGGCGCGCGCATCGTCCGCGCCGACGACGATGCGGTCCGGGCGCATGAAATCCTCTACAGCCGCCCCCTCCTTGAGAAACTCGGGGTTGGAGACGACGCTGAACGCGTGCCGCGCGCCGCGCGCGGCCAGCTCCTCGGCCACCGCCGCGCGCACCTTGTCCGCCGTGCCCACCGGGACGGTCGACTTGGTGACGATGACGCGGTAGCCGTCCAGGTGCCGGCCGATGGCGCGCGCCGCCTCGAGCACGTGGCTGAGATCGGCCGAGCCGTCCTCGTCGGGGGGCGTGCCGACGGCAATCAGCTGCAGCTCGCCGTGCGCGACGCTCGCCGCGACATCGGTCGTGAACGCCAGGCGCCCGGCCTCGCGGTTACGGCGCACGATGGGCTCCAGGCCGGGCTCGAAGATCGGAATGCCGCCAGCGTTGAGCTGCGCCACCTTGGCCGCGTCGACGTCGAGACAGAGCACGCGGTTGCCGGCGTCCGCGAGGCAGGCGCCGGCCACCAGCCCGACATACCCAGTACCGATAACAGTGACTTTCATGGTGAGAGATCGAACTCCTCGGTGCGGCGCGGCGGATAGCTTTCCCAGCCGCCGCACGCCGGGCAGTGCCAGTGGAACTGGCGCGCCTTGAAGCCGCATTCCTCGCAGCGGTAGCGCGCCAGGCGCCGCGTGTGGCTGTGCACGAGATTCCGCACCAGCTCGAGATCGCGCCGCCGCTCGGGGTGCATGTCGGCCACGATCTGCGCTTCCAGCAGCCGGTCCAGGCCAAGGAGCGTCGGGTTGCGGCGCAGCTCGTCGCGCACCAGCTTGTAGGCCGCTTCCGCGCCCTTCGCCTCGAGCGTGGTCTGGAACACGGTGTCGAGCAGGTCGAGCGACGGATAGCGCTCGAGGTAGCCGGCGAGCAGCGTCAGGCCCGCCTCGAGGCGCGCCACCTGGCGGTAGGCATCCAGCAGGCGCGGCGCGGCGAGCGCCAGGTAGGCCGGGTTCTGCGACTCGACGCGCTGCCAGTGCTCGATGGCGCGCTCCAGGTTGCCGGCGGCGCGCTCCAGGTCGCCGAGCGCGATGCTCGCGCGCACCGACTTGCGGTTCGCCTCCAGCGCCGCCTCGAGGTGCCGGCGCGCCTCCTGCGGCCGCGAGTGCGTGGCTTCGCTCGCCGCCTGCTCGCACAGGAACTGCGAGATCTCCCGCGCGCGCGACTCGCCCGAGTCGTCCTGCAGGCGCTCGGCCATGACGATGGCGCGCGCCCAGTCCTTTTCGTGCTGGAAGATCTCGAGCAGGTGGCGGCGCGCCTCAGTGGCGTGCGCACCCGTTTCCAGGCGCGCAAACAGCTCCTCGGCGCGATCGAGAATCCCCGCCTTCAGGTAGTCCTGCGCCAGCTCGAACGCCGCCGCGAGCTTCTGTTCGGCGCCGAGGTCCGGGCGCTCGACCAGGTTCTGGTGCATGCGGATGGCGCGGTCGTACTCGCCGCGGCGCCGAAACAGGCTCCCCAGCGCGAAGTGCAGCTCCACGGTGTCGGGATCGACCTTGACCACCTCGATGAACGATTCGATGGCCTTGTCGGGCTGCTCGTTCAGCAGGAAGTTCAGACCCTTGAAGTACGAGCGCGGCAGCGCGCGCGACTCGTAGACCAGATGCCGGATGTCGATGCGCGCCGCGAGCCAGCCCAGGCCGAAGAACAGCGGCAGCGCGAGCAGCCACCAGTACTCGAACTCCATTCAGCCCTCCGCGGGCGGCGGCGGCAGCGTCGGCGCGTCGTCCGGCCGCACCCCCGCGGCGCGCAGCTCGCGCCGCAGCCGCGACGCGTCGCGCCGCTGGCGCAGCACGGCGCCGAGCGCCGCGAGCAGGCCGAGCACGGCGCCGGCGGCGAAGAACGCGAGCAGCAGCACGACCAGCGGCGCCTGCCAGGCGAGGTCGAAGTAGAAGCGCAGGGTGACGCTTTCCGTGTTGCGCGCCGCAAAAGCGAGCAGCAGGATGAACAGCGCGATGCGGATCGTCCAGGTGAGGATGCGCATGAACGGGACCGGGGTCCGAAGCCCCGGCGTTACCGCGTGGCCTGCGCCTGCTGGGCGGCGGCCTCGACCGCCGAGTCGACGCGCTCGCGCAGCTCCTTGCCGGCCTTGAAGTGCGGCACGTACTTCTCCGGCACGTGCACCTTCTCGCCCGACTTGGGATTGCGGCCGACGCGCGGCGGCCGGTAGTTGAGCCCGAAGCTGCCGAAGCCGCGGATCTCGATGCGATGGCCCGAGAGCAGCGCCTGCGTCATCGCGTCGAGAATCATCTTCACCGCGTACTCCGCGTCCTTCGCCACCAGCTGCGGGTAGCGCTGCGCCAGCCGGGCGATCAGTTCGGACTTCGTCATGGCGACCGTTTCCCCTCCCGTTCTCGGTCCGGTCCGCCTACTGCTGCGGGTTGGAGCTGCCCTTGTCGAGCTTGGCCCGCAGCAGCGCCCCGAGGTTGGTCGAGCCTGCCGCGCTCGCCTGGCTCTCGCTGCGCAGCTGCTTCATGGCGTCGGTCTCCTCCGCCATGTCCTTGGCCTTCACCGACAGGTTGATCGAGCGGTTCTTGCGGTCGACGTTGATGATCATCGCGCTCACGCTGTCGCCTTCCTTGAGCGCCGTGCGCAGGTCCTCGATGCGATCGCGCGCGAACTCGGAAGCGCGCAGGTACCCTTCGATGCCGTCGGCGAGCGCCACCACCGCGCCCTTGGCGTCCACCGACTTCACCGTGCCCGGCACCACGCTGTTCTTGTCGTGCCCGGCGATGAAGTTGGTGAACGGGTCGCCGCCGAGCTGCTTGATGCCGAGCGAGATGCGCTCGCGCTCGACGTCGATCGCCAGCACCACCGCCTCGACTTCCTCGCCCTTCTTGAAGTTCTTGACCGCTTCCTCGCCGGGGAGCGCCCAGGACAGGTCCGACAGGTGCACCAGGCCGTCGATGCCGCCCGACAGGCCGACGAACACGCCGAAGTCGGTGATCGACTTGATCTGCCCCTTGACGCGATCGCCCTTCTTGAACTCGCGCGCGAAATCTTCCCAGGGGTTGGGCTTGCACTGCTTCATGCCGAGCGAGATGCGGCGGCGCTCCTCGTCGATCTCGAGGATCATCACCTCGACCTCGTCGCCGACCTGCACCACCTTGGAGGGGTGCACGTTCTTGTTCGTCCAGTCCATCTCCGAGACGTGCACCAGCCCTTCGATGCCGGCTTCCACCTCGACGAACGCGCCGTAGTCGGTGAGGTTGGTGACCTTGCCGAACAGGCGCGTGCCTTGCGGGTAGCGGCGCGAGATGCCGACCCAGGGATCTTCGCCGAGCTGCTTCAGGCCGAGCGACACGCGGTTTTTCTCGGCGTCGAACTTCAGCACCTTGGCGGTGACTTCGTCGCCCACGGCGAGCACCTCGGAAGGGTGCTTCACGCGCCGCCAGGCGAGGTCGGTGATGTGCAGCAGGCCGTCGATGCCGCCCAGGTCCACGAATGCGCCGTAATCGGTGATGTTCTTGACGATGCCCTTCACCACCGCGCCTTCCTGCAGGCTGGAGAGCAGCGCCTCGCGCTCGGCGCCGGCGCTCGCCTCGAGCACCGCGCGGCGCGACACGACCACGTTGTTCCGCTTGCGGTCGAGCTTGATGACCTTGAACTCCATGGTCTTGCCTTCGTAAGGCGTGGTGTCCTTCACCGGGCGCAGGTCGACCAGCGACCCGGGCAGGAACGCGCGGATCCCCTTGGTCATGACGGTCAGCCCGCCCTTCACCTTGCCGGTGATCACGCCTTCGATCTTCTCGCCCTTCTCGAGCGATTGCTCGAGCTCGATCCAGGCGGCCATGCGCTTCGCCTTGTCGCGCGACAGGCGCGTGGCGCCGTAGCCGTCTTCCAGCGCCTCGATCGACACGGAAACGAAATCGCCGGGCTTGACCTCGACTTCGCCGGCGTCGTTCTTGAATTCCTCGGCGGCGATGATCGACTCGGACTTGAGCCCGGCGTTGACCACGACATAGTTGGGATCGACGCTGAGCACCTCGGCGGTGATCACCTCGCCGACGCGCATTTCCTTTCGCGTCAGGCTCTCTTCGAACAGCGCGGCGAAGGACTCGTTGGCGGGGGATTGGGAGACTGCGTGGGAAACGCTTGCCATGAAAGGGAAAAACCTCGGTTTCGGCCGCGCGGCCGGCGAAGGCGCGCGCGGGTCAGGTTGCAAAAAAGGGCCGGCCCATCAGGCCCGCCCACCCATTTTCCTTTCCCGGCACCACCCCAGGATCAGGCCGACGACTTCCGCAAGCGGCCTGTCCGAGGAGTCCAGCTGCAGCGCGTCCGGCGCCGGCGCCAGGGGCGCCACCGCCCGGGCCGCATCGCGTGCATCGCGCTGCGCCAGGTCACGGGAAAGGGCGGCAAGGTTAGCATCGATTCCTTTGTCTATCAACTGCTTATACCTGCGTCGGGCACGCACTTCCGGGGTGGCGGTGAGGAACACTTTGAGGACCGCATCCGGGAACACCACCGTGCCCATGTCGCGGCCTTCGGCGACCAGGCCCGGGGCCCGGCGGAGCGCCCTCTGGCGCTCGATGAGCGCCCGCCGTACCTCTGGCCGCTGCGCGATATCGGAGGCGCGCACGCCCACCGCCTCGTCGCGCAAATTCTCCGTAACATCTTGTCCGGAAAGAAAAATCCTTCCACCCCGGAATTCGATCCGCATGTCGCGGGCGGCCTGCTCCGGGGTCTCCGCCCCGGCCAGCGCGACCAGGCGGTAGAGCGCTCCGCTTTCGAGCAGGTGGAAGCCGAGCGCCGCCGCCACGCGCTCTGCCACGGCGCCCTTGCCCGAGGCCGAGGGACCATCGATGGCGACCACCGGGACCGTCATCGCGTGATGCCGGCGAACGCCGCGAAATAGCCCGGAAAGGTCTTGGCCACGCAGTCCGGGTCGTTGATGCGTATGCGCGCTCCGCCGAGCGCGGCGAGCGACAGGCTCATCGCCATGCGGTGGTCGTCGTAGGTGTCGAGCGCCACGCCGGATTGCAGCCGGCGCGGCGAGACCTTGAGGAAATCGGCGCCGGCTTCGACGCCGGCGCCGAGCTTGCCGAGCTCGGCCGCCATCGCCGCGATGCGGTCGGTCTCCTTCACGCGCCAGCTGGCGATGTTGCGCACCACGCAGGGGCCGTCGGCGAACAGCGCCAGCGCCGCCGCCGTCATCGCCGCGTCGGGAATGTGGTTCAGGTCGAGGTCGAATGCGCGCAGCGGCGCATGCCCGCCCGCCTCGACCCAGTCTTCGCCCATGGCAACCTTCGCGCCCATCGCCTCGAGCACCTCGGTGAAGCGCACGTCGCCTTGAATGCTCGAGCGCCCGACGCCCTCAACGCGCACCGGGCCGCCGGCGACGGCGCCCGCGGCGAGGAAGTACGAGGCGCTCGAGGCATCGCCTTCGACAAGGATGCTTCCCGGAGAGACGTAGCCCGTCCCGGGTACGACGAACCGGCGCCAGGCGGTGCACTGCACTTCGACGCCGAAGCGCCGCATGAGATTGAGCGTGATCTCCACGTAAGGCTTCGAGATCAGCTCACCCTCGACCTCGATCGTGCCGCCGCCGGCGAGCGGCAGCGCCATCAGCAGCGCGCTCAGGTACTGCGAGGACACGTCGCCGCGCACGCGCACGGTCTGTCCCGCCGCCACCCTGCCCGGATGGATGGCGAGCGGCGGGAAACCCTCCGCGCCCAGGTAGTCGATGCGCGCACCCAGTGCGCGCAGCGCGTCCACCAGGTCGCGGATCGGGCGCTCGTGCATGCGCGGGCTGCCCGATAGATGGTATTCGCCGCCCGCGAGCGCGAGGGCCGCCGTGAGCGGCCGGAACGCGGTGCCGGCGTTGCCGAGGTAAAGCTCGGCCTGCTTCGCACGCAACCCCGCACCGAGCTGGCCGAGCGCCGCGCGCATCACCTGCGTGTCCTCGGCGTCGAGCAGGCCGCGCACCTCGGTTGCGCCCGGCGCGAGCGCCGCGAGCAGCAGCACGCGGTTGGATATGCTCTTCGATCCCGGCAGCCGCACCGTTCCCGCCGCGCGCGTGAACGGGCCCAGGTCGAGGTGCGTCACTCGTGCTCCCCGGCGAGCCAGCGGTTGCGCGCGGCGCGTGCCTCCTCGAAGAGCTTATGCAGCGCAGCGCCGTCGCCCGCCTCGACCAGCGGGCGCAGGTCCTGGAGCTTGCGCACGTAGCGGTCGAGCTCGCCCAGCAGCCGGTCGCGGTTCGCGACGCAGATGTCGCGCCACATCTCGGGATGGCTCGAGGCGATGCGCGTGAAGTCGCGAAAGCCGCCGGCGGCGAAGCCGAAGAGCTGCGCCGAGTTCTCGCGCCCGGCAACCTCGTGCACCAGTGCGTAGGCGAGCAGGTGCGGCAGGTGGCTCACCGCGGCGAGCACGGCGTCGTGCTCCGCGGCGTCCATGCGCGAGACGCGCGCGCCGCACGCGCTCCACACCTCCTCGATCGCCTGCACGGCGAGCGCCGGGTTCTCGGCGAGGGGCGTCAGCACCACGCGCCGGCCGCGGAACAGCTCCGCGCTCGCCGCCGAGGCGCCGCCGCGCTCGGCGCCGGCGATGGGGTGCGCGGGCACGAACTGCGCGATCCTGGCGCCGAGCGCGGCGCGCGCCGCGGCGATCACGTCGCGCTTGGTGCTGCCCGCGTCGGTGACGAGCGCGCCGGCCTTCAGCGCCGGCGCCAGCGCCGCCAGGATGGCCGGGTACTGCGCCACCGGCGCGGCGATCAGCACCAGGTCGGCGCCGGCGGCGTCCGTGCCGATCGCGTCGATGACGCCCTGCTCGAGCGCGAGCCTGAGATTGGCCGCGCCGCGTCCGACGCCCACCACCTCGCCGGCGAGGCGCGCCGCTTTCAGCGCCAGGGCGAACGAGCCGCCGATCAGGCCGACGCCGACGACGGCGACCTTGGCAAAGCGCATCAGTCCTTCAGGCTCGCGGCCAGCGCCGAGAGGAACCTCTCGTTCTCCTCCTCGGTGCCGACGGTGACGCGCAGGTGCTCCGGCAGCTCGTAGCCGCCGCCCACCGGGCGCACGATGACGCCGCGCCTGAGCAGCCGCTTGTAGATGTCCTGCGCCTTGCCGACGCGCAGGGTGAGGAAATTGGCGTAGGACGGAATGAACTCGAGCCCGAGCCGCCCGGCGCCGTCGCGCAGCTGGCGCATGCCCTGCAGGTTGCCGGCGTAGCTGCGCGCGACGAACTCCATGTCTTCGAGCGCCGCCGCGGCGGCGGCGAGCGCGATGCTGTTGACGTTGAACGGCTGGCGCACGCGGTTCATGACGTCGGCGACCGAAGCGTGCGCGAGCGCGTAGCCGACGCGCAGCCCCGCCAGGCCGTAGGCCTTGGAGAAGGTGCGCGTGACGACGAGGTTGGGATGGCGCCTGAGCCACTTGACGGTGTCGGCGCGCAGGTCGGCCGGCAGGTACTCGTTGTAGGCCTCGTCGATCACCACGATCACGCGCTCGGGCACGCGGCGCACGAACGCTTCCAGCGCGTCGGCCGCGGCGAGCGTCCCGGTTGGGTTGTTCGGGTTG
>Ga0214472_10001911_pt1 | contig 22625 bp, 17 predicted proteins | sample RVTome_6_FD_207662 | JGI IMG/M metagenome (GOLD analysis project Ga0214472, IMG submission 207662) | Soil microbial communities from uranium-contaminated site in the Upper Colorado River Basin, Wyoming, United States - RVT140D175 | ecosystem: Environmental > Terrestrial > Soil > Contaminated >...
CGGAGACGAACATGTGGTGGCCCCACACCAGGAAGCCGATCACGGCGATGGCCAGGCTGGACGCGGCCACCACCGAGTAGCCGAAGACGCGCTTCCGGGCCATGGCCGAGACGACCTCGCTGATCACGCCCATCGAGGGCAGGATCATGATGTAGACCGCGGGGTGCGAGTAGAACCAGAAGAGGTGCTGGAAGAGCACGGGGTCCCCTCCCAGCGCGGGGTCGAAGATCCCCAGGTGCAGCCCGCGCTCCACCATCACCAGCATGAGGGTGACCGCGATCACGGGCGTGCCCAGCACCATGATGATGCTGGTGGCGTAGTGGGCCCACACGAACAGCGGCAGCCGCAGCCAGGTGAGCCCCGGGGCCCGCATCTTGTGGATGGTCACGATGAAGTTGAGGCCGGTGAGGATCGAAGAGAAACCGGCGATGAAGGCGCCCATGGCCGCCGAGATCACGTGGGTGTTGGAGAAGGCCGTGCTGTAGGGCGTGTAGAACGTCCACCCCGTGTCCACGCCGCCGCTGATCAGGGACCAGGCGGCGAAGGCCGCTCCCGCCATGAAGAGGTACCAGCTCAGCAGGTTGATCCTGGGGAAGGCCAGGTCCCGGGCGCCGATCATGAGGGGGAGGAGGAAGTTCCCGAGGGTGGCGGGGATGGACGGGATGAGGAAGAAGAAGATCATGATCACGCCGTGCAGGGTGAAGAGCTTGTTGTAGGTCTCGGCCTGGACCAGGTCTCCCGGCGGCGTGACCAGCTCCAGGCGGATGGCCGCGGCGAAGATGCCGCCCAGCGCGAACATGAGCGTGATCGAGCCCATGTAGAGCAGCGCGATGCGCTTGTGGTCGGTGGTGAGCAGCCACGACTTCACGCCGTAGCTGACGTTCAGGTAGTTCGCCCTGGGCGGGGCGGGCGCCGGCAGCGCGGCGGCGGCGCTCACGGCTGGCGCGCTCCCGCCGGCGCGGCCGCGCCCGCCGGGGCCGCCGCGATCGGCACGCCCCTGGCCGCCGGCTCCTCCAGCGACTGGATGTACGCGATGAGCTGCATGAGGCCTTCCTCGCTCACCAGGCCCTGGTACGTGGGCATGACGGGCTGATAGCCGGACACCACCTTGGCCGCCGGCGTGACGATCGACTCGCGGATGTAGTCCGCGTCCGCCACCACCTGCTCGCCGCTGGCCAGGATCACGGGGCGGCCGAACAGGCCCTCCAGCCGCGGGCCGCGGCCCTGCGCGTCCGCGCGATGGCAGGACACGCAGCCGAGGGACTGGAAGATCTTCTGGCCCTCCGCCGCCAGCGAGCCCGATCCCCCGCCCGTGAGCCAGGACTGGAAGGCGGCGGGCTCCATCACCTCCACCCACCCGATCATCCCCGAGTGCTTGGTCCCGCAGTACTCCGCGCAGAACAGGTGGTACCGCCCGGGCCTGGTCGCCTGGAACCACAGGGTGGCGTAGCGCCCGGGGACCGCGTCCTTCTTGATGCGGAAGGCGGGGACGTAGAAGCTGTGGATCACGTCCTCCGAGGTCAGGGTGAGCTTCACGGGAATGCCCACGGGCACGTGCAGCTCGTTGATCTCGCGCTGCCCGCTCATGTGCTGGGCCTTCCACATCCAGCGCTTCCCCACCACGTAGACCTCCATGGCCTGCGGGGGGACGCGGGCCATGGAGAAGAAGATCTCGGCGCCCCACAGGAAGACCACGAACACGATCGCGAGCGGCACCAGGGTCCAGACGACCTCCAGGGTGAGGTTGCCGTGGATCGGGGTGCCGATCTCGTCGGGCGAGCGGCGGCGGTAGCGGATGGCGAAGCCCACCACCAGGCAGGCGATGAGCACGGAGAAGAACGCGGTCACGCACAGGAGCGCGATGTACAGGGCGTCCACCCGCCCCGCCATGGTCGAGGCCTGCTCCGGGAAGAGGGGGAAGCCGGACCACATGTCAGCCGATGTCCCTGCGGGCCGGGAGCGCCTTCTCCCGGCGGCGGAGGACGGCGATGAGCGTGACCAGCGAGACCACGGTGAGGATCCCCATGAAACGGACCGTCCTCATGATCGCGGCGCCGTAGCGCCCGCGCACCGGATCGTACTGGTAGCAGTAGAGCAGGAGCTGGTCCACCGGGGACCCGACGCGGCCCGCGGAGGCCTCGACCACCGCGAGCCGCAGGTCCTTGGGCGCGTACTCCACGCCGTAGAGGTAGCGCGCGATGCGACCCTCCGCCGTGGCCACCACGATGCCGGCGGGGTGGGCGTACTGCCGGGTCTCGTCGTCCCAGGCGTAGCGGAAGCCGACGGCGCGGGTGACGGCCGCGACCGCCGCCGCGTCCCCGGTCAGGAAGTGCCAGCCGCCCGCGGCCTGGGGACGGCCGTACCTCTCGATGTAGGCCTTCTTGGCCGACGCGGCCTGGTCGGGCGTCTCCTTGGGCTCGAAGCTGAGGGTGACCACCTCGAACTCGCGGCCCGCGTCGAAGGACAGCGTCTTGAGCGCGCTGGCCAGGCCGTTGAGCGAGAGCGTGCAGAGCATCGGGCAGCCGTAGTAGGCCAGCGACAGCACCACCGGCCGGCGCCCGAAGTACTCGCCGAGGCGGACGGGGCGGCCCGTCTCGTCCCGCAGCGTCACCTCGAGAGGCAGCGCCTCGCCGAGGCGCTGGTCGAAGCCCACGTCGCGCACCGCCTTCGGCCGGCCGTCCTCGGCGAAGGCGGGGGCGGCCCCGGAGAGGAGCGCCGCGGCGAGCACGGCGGCGGCGAGCCTCATGGCCGCGGCCTCTCCGGAGACGCGGCCGGCGGCGACGCGGAGGGCGCGGAGGACGGCGCGACCCTCGGCAACGGGGCCTCGCCGCGCTCGGCCAGCAGCCGCATGGCCTCCGCTATCGGGATGCGGACCGCCCCCGCGCGCTCGTCCGCCCATCCGTACGTGGCGAGGGTGCGGTCCTCCTCGGCGCGGGCGGCGGCCAGGTCCTGCGCGGGCAGGGTCTGCAGCCGCGGGGCCGGCGGGACTCGTCCCGGCTCCATGCTCGAGGCCATGGGCGGGGGCGGCGCGTCGCCGCGCGCCTCCCGCTGCCCCAGCCACCGGAACAGGAAGAGGACCAGCGCCGACGCCACGAGCGTGGCCAGGGCGAGGACGATGCCGGCCCGGATCACGAGCCGGGTATCGGCGTCCTCCTTCTCGTAGGAGACTCCGGTCACCTCAGGCCTCGGCCGCCTCGAGCATCTCGCGCAGCTCCGGCTCCCCCAGCGGCAGGAGGGGACGGTCCTTGAGATGCCCGGCGAAGGTCCACAGCCACGCCCCGCCCAGCGCCACGGCCGCGGCCACGTCCATCCAGTGGACGGCCAGCCCGTGGCCGTGGCCCTTCATGTCCGGCCCCACCAGCCAGAACAGGTCCACCAGGCGCACCAGCAGCACCCCCGCGGCCACCATCCCCAGCGTGCGGGCGTTGCGCTTGAGGTCGCGCGACAGCAGCAGGAGGAACGGGAGCGCGAAGTGGAAGACCACGAGGGCGAGGGCCAGCCACTGCCAGCCGCCTCCCAGCCTGCGGATGTACCACGGGATCTCCTCGGGCAGGTTCCCGGACCAGACGATGAGGAACTGCGAGAAGGAGATGTAGGCCCAGACCATCACGAAGGCCAGGAGCAGCTTGCCCAGGTCGTGGATCGTCCCGGGCCGGACGACGCCCAGCAGCGGCGGCTCGTTCCCGATGAGCGACACCAGCACGATCACGAGGGCCAGCGCGGAGAGGGCCTGCCCCACCATGAAGAGCATCCCGTAGATCGTGGAGAACCAGTGCGGGTCGAGGGACATCGCCCAGTCCACGGCCGAGAACGTGATGGTCAGCCCCATGAGGACCAGCCCGCCGCCCGAGAGGCCCTCGAGCCGCTTCGAGAGCCGCGGGTCGGGGCCGCGGTCCATCTGGAGCGACCACTTGTTGAGGTAGTGGGCCAGGACGCCCCACACCACGAAGTAGAAGGCGGCGCGGCCGAGGAAGAAGGGCGGGTTGAGGTACAGGCTCTTGTGGCGGAGCACCTCGTCGTGCCCGGCCTCGGGGCGGGCCCACTCGTAGACGCGCGAGAGGCCGAAGGCGAGGGGCAGGAAGAAGAGCGGGGCGACGCGGAGCGTCCGCGCCCCCGCCTCGAGGATGCGGCGGATCACGACGCCCCAGGCGCCCCCCGAGAGGTGGTGGATCATGGCGATGCTGAGGCAGCCCACGCCGATCCCGATCCAGAAGAGGTAGGCGAGCAGGTAGGAGCGGAAGAACTGCGTGGGGTCGAGGAACAGGCCGAGGAGCAGCGCCAGGATCCCGACGCCGGCGGCCACGGCGGCCCCCCGCTGCAGGCGGTCGAGCTGCGGCGGCACGGCGTGGCCGGGCCGCACCGCGGGGGCGCTCATGGGGTGTGCGCCCCCGGGGCGGCGGGCGCCGGCGGGGCGCCGCCCAGCTCGCCGCGCCGCTCGGCCGGCACGTCGGCCACGGTGGCGTTCTGGCTGAGCTGCAGCGCCCGCACGTAGGCCACGATCGCCCAACGGTCGCCGACCGAGACCTGCGTGGCGTAGTCCGGCATGGCCCCGAAGCCGACGGTGATCACGTCGAAGAGGTAGCCGGCGGGCTGCGCGCGCAGGCGGTCGATGTGGAAGGACGGCGGCTGCCGGTAGCCGCGTCTCACGATCATCCCGTCGCCGCGCCCGACGTGGCCGTGGCAAGGCGCGCAGTGGATCCCGTAGCGGTCCTGGCCGCGCTTCAGGAGGGGCAGGTCGATGGGCACGGGCACCGCCGCCGCGAACCCGGCGCCGACCTTCCCCGTCTCCAGCGTGCCGTCCCCGGGCAGGTGGCCGCGGGCCACCGTGCCCGGCACCCGCGGCCGCGCGGAGCGCTGCTGGTCATCGAAGAACGTGCTCTTGGCCAGGGGCTTGTAGCGGGGTTGATCATGCATATCCTGACGACATCCCAGACACGCGAACGTTGTCCAGAGCACGATCATGACGGTTGCGTTCGCGTGTCCTCCGTTCTCAAAACCGGTTCTCGTCCGTCGTTTCGAACCGGTCACGGCTCAACCTCATTGATCGCACTCGGGCCCAAGGTCTGGAGCAAGGCCCTCGTGCGTGAGATGTCGAACTTGGGATCCGTGGCCTCTATACAGATGAAGAACCGGTCCCGGCTGGCCAGCGCGAACGACGGCACGTTGAAGACCGGGTGGTACGGCTCGGGCAGCCCGTTCAAGGCCAGCATCCCGAGCACCGCGGTGAGCGCGGCGAGCAGGATCGTGGTCTCGAAGGCCGGGGGGATGAACGACGGCCAGCTCAAGTACGGCTTGCCGCCGATGTTCATCGGGTATTCGATGACCGAGGCCCAGTACTGGAGGGCGAAGCCCCCCGCAGCGCCGGCGATGCCGCCCACCAGGACGAGGGGAGGGAGCCACGAGCGGTGGAAGCCAAGGGCCTCGTTCAGCTCCTCGATGGGGAACGGCGAGTAGGCGTCCACCTTGCGGTAGCCCTCGGCGCGCACCGCCCGGGCCGCGGCCACCACGTCGGACGGGTCCTGGAACTCGGCCATCAGGCCGTAGAGCCGCGGCGCCGGCGTGGGCGGCTTCGCGGTCACGGATGCTCCTCCTCGACCTCGGCCCCGGGCAGGATGGTCCGCATCTCGAAGATCGAGATCGAGGGCAGGAACCGCACGAAGAGGAACAGAAGGGTCAGGAAGAGGCCGATGGTGCCGATGAACGCGGACCAGTCGTAGCGCGTCCCCGCGTACATGCCCCACGACGACGGGAGGAAGTCGCGGTGCAGGCTGGTCACGATGATCACGAACCGCTCCAGCCACATCCCCGTGCTCACCACGAACGAGATGAAGAAGAGGTAGGGGACGCTGGTGCGGAGCCGGCGGAACCACAGCGTGTTGGGCGCGACCACGTTGCAGAGGATCAGGCACCAGTACATGTACGCGTACGGGCCCGTCATCCGGTTCCGGATCATGAACTCCTCGTAGGTGTTCGCGCTGTACCAGGCCATGAAGGCTTCCATCATGTAGCCGTAGGCCACGATGAGGCCGGTGGCCAGCATGACCTTGGCCATGTTCTCGAGGTGCCTCAGGGTGATGAAGTCCTCGAGCCCGTAGAACTTCCGGAGCGGGATGGCCAGGGTGAGGACCATGGCGAAGCCCGCGTAGATGGCGCCGGCCACGAAGTAGGGCGGGAAGATCGTGGCGTGCCACCCGGGCACGAGGCCCACCGCGAAGTCGAAGCTGACCACGGTGTGCACGGAGATGACGAGGGGCGTGGCCAGCCCCGCGAGGAGCAGGTAGGCCGTCTCGTAGTTGTGCCAGTGCCGGGCCGAGCCGCGCCAGCCCATGGCCAGGATGCCGTAGACGATCTTCCACGGCTTGCTGCGGGCCCGGTCCCGCAGCGTGGCCAGGTCGGGGATGAGCCCCACGAACCAGAAGAGGGCGGAGACCGTGCCGTAGGTCGTGACCGCGAAGACGTCCCAGATGAGCGGGCTGCGGAAGTTCGGCCACAGGCCCATGGTGTTGGGATACGGGAAGAGCCAGTAGACGGCGAGCCAGGGACGGCCGGTGTGGAAGATCGGGTAGAAGGCGGCGCAGGCCACCGCGAACAGCGTCATGGCCTCCGCGAAGCGGTTGATCGACGTCCGCCACTGCTGCCGCAGGAGCAGCAGGATCGCGGAGATGAGCGTCCCCGCGTGCCCGATGCCGATCCACCAGACGAAGTTGATGATGTCGAAGCCCCAGCCCACGGGGACGTTCGGGCCCCAGAGCCCGATGCCGCGGAAGAGCAGGCCGGCCACGGTGAAGAGCAGCAGCATCAGGAGCGAGAAGCCGACCGCGAACCCGACGAACCAGCCCGCCGGCGTCCGGCGCTGGAGGACGATGCTGCTGATCTTGTCGGTGACGGTGCCGAAGTCGTGGCCGGGCTCGACCAGGTACTCCCCGGGCGGGACGGGGCGCGCGTCCTTGGCCAGCCCGCCCGTCTCCGGTCCGCTGGCCATCGGCTACTCGCCTTCGCCCGCCGGCTTCCCGCCGGGCATGTGGGGGTTCGGGTTCTTCACGTGGGCGAGGTAGGTCGTGCGGGGCCGGGTGTTCAGCTCCGCGAGCAGGCCGTAGTTGCGCGGCTCGGCCTTCAGCCTCGCCACCCGGCTCGCGGGGTCGTTGACGTCGCCGAACACGATGGCCTCCCCCGGGCAGGCGGCCTGGCACGCCGTCTTGATCTCGCCGTCCTTGACCTTTCGCCCCTCGTTGCGCGCGTCGATGCGCGCCCGGTTGATGCGCTGCACGCAGTACGTGCACTTCTCCATCACCCCGCGGCTGCGCACCGTGACGTCGGGGTTGCGCTGCAGCTTGAGGCTCGGGGTCTCGAAGTCCGAATAGAGGAAGAAGTTGAAGCGCCGCACCTTGTACGGGCAGTTGTTGGAGCAGTAGCGCGTCCCCACGCAGCGGTTGTAGACCATGTCGTTCAGGCCCTCGTCGCTGTGGACGGTGGCGGCCACCGGGCACACCACCTCGCAGGGCGCGTTCTCGCAGTGCATGCAGGGCACGGGCTGGTGATGGGTCTCGGGGTTCTCCGCCCCGCCGGAGTAGTAGCGGTCCACGCGGATCCAGTGCATCTCGCGGCCCCGCCCGACCTGGTCCTTGCCCACCACCGGGATGTTGTTCTCCGCCTGGCAGGCGATCGTGCACGCGTTGCAGCCCACGCAGGCGTTGAGGTCGATGGCCATGCCCCAGGCGTGGCCCGTGTACGGGAAGGCCGGATAGAGGGACAAGGAGGGAGCGGGCTCCTCGAACAGCTCCCGGGCGTAGTCCGGCTTCTTCCCGTATTCCTCGAGCGTCCCCGCCCGCACCGGGTTGCGGCCTTCCATGCTCCAGTGGTCCTGGGTGCAGGCCAGGAGGTAGCGGTCCCCCGTCTTCTTCGCCTCCAGGCCGCCCCCGAACCAGGGCGCGTCGCTGGTCCGCAGAGCGTAGGCGTTGAAGCCCACGCCGGTGCCGATCCGGCCCGCGCGCGTGCGGCCGTAGCCCAGGTGCACGGTCACGGTCCCGTCGGGGTGTCCGGGGACGATCCAGGCCGGCGCCCTCGCCGTCCGGCCGCGGTACCGCAGCTCGACCACGTCCGTTTCCGACCCCAGCGACGTGCTCTCGATCGAGATGCCGAGCGATTCGGCGGTGCGCGGGCTCATGAGGGCGGCGTTGTCCCACGTCAGCTTGGTCAGCGGGCGCGGCAATTCCTGCAGCCAGCCGTTGTTCGCGAAGCGCCCGTCCCGCACGGACGCGTCGGGACGGAACACGATCTCGAGCCCGTGCCCGGCGGGCGCCGCGGCGGCGGCCGGCGCCGACGGCGTCACGGACGGCGGGACGGCCGCCGGGGCCGGCGCGGCCAGGACCCCGTCGTGGAGCGCGCGCTGCCAGGCCTTCTCGGCATCCGCGCCCGACGCGGCGCGCGCCTTCCAGTAGTCGCGGACGATGTCGTGGCCCGAGCGCTCCGGCCGGGCCGTGAAGGCGGCCAGCACCTCGTGGACGGACTTGCAGCCGGCGTACAGCGGGGCGATGAGCGGCTGCACGATCGTGACGGTGCCGTCGAAGGCGCGGGCGTCGCCCCAGGCCTCGAGGGAGTGGGTGGCGGGGACGTGCCAGTGGCAACGCTCGGCGGTTTCGTCGTCATAGAGTCCCACGTGGATCCGAAGCGGCACCTTGTCCATGCGCCGCGCGAAGTCGAGGTCGGCGGGCGCGTCGTAGACCGGGTTCCCGCCGAGGACCAAGAGGGTCTGGACCTGTCCGGCCGCCATGGCCGCGGCCAGCTCGCGCAGCGAGGCCATCTGGTCGACGGGACGGGCCTCGGCCGAAGGCGCATACGTGACGGTCTGGCCCACGTTGCCGAGCTTCTGGTTGATGGCGTGGGCCACGGCATGGACGGCGGGGGGCTGCCATTCTCCGGCCATCACCACACAGCGGCCGGCGTGGGCCTGCAGGTCCTTGACGAGGGCCGCGACCCACGGAGCGTGCGCGGAAGCGGCGCCCGTGCCACCTCCCATCGAAGCGCCCAGGCCCGTGGCGATGGCCCGCGCGAGGCCCTCGACCTCCGACGCGCGCACCGGGAGGCGGTGGTCGGCGAGGCTGCCCGTCAGCGACGGCGAGCTCTCGGCCACGTAGAGACGGTTCATCCCCGCCGGCGACTGCTCGCCTCCGAGCCGGCGCCTCGAGGCGAAGGCCCGGATGAGGCGCAGGTTGGCCGGCCCCGCGCCCACGAAGTCCGCGTCGAGGCACAGGACGACGTCGGCCTTGTCGAGGTCGTACAGGACGGCGGAAGACGCGCCGAGCGCCAGCGCGGTGCCGGCGCGCACGCTGTCCGCGCCCACGGGGTCGTACTGGTGCCAGCGCGCGGAAGGATGGGCGGCCAGCAGCTCCTCGATCTGCGCGGCCAGCGTCGGCGAGGTGACGGTCTCCGTCAGGATGCGCAGCCCGCCGCCCTGCGACGCGCGTTGCGCGTCGACCGCGGCCTTCACCGCGGCCAGGAACGATCCCCACGGCCGGATCTCGCCGAGGTAGGTGAGGGTCTGCGAGCGGTCGGGGTCGTAGAGGTCCAGCACCGAGGCCTGGCCGAAGACGTCCGTGGCCCCCAGGCTGGCGGGGTGATCGGGGTTCCCCTCGACCTTGGTGGGCCGGCCCATGTGGCTCTCGACGAGCACGCCCTTGGCGTAGCCCCCGTCGATGACCGCGGTGGCGAAGAAGAGCGCCCGGCCCGGGACCACCTCCTCCGGCGCTTTCACGTAGGGGACGATCTTCTCCTCGGGCTGGCGCGTGCATCCCGTGAGGCCGGCCAGCGCGAGCGACGCCCCCATCATCTTGAGGAACCCGCGGCGGCCCTCGGGGTCGTCGAACGAGCTGGCCTGCTCGGGGAACTCGCGGTGCAGGAACTCCAGGAACTGCGGGGTCCGCGCCAGCTCCTCGAGGCTCTTCCAGTAGGTGCGGCCCGTCGAGTCGGCGAGGCGCCGCCTCAGGCCCGTGAGGTCCAGGTCCGCCGCGTCGCCGGGGCCGCCGCTCATCGGTGGCAGGTGGAGCAGCTCGTGCGCGTGTGGATGCCGTACTCCCTGGCCAGGGATAGGCCCAGGGCGAGCTGGTCCGCAGGCGGCTCGTAGGCGGCGTTCCAGACCTGGTCGCGCGGCCGCAGGTACTGCTCGGGCTGGCGGTGGCACGCCAGGCACCACTCCATGGTCAGCGCCGCCTCCTGCCACATGAGGGGCATGCGGTCCACGCGCCCATGGCACGTCGTGCAGCCCACGCCCTGGTTCACGTGGGCGCTGTGGTCGAAGTAGACGAAGTCGGGGAGGTCGTTCACCTTCACCCACTCGATCGAGCGCTCGCTGCGGAAGCTCTCCCGCACGGGCTCGAGCGTGGGGCTGTCCGACCAGATCTGCGAGTGGCAGTTCATGCAGGTCTTGGTGGGCGGCATGCCCGCCGTGGCCGATGTCTCGACGGAGGTGTGGCAATAGCGGCAGTCGATGCCCAGCCCGCCCACGTGGTGCTGGTGGCTGAAGGGGACGGGCTGCTCACGGGCCACGCCGGCCTGGGTCACGTAGGGCGAGCGGTTGATCTCCAGGATGAGCCAGAGCGTGCCCGCGGCGAGGAACAGCGCCCCGAAAATGCTGAGCCTCGACAGCGTGTTGGTGCTGTGGTGGAAGATCTGGGACATTCACGCTGCCCTGGGAACTGGCTCGGACGATATTCCATGAAGCAAGGAGGGGTCAAGGTCGCGGTGCTCACTAGCGCGTTCGCGCGCTCTCCCGCAGCGCCCGCAGCTCGCCCATGGCCAGCCAGCGCCCCCGGAGCACGATCCCTTCGATCGCCGAGGCGTGCCGGACGTCCTCCAGGGGGTTTCGGGCCACGAGCACCAGGTCGGCGCGGCTTCCCGCTGCCACCGTTCCGAAGGGCCGAGCGCCCGGGGACCAGCGGCCGATGAACGTGCCCGGCGCGCGGGTGCCCGTGCCGAGCGCCTGGTGCGGGGTGAGCCCGGCCTTGACGAGCTCCGCCAGCTCGAGGTGGGCGGATCGGCCGGGAAAAAGCCCGGGGGCGGAGGCGTCGGTCCCGAGCAGCAGCGGCACCTCCGCGCGCTGGAGGGCGGCGGTCAGCTCCTGGACGAAGGGGTATTTCGCCCGCTCGCGCCGATCGAACCGCTCGAGGCCGTCACGGCGGGTCGCGTTCTGCTCCTTCCAGAGGTCCCGCACGCTCGGGTGCAGGTAGGCCACCTCGGGGTCCGCGAGGACCGCGGCCAGGTCGTCGAGCTGGGCCCGCGTCATCGCGATGAACGACAGGTTCGGGATGACGGCGGCCCCCGCCTCCTTCGTCCGGCGCACGGCCTCGGGGATCCGTGCCGCCTCCACGGTGGGCACGAGCCCTTCGTCGAGCGCCGCCTCCACCTCGCCGTGGAAGAGCGTGAAGAAGTACTCCTCCCCGTGCGCGATCACGTCGAGACCCGCGGCCAGGGCCGCCTGCAGGGCACGGTCCCGGCCGATACGGCGCGGGATGTGGCCGGCCACGGGCAGACCGCGGTCGTGGGCGGCGCGGATCGCCGCTCGCAGCGCGCCGTCCTCGAGGTTGTTGTAGACCTTGATCAGGTCGGCGCCCGCGTCCTTCTGCTCGGCCACGACGCGAGCGGCCTCCTCGGCGGTGCGGACGACGACGCTCGTCCCGGGGAAGATCGGCGGGTCGCCATCCAGCACGCGGCCGGACGTGTAGATCGTCGGGCCCGGCGTACCGCCGCGCGCCACCTCGGCCCGCAAGGCCGCGACGTCCGGTACGTTCCCCATGGGCCCGCTCAGGTGCACGACGGACGTGACCCCGTACGCGAGGTACGAGAGCAGCTCGCCCGGGTCCCGGAGGTGCACGTGGAAGTCCGTGAGGCCGGGCATGAGGTACCGGCCGGCGCCCGCCACACGCACGGCGCCCGGAGGAATCCCGACCGATCCGGTCGGGCCGACCTCGGCGATCGCGCCGTCCCGGACAATCACGGTCTGCGCGGCCAGCACGCGGTCGGAGTCCATCGGCACGACGTTCACATCCACCAGGGCCAGCACCGGGGCCGCGGCCGGGCGCCCGGGTTCGTTGCGGTTAACGCAGGAGACGAGGACGAGGGCGGCGAGGAGATACATCAGGCGCCCACCCCGGGAGCGGATCGGCGTCCTACGTCCCGAACAGCCGGTCCCCGAAGTCGCCGAGGCCGGGCAGGATGTACTTGCGCGCGTTCAGCTCGCGGTCCACGGCGGCGGCGTAGATCTCGGCTTCCGGGGCGGCCGACGAGAGGTGGGCCACCCCCTCCGGCGCGGCCACGATCGAGAGGAGGCGCACCTGCCGCGCCCCGAGGCCCGCCAGGCCCTCGAGGGCCATGGCCGCGGAGCCGCCGGTGGCGAGCATGGGATCGAGGAGGAAGACGATGGCCCCGCCCAGCGCGGCCGGCACCTTCTCGTAGTAGCGCCGCGCCACCGCGGTCTCCTCGTTGCGCTCCAGGCCGAAGTAGCCCACCTGGGCCTGGGGCACCAGCTCCAGGAACGCGTCGAGCATCCCCAGGCCCGCGCGTAGGACGGGCACGGCCACCACGCGGGCGGCGAGGCGGCGGCCGCGGGCCTGCTCCAGCGGGGTCGTGACCGCCGCCTCCTCGAGCGCGAGGTCGCGCGTGGCCTCCACCGCCAGCAGCAGGCTGACCCGCCGGGCCAGGCGCCGGAACTCGTCGCAGGGCGTCGTCGCGTCGCGCAGCCGGAGGAGCGCGTCCTCGATCAGCGGATGGCGCACGACGTGCACGGGCATCGGCGGCGGGAGGATAGCACGGAGGTAAGATATACTTCGCCTTCCATGCGCCTCACCTCCGACGAGATCGAGTACGTCTCGCGCAAGATCGTGAAGACCCTGGTCGGCGAGGGGAAGCTCGAGCTGGACTCCGAGCCCCGCGTGGTCGAGGCCGTGGCCAGGGTCATCACCGACGAGCTGATGGTCGAGGACCGCCTGAACGAGGAGGTCCGCGAGGTGCTCATCCAGCACGCCTCGGAGATGGAGCGCTCGAACGTCACCTACACCGAGATGTTCAAGATGCTCAAGAAGAAGATGGCCCGGGAGAAGGGCATCGTCCTGTGAAGCTGTCCCGGGAGAAGGTGGTCCGCCTCTCCCACCTCATATTCAACCAGTTCAACAACGACGAGGAGATCGAGTTCTTCGCCGACCCCTCGGAGATCCGCCAGGAGATCTTCAAGCTCATCTCCGACGAGATGAAGGCCGACGAGGCCATCGACGCCCTGGTCCGCCGGAAGATCGAGAGCCAGAAGCGGACCATCGTGGAGGGCTCCGACGAGTGGGAGGTCCTCTACCGGAAGTACTACGAGGAGGAATCGGCCCGCCACCGCAAGGTGATGCCCTAGCCGGGCGCCGCACCGTCGTGGTGAGGGCTTGGGGCCTAGCGGCCGGACTCCACCCGGATCGGCACCTCCAGGTGGGCCGAGAGCGGCGGCTTGCAGCCCGATGCATCGCAGGGCTGGAAGCCGATGCGCAGCCCGACCGTCCTCTCGCCGGGCGCCGTACGCCGATCGACCCGTAGCGGGACGCTGATCGTCACCCCGCCCGCATGGACGCCGACCGCGCCGGTGTTCCAGGGCCCGGGCTCCGGGCGCGGCTCCGGGTAGCGCGGCCCGGCGGTCGCCAGCCACTCCCCCAGGACCGACACGGTCAAGCCGTACAGGTCCTTCACCCCCGGTTCCCGAGCCACCACCCGCCAGCCGTCGGCGATCTTCAGACGCACCCGCGCTTCGAGGCTCGCGCCCGCGCGCACGCGCGCGCTCGAGAGCGAGGCCTCGAAGGACACGGGGCCGATCACCTGCCGCGACGGCCGGGGGGCGGCGACCACCGCACCTGCGTCCCCGCTGGCGAACAGCTCGGCGGCCGCCCCCACGAGCGTCTCCATCCCCCGCGGCGCCCGCTGGAGGTCGCCGCGGAAGGCGTCGATCGTGGCGCGCGCCAGCTCCCGGTAGCGTCTCTCCCCGGTCGCGCGCTCCAGGCGTAGCAGCAGGCGGGCCATGACCCCGTTGCCCGACGGCAGCGGGGCGTCGAAGCCCTGCTTGAGGCGGACCGGGAAGGGCGCATGGGCGGCATCGGTGGCGAAGAAGCCGCCCTTCGCCGCGTCGAAGAAGCGGCCCACGGCGGCCTCGGCCAGCGTCACCGCCTCCGTGAGCCAGCGCGCCTCGCCCGTGGCCAGATGGAGGTCGAGCAGGCCGTCGGCGAGGTACGCGTAGTCGTCGAGGAACGCGCTCCCGCCCGCGGCTGTGCCCCGCGCGGAGTGCCGCAGGGAGCCCATGGGTCCAAATCGATCCCCGAGGCGAGCCGCCGCTCCCGCCGCCGCCTCGACGTCGGAAGGCCGTCCGAGCAGGGATCCGGACGCGGCGAGCGCGCCGATCATGAGCCCGTTCCAGCCCGCGATGACGCGGTCGTCTTCGACGGCCGCTCCCGATGCCCGCACGGCGACGAAGCCGCCGCCGGCGTCGCGCATCCGGGCGATGACGCGCGCCGCCCGCGCCGCCGCGGCCGCGCGATGGGCCGGCGACCCCGTGGCGGCGTAGGACTGCGCGAGCGCGCGGAGCAGGAGCGCCTCCCGCCAGAGAAGGGTCGGGTCGTCCTCGCGGCGGGAGACGAGGTCCAAGGACGCCGTGGCCATGCGGAGCAACGCCGCGTCGGCCCGGCGCGCCTGCTCCTCCAGAAGCAGCCGGGGCGCCCCGGGCGGCACGTCGCCGGCGGGGCCGAAACCCCCGCTGCCGGCGTCGAACGACTCGGACAGACCCTTGAGGGCGGCGTCCACCACGTCACGGCCGAGCGGCCGGCGGGGGGCTTCGGCGGCCTGCGCGCGCCTCAGCCGCGCCAGGTTCCGGACCGCCGCCCTCTCCACCCCCTCCCGGCCGTGCTGGAAGTCCGAGAGCCGGCGCACGGCCAGCGTCTTGAGCCCCGGCGACGCCTCACGGTCCGCCCGGGCGATGCCGGGATGCGCGGCGAACGGTCGGCCGTCGGGCAGCAGGAATACGGCCAGCGGGCGGCCGCGCGCGGCGCCCGGGACGTCGAGGACCGCGGCGTAGAGAGAGGCGAGGTCCGGCCGGTCGAGGCCGTCCACGACGACGCCGACGAAGGCGGCGTTCACCAGCCGCGCGGCGTCCGCGTCGCCGAAGGCCTCGCCCTCCTCCGCACGGCACTCGAGACACGCGGGATCCCCGATCAGCAGGAACACCGGCTGGTCGCGCCGGCGCGCCTCGTCGAAGGAGGCCTGGTCCCACCCGCGCCACGCGACAAGGTCGCGCGCGCGCTCCCGCAGGTACGGGCTCGGGTCGAGGAGGAGCGGGCTGTCGGCGGCCCGTCCGCGAAGGGGCGCCGCTACCATCACGATCAGGGCGATGGCGAGTCGCACCAGCGCAGCCGGGGCACTCCGGGGGGTCTTTGTAAAATTTGGGTTCCCGGGGCGGCAGCAACCCGGGAAGTTGAGGCAGAGTCCCGCTTCTCGCGATGGACCTTTGACCGGCGCCACCTGCGCCGGAAGCCCCGAAAGGCCGCAGATCCTGCCGGCCCGCCGGGACGATCCGCGGCCCTCCCGCGGCCTCGATCCGGCGTCTCCGGCCCGGGCACCGCGCCATCTGGCGGGTGAGCTATCGGTCGGCGCCTGGAAACCCACGGGCCGTGGAGATACGTGGTGTCCTGGGCCCGCGTAGCACGATTCTTGCATTGCTCCTGACGTCAATTCGAGATGCGACACTATAGTAACAGGTGTCCAAGGAGGCGTTCCGGTGCCGAACGGCGCTTGCGAGGTTCCAAGAGGTGCCGGGGACCCGCGTCAGGGGCGGTCACAGGGGTGCCCGACGTCCGCCAGGTCGTCAACCGCCCGGGCGAGCTCCCGGTTCCTGCCGGCGCCGCAAGAAATGTCGAGCACCCGCACGCCCCCGCGGGCAGCGGTGCTAAACTTCTTGCCAATAGAACCTCATACACTTTGAGCTATGCCAATACGGCCAGATAAGGAGGACGTTCGATGAAACCAGCATGGACGACCTGGCTGCTCGGCGGGCTCCTCGCCCTCGGGACGACGGCCTGGGCGCAGGTGCCCCCGGCAAGCGAGGAGAATGACCAACAGGTCACCACCACCGAAACCACCACGACGACCACCACCATGGAAGGGGACACCGTCACCAAGGAAGAGGTGAAGACCTGGACCATAGAGATCGACGGGAGGGAATACGAGGCCCACCCGGCCACGCCCACCTACGAGGGCACCACGGGCCTCTTCCACATGCCGTCGGCCTACACCCTGCCGAAGGGCAAGGTCTCGTTCAGCTTGTTCCGCGACAACCTCGACCGCGACCCCAAGGACGAGGACATCTCGATCCACGGGGCCTCGCTGGGCTTCGGGATCACGTCGCGCCTCGAGCTCTACGGGAACTTCGGGATCCAGAACCGGATCGACGCCGACGCCCTCTTCCAGCCCGGCTTCGTCAACGACTATCCCTTCGTGGCCACGCCCTGGGAGACCGGAGTCGGCGACATCAAGATCGGCCTGAAGTACGGCATCCTGAACGACTACATGGGCGACGGCGTGGGCCTGGCCGCCCGGGCCTTCTTCAAGATCCCGACCGCCGACGAGGACAAGGGGCTGGGCACCGGGAAGACGGCGTGGGGCGTCGACCTCATCCTGTCCAAGCACCTGGGTCACGTCGCCGACATCCACGGGTCGATCGGCTATCAGAAGAACAGCGACCCCGACGGCGTGGAGATCGCCGATGCCCTGAAGTGGGCCATCGGCCTCAACCTCCCGGCCTGCCGCACGGTCCAGCTCCAGGCGGAGCTGATGGGGACCAACTACGGCGACTCCGACTTCGAGCAGACGGATCCCCTCGACCTCGTGGTCGGGCCGGTCTTCTGGATCAAGGGCTTCTTCATCCGTCCCGCCATCTCCTGGAACCTCAACTTCGACGACCGCGGGCTGGACCAGAGCTCCAAGAGCTGGACCGGCCGGCACCTCTCGATCGGCTGGCACCCGGGCTTCGCGTGCCGGGAGGTCGCCGTGCCGCCGCCGCCGCCGCCGCCGCCGTCCAACAACAACCCGACCGTCAACTGCGAGGTGGAGCGGTCGCAAATCCTGCCGGGTGAGACGGTCCGCGTGCGCGCCAACGCCTCCGACGCCGACGGCGACACCTTGACCTACGAGTGGAGCGCCAGCCAGGGCCGCATCACCGGCAACGGCGCCAACGCGACCTACGACAGCACCGGCGTGACCCCGCCCGCCACCGTGACCATCACCGTACGGGTCAGCGACGGACGCGGCGGCACGGCCGAGTCGACCTGCACGGTGCGCATCGCGGCCCCGGAGAAGAGGGTCGTCGAGACCGTCACCTGCATCTCCGGCGGGTTCCCGCGGAACCTGGCCCGACTGAACAACGTGGACAAGGCCTGCCTGGACGACGTGGCCTCGCGGCTGCGCCAGGATCCCAGGAGCCGGGTCATCATCGTGGGCCATGCCGACAGCGGCGAGCGGTTCCCCGACGTCATCGCCCGCAAGCGCGGCGAGGCCGTCAAGACGTACCTGGTGAAGGAGCGCGGCATCGAGGAGTCCCGCATCACGGTTCGGAGCGCGGCCGCCACCAAGCCGCTCGACACCGGAACGACGGCCATGGCGCGAGCCAAGAACCGTCGCGTCGAGCTGATCTTCGTGCCGGAGGGAGCGGTCGTACCCGAGGACGACGACTAGACCCACTGCTCCGCTCCTCCGTTCGTTCGTGCTCGGGCGCGGCCGACCTGGCCGCGCCCGAGCTTTTTGGGGATGCCTTGTAAAGGTTGCACGGACACCCGCGGCTCCCGTTATTGGCACGGTCGCTTTTCGGTGTATTTCCACGGGCTTCAGCAGTAAACTCTCCAAGGTTGCTTTAGGCCAATGACCCTTACGCTACGGCGCTCCTTCATCCTCGCGCTCGGCCTCGCTCTCCTCACCCCGGCGGCGGCGCGGCCGCAGAGCTGGGTCCCGGTGGGGCCGCACGGCGGCGACGTCCGCTCGCTGGCCGCCGATCCCACGAACCCCCGCCGCCTCTACCTCGGCACCGCCGACGGCGTCTTGTACCGGTCCGACGATGGCGGCGGCCGCTGGCAGCGGATGAGCCCGGGCTTCCCCCAGCGCGGCCGGAGCCTCGACGAGATCGAGGTGGACCCGCGCGGCGTGGTCTTCGTCGGCTACTGGGAGGTGGCGGGCAAGGGCGGTGGCGTGGCCCGGAGCGCCGACGGGGGCCGGACCTTCAAGGTGTTGCCCGGCATTCAGGGCGAGTCGGTGCGCGCCCTGGCCATAGCGCCCTCCAACCCCGACTTCGTGGTGGCCGGCACCCTGACCGGCGTGTTCCGCTCGAGGGACGGCGGCGCCTCCTGGCAGCGCATCAGCCCCAAGGACGACCCCGAGATCCGCAACGTGGAGTCGCTGGCCATCGACCCCGCCTACCCGGACATCGTCTACGTGGGGACGTGGCACCTGCCGTGGAAGACCGTGGACGGGGGCGCGACCTGGCGCTCGGTCAAGACCGGGATCATCACCGACTCCGACATCTTCACCATCACCCTCGACAAGCGGGACCCGCAGGTCGTGTACGCCACCGCGTGCAGCGGCATGTACCGGTCGTTCGACGGCGGCGCGCGCTTCGCGAAGTTCCGGGGGATCCCCTCCAGCAGCCGCCGTACCCGGTCCTTCGCCCAGGACCCCGAGCGGCCGGATACGCTGTACGCGGGGACCACGGAAGGCTTGTGGGCCACCGACGACGGGGGGGCCAGCTGGCGGCTCGCCACCCAGAAGACCCTGGTGGTGAACAAGGTGCTGGTGCTCCCGGGAGGCGCGATCCTGCTGGGGACCGACGGCGCGGGCGTCCTGCGCAGCGGCGACGGCGGCAAGACGTGGTTCACCTCCAACACGGGCTTCTCGGAGCGCTTCGTCTCGCGCATGACCTTCGACCCGGCCGCGCGCCGCCTCCTCGTCGGCATCTGGGGCGACCGGCACCACGGCGGCGTTTTCTCGGCCCCGGGGCCGCGCGGCCCCTGGACGAGGCTGGCGACGGGGCTCGAGGGCCGCGAGGTGCTGTCGCTGGCCGTGGCCGGCACCGGCATCCTGGCCGGGACCGACGACGGCCTGTTCCTGTCCGTGGGCGGCGGGCCGTGGCGGCGGCTGCCCACCGTGATCGCGGACCTCGACGTCCACCCGCGCGTCAACGACGTGGCGGCTCTGTCGGACCGCGTCTTCCTGGCCGCGACCTCGGCGGGCCTGCTGCGGACGACCGACGGCGGCGAGACGTGGCGGCGGCCCTCCGTCTGGCTCTCGGGCCCGGTGGCGGCGCTGGCCGCCTCCGGCCGGCAGCCGGGGCTCATGCTCGCCGCGACCTCCATGGCCTTCTTCCGCAGCCGCGACGGCGGCGAGACGTGGACCGCGGTCTCCCGCGGGCTCGGCGCCGACACCCACAGCCTGGCCGTGCTGCCCGGCAACGACCGCGTGGTCTTCGCGAGCACCGGCGCCGGCCTCTACCGGTCCACCGACCAGGCCCAGACCTGGACGCGTTGCGCGAGCGGGATACCGTTCTCCGACATCACCGGGCTCGCGACGCATCCGGACGGACGCACGCTCTACGCGAGCGACTTCACGTGGGGCGGGGTGTTCCGCAGCCAGGACGCGGGGAACACGTGGGAGCGGCTGCCCACCAACGGCCTGGTCACGGACCGTGTCTGGGCCGTGGGCCTCGACCCCACCGCGCCCGACCGCGTGCTCGCCGCCTCGCCCGCGGGCGGGATGCACCTGCTGCTTCCGGCGCCGCCCCCGGCCATGGCCGGCCCCACGGCCGGGTCGCAGTAGCCGCGCGCCGGGCCCTCAGGCCAGGCGGCGCGGGCCCGGGCCCAGCGGCGCCGGCGGCCCCGGAGGCCCGTCGCGCAGGAGCGCCTGGAACTCTTCCGCCGCCAGCGGACGGCTGAACAGGTAGCCCTGGTAGTGATCGCACCGCTGCCGGCGGAGGAAGTCGAGCTGCTCCTCGCGCTCGACGCCTTCCGCGACCACGCGCAGGCCCAGGCCGTGGGCCATGGCGATGACGGCGGAGGCGATGGCGGAGTCGTTGGCGTCGGTCCCCAGGTCGCCGACGAAGGACTGGTCGATCTTCAGGGTGTCGATCGGGAACCTCTTCAAGTAGGCCAGCGACGAATAGCCGGTCCCGAAGTCGTCGATCGAGATCCGGACGCCCAGGGCCTTCAGCTCCGTGAGCGTGCGCAGGGTGGCCTCCGCGCTGTGCATGGCCACCCCCTCGGTGATCTCCAGCTCGAGGAAACGGCCCTCCAGCCCGGTCTTGCGCAGCGCGCCCTTCACCTGGCTGACCAGGTCGCGCTCCTGGAACTGCCGGGCGGACAGGTTGACCGCGACCGAGAAGTAGAAGCGCGTCCCCCGCTGCCACGCGCGCGTGCGGCCGCAGGCCTCCTCGAGGATCCACGGGCTCATGGGCGTGATGAGGCCCGTCATCTCCGCCAGGTCGATGAAGTCGTCCGGCGGCACCAGCCCCAGCTCCGGGTGCCGCCAGCGCAGCAGCGCCTCCGTGCCGTGGATGCGCCCGGTGGCCACCTCGATGATGGGCTGGTAGTGGACGACGAGCTGGTCCAGGGCCAGGGCCTTGCGCAGGCCGTGCTCCAGCCCCATGCGCTCCGCGGCCTGCGCGTTCATGGCCGGGGCGTAGAGCTGGAAGCGGTCGCGCCCCTGCTCCTTGGCCCGGTACATGGCGATGTCCGCGCTGCGGATGAGGGACTCCGCGTCCACGCCGTCCTCGGGGTAGACGCTGATCCCGATGCTGGTCGTGACGTAGATCTCGCGGCCCTGTAGCTGGAAAGGGACGCGCACCGCCTCCAGCAGCTTCTGGGCGATCCGCGCGGCCTCCGCCGCGCTGTGGACGCCGGGCAGCAGGAGCGTGAACTCGTCGCCGCCGAACCGCGCCAGGGTGTCGCCCTCGCGCACGGCCTCGTGCACCCGCTTGCCCACGGCGCGCAACAGCTCGTCGCCCACGGTGTGGCCGAGCGAGTCGTTGATCTGCTTGAAGCGGTCCAGGTCCAGGAACAGGGCGGCCAGCTTCCTGCTGTCGCGGTGGGCCTGGACGAGGGCCAGGGACAGGCGGTCGATGAACAGCGCGCGGTTGGGCAGCGCGGTGAGCCCGTCGTAGTAGGCCAGGTGCTCGATCTGCACCGAGGCGCGCACCGCGGCCCGGCGCTCCTCCTCGAGCAGGCACACCACCATCCCCAGGCCCATCACCCACTGCAGGATGAAGTCCAGCCATCCGAGGTGGACGAGATTGACCGGGTGGGCGACCGCGGCCAGCACCAGGTACTGGAGCTGGGCGAGGCCGTAGGCGAAGAACCCGCCGCCCACCAGCTTGGGCCCCAGCCGGGGCATGCCGATGTCGCCGGCGTCGAGGCGGCTCTCCCAGACCCGCAGCCCCGCCACCATGAAGACGGCGAAGGCCACGAGGGCGCGCAAGCCCACGCGCACGAAGCTCCTCCAGGCGCCGCCGTCCGCGTCCGCCACGAACAGCAGCGACGCGGCCAGGCCCACGAGGGCCAGGGCGGGGATCAGGCGGCGCGGCAGCCGGCGGGGCGGACGGCCCGCCTCCAGCTCGTAGGCCCCGAAGATGACGAACGCGAGCTGGAGGTAGCCGGCGATGCCGGAGATCGCCGCCACCACCAGCGCCGCGGGATGGGCCGCGGGCACGCGTGTCGAGAGGTAAAGGCCGAGCGCGGCGCCCAGGACGTAGACACAGAAGCAGAGCCAGCTCCGGGCCCAGTGCTGGAGGTAGCCCTTGTGGTAATGGCGATGGAAGCCCAGGAGCAGGCCGCCCAGGAGCAGCGCGCCCACGGCCTGCGCGACGAGGGCCGCGTAGTCGGCCGTGGCCTGGGTGTCCAAGGGGGGCGGCGCTAGGGCAGGTACTTGCCCAGCCAGGCCGTCTTGCTCAGGTCGGAATAGAGCACGAACGCGATGAGCAGGAGCAGCACGCCGAACCCGGCGTTCATGAACCACGCCTTCAGCGTGAGGCTGAAGTTGCGGCGGATCAGGCCCTCCCCCGCCAGGATGGCGAGGTGGCCGCCGTCGAGCGGGGCGAGGGGGAACAGGTTCAGGATGCCGACGCTGATGCTGATACCCGCGATGAGCCCGAAGTACGACCGCCATCCCTGCCGCGCGGCCATGCCCGAGGCCTGGGCGATCCCCAGCGGCCCCGACACCGCGGCCTTGGGCGAGATGCGCGCGGTGAGCAGCCCCTTGAGCATGCCCACCGTCTCCCTGGTCATGCGCCAGCTCTCGCCCACGGCGGCGGGGATGGCCTGGAAGAGGGGGAACTTCTTGACGATGACCTTGGGCCGGATGCCGATGAGGCCGTTGTGCGGCGTGACCAGCACCTCCTGGACGGCCCCGTGGCGGTAGACCGCGAGCTTGAGCGGGCGGTCCGCAGAGGCCTTCACCAGCGGCGGTATATCGTCGAAGGAGTCGATGGGCGTGTCCCCGATGCGCAGGATCCCGTCGTCCACCTGGAGCCCGGCCTTCTGTGCCGGCTGCCCGGCCATGATCTCGCCGATGCGCACCACCGGCGCCAC
>Ga0214472_10001912_pt1 | contig 22624 bp, 22 predicted proteins | sample RVTome_6_FD_207662 | JGI IMG/M metagenome (GOLD analysis project Ga0214472, IMG submission 207662) | Soil microbial communities from uranium-contaminated site in the Upper Colorado River Basin, Wyoming, United States - RVT140D175 | ecosystem: Environmental > Terrestrial > Soil > Contaminated >...
GTGTACTCTGTGATCTCTGTGGCTAAGATTTATGCGAACTGCCGCAAAAATCTGAGGTCGTTTTCGAAAAACAGGCGCAGGTCATTGACACCGTAACGCAGCATGGCGAGGCGCTCGACACCAAGGCCAAATGCGTAACCGGTAAATTTTTCGTTGTCGATACCAGCACTTTCGAATACTTTTGGATGCACCATGCCGCATCCAAGGATCTCCAGCCAGCCGCTTTGGCCGCAGACCCGGCAACCTTCACCAGCGCACATGACACACTGAATATCGACTTCGGATGAAGGCTCGGTGAACGGGAAATACGAAGGTCGAAACCGCGTTTGCAAATTCTCATTTTCAAAAAACAGTTTGAGAAAATCTGCCAGGGTTCCCATCAAATCTGCAAAACTGACGTTCTCGTCAATCAGTAGTCCTTCGACCTGGTGAAACATCGGGGTGTGCGTTAAATCGGAATCACAACGATAAACTCGGCCCGGCGCAATGATGCGTAGCGGTGGTTGATGTTGTTTCATGTGCCGAACCTGCACTGGCGAGGTATGCGTGCGTAATAAAGTAGACGCATCAAAATAAAACGTGTCGTGCATCGCGCGCGCGGGATGATGCGCGGGAATATTGAGCGCTTCGAAGTTATGGTAATCATCTTCGATTTCCGGGCCTTCGGCGACGCTGAAACCGAGCTGGGAAAACAGGGCTTCGATGCGCGCCATGGTGCGCGTCACCGGATGCAGCCCACCGGCCTGCTGGCCGCGCCCGGGCAAGGTGACATCAATGCTTTCACTGGCCAGCCTGGCAGCAAGTTCGGCCTGCTGCAGAACAGCCTTACGCGCTTCGATCGCGGTCTGCACGTTCTGCTTGGCAATATTGATATCCTGGCCAGCAGCTTTGCGCTCTTCGCCTGGAAGATTGCCCAGTGATTTCAGCAAGGCTGTGAGTTCACCTTTTTTACCGAGATAGTGCACACGCAGCTGATCCAGCGCATCCAGACTGGTCGCCGCCTGAATGTCAGCCAGCGCCTGTGTACTCAAGCTTTGCAGATCCACGTTTACTCCCTGAAGCTTGCTGAAAAAACTGATCTAACACTCTGCGTGAATGCGCTTTGTGCTGTGCTCGTAAATCTATTTTTCCAGCAATCTATTTAACAATAAGCAATAACACTAAAAAGGGGGAAGCAAGCTTCCCCCTTGGATATTCATGTGACATCAAACGATGGTCACACACCAGCAGCTATCATGCTGCCAGGGCTTGCTTCGCTTTTTCTGCGATCTGGCCAAACGCGACCATATCGTGAACAGCAAGATCAGCCAGCACCTTGCGGTCGATTGCGACCTCAGCCTTGGTCAAACCATCGACCAGTCGGCTGTATGACATTCCGCATTCGCGTGCAGCTGCGTTAATACGCACAATCCACAAGGAACGGAAAGTACGTTTTTTAACTTTGCGGTCACGGTAAGCATATTGCCCGGCTTTGATAACAGCCTGGTGAGCGACGCGATAAACGCGACTGCGCGCACCATAATAACCTTTTGCTTTGTCCAGAACTTTTTTATGACGTGCTCTGGCCTGTACGCCTCTTTTTACTCTTGCCATCTCTTATATCCTCAATACTTAAACGTAAGGCATCATGCGATTGACCATTTTCACGTCACTCGCATGGACAGTTGCATCATCACGTAAATGACGCTTACGTTTAGTGCTCTTCTTGGTGAGGATATGGCGACGGTGCGATTGTGCTCGCTTAAATCCGCCTGAGCCAGTACGTCTGAAACGTTTGGCTGCGCCACGGTTGGTTTTCATCTTAGGCATTGTGCCTGCTCCTATTGTGTGTACTTCAAAAATAAGCGCGGTGTTCATCCCTGACACTTGAGACCGGCTCACTCGTTTTGTAGCAGTTCGCTGCTACCCGTATTACTTTACTTGTTACTTTGTCTTTTTTGGCCCTAGCAGCATCACCATCTGACGCCCTTCCATGCCAGGCATTTGCTCGACGGTGCCGAACTCTGCGAGATCGGCTTCGACGCGTTTCAGCAACTGCATCCCCAGTTCCTGATGCGCAAATTCGCGACCACGAAAACGCATGGTCACCTTGGTCTTATCTCCTTCTTCAAGGAATTTCTTCAGGGAACGCAACTTGACCTGGTAATCGCCTTCCTCAGTCCTGGGTCTGAACTTGATCTCCTTGATCTGAGTTTTTTTCTGCTTCTTTTTCGACGCCTGGGTCTTCTTGCTGTTCTCAAAGCGGAACTTGCCGAAATCCATGATGCGGCATACAGGCGGCGTTGCATTGGGAGACACTTCTACCAGATCCAGTCCGGCTTCTACCGCCATCTGTAGCGCCTGCTGGCTGGTCATCAGGCCTAGCTGTTCACCTTCTGCATCAATCACCCGTATTTCAGGATAAGTGATCGCATCATTTAATAGCGTCTTCTTCGGTGCTGCGATTTTCGTACTCCTATAAAGCAGAGCGACCGCGGCCCACGATTTCTGCTGAGAACCGGCTGGCCACGTCTTCTAAGGACATGGATCCAAGGTCTTCCCCGCTTCGTGTGCGTACGGCCACTGAATGTGTTTCGAGCTCCCGGTCGCCGATAACCAGCATGTAGGGAACGTGCTGTATTGTGTGCTCGCGGATTTTAAAGCCAATTTTCTCATTTCTCAAGTCCAGTTCGACTTTAAATCCTTGTTCGGCAAGGTAATCGTGTGCTTTTTGAGCAAAACCGGCCTGATTGTCGGTAATATTCATAATCACTGCCTGGATCGGCGCCAGCCAGAGCGGAAAACGGCCTTCGTGTTCCTCGATGAGAATGCCGATAAACCGCTCCACCGAGCCCAGAATCGCACGGTGCAGCATCACCGGTACGCGGCGGGTATCGTCTTCGGCGACATACTGGGCGTCGAGCCGCCCGGGCATGGAAAAATCCACCTGCATGGTGCCGCACTGCCACTGGCGGCCGAGACAGTCTTTCAGCACAAACTCGATCTTCGGGCCATAGAACGCGCCTTCGCCGGGCTGCAAGGTCCAGTCCATGCCTTTGTTGTCGAGAGCAAGTTCAAGCGCTTTTTCTGCCTTGTCCCAGGCCGCATCGTCGCCGACACGCTGTTGCGGGCGGGTCGAGAGCGCGACCAGTATCTCGGTGAAGCCAAAATCAGCATAGACCTCGTAGACCAGATCGATAAACGCCGAGACTTCGTCCTGGATCTGGTCTTCGGTACAGAAGATATGCGCGTCGTCCTGGACGAAATTACGCACCCGCATCAGGCCGTGCAGGGTCCCGGAAGGTTCGTTGCGGTGGCAGGAACCGAACTCGGCGAGCCGCAACGGCAGGTCGCGGTAGCTTTTCAGGCCCTGGTTGAATACCTGAATATGGCAGGGGCAGTTCATCGGCTTGACCGCAAAATCGCGGTGTTCCGAGTGGGTGGTAAACATCATGTCACCGAACTTGTCCCAATGGCCGGATTTTTCCCAGAGGCTGCGATCGACGATTTGCGGGGTATGGATTTCCTGATAATCGTGTTTGCGCAGCTTGTTGCGAATGTAATTTTGCACTTCCAGATAGATGCTCCAGCCTTTAGCGTGCCAGAACACCATGCCCGGTGCTTCTTCCTGGGTATGAAACAGATCCAGCTTTTTCGCCAGCTTGCGGTGGTCGCGCTTCTCCGCTTCTTCCAGCTGGTGCAGATAGGCCTTGAGCTGTTTCGCATCTGGCCAGGCGGTGCCATAAATACGCTGCAGCATTTCATTGTTGGAATCGCCACGCCAGTAAGCACCGGCGAGCTTCATCAATTTGAAACCCTTGCCGAGCTTGCCGGTGCTGGGCAGATGCGGGCCACGACAGACATCGAACCAGTCGCCCTGGCGATACACCGAAATTTCCTGACCTTCGGGAATATTGTGCTCGATGATCTGCACTTTGTAATCTTCACCGATCTCGGCGAAGGTCTGCATCGCCTGTTCACGCGACCAGACTTCGCGCACGATGGCCAGATCGCGCTGCACGATCTCGTGCATGCGCGTCTCGATTTTTTCCAGATCTTCGGGGACGAATTTTTCCGCACGGGCAAAATCGTAATAAAAACCGTTTTCGATCGCAGGCCCGATGGTCACCTGGGTCCCGGGAAACAGTTCCTGCACCGCCTGCGCCATGATATGCGCAGCATCGTGGCGCATCAGCTCGAGCGCGTCTTCATCACGGCCAGTAATAATCGAGAGTGAAGTATCGTCATTGATCAGATATGAAGCATCGACCAGCTGGCCAGCAACCCGTCCCGCAAGCGTCGCTTTCGCCAGGCCGGGGCCAATAGCCTCAGCCACCGCCATCACAGTCACGGGCGCATCGAATTCGCGTTGCGAGCCATCGGGCAGGGTGATTACAGGGGCATTTTGGGGCATATCGTATTCTCCAGTGGCGACCATTACGAGAGGCCGCGTGATTGCCGGGTGGCAGGTCAAATATTACAAATAATTGGTAGGCACGAGTGGATTACTTCGGGCTTCCTGCCCTACGCCCCTGCGGGGCCGCACTTCGTGCGTTCTGATTCGCTCCCGGCGAATCAGTCAAACCGCATCTATTTATTGTCGGTGGTTCAAATCCACTCGACCGGTGAAACTGGTAGGCACGAGTGGATTCGAACCACCGACCTCTTCCATGTCAAGGAAGCGCTCTAACCAACTGAGCTACGCGCCTAAATTCATTTCTACGACTAAAACTGTCGCTGGGCCGCTGTCGCGGCACCGACCTCTTCCATGTCAAGCCATGATGATAAGAGCCGGCTCTAACCAAAGAGCTACGCGCCTAAGGTTATTCCCTGATTCTAAACGATTGCCGTATCGCTGTCGCGACACCGATCGCTTCCACGTCAAGCCGTATTGACCGGCCATTCTGAGGCGCGAACAGTATCAAAGTACAGGCATGTTCTCAAGCGCTTTGATCGCCCTGGTGGAATGTTTTCCGTTTGTCAGGCAATCATATAGCGAGAGCAGATTCGCAGCATTTTTGCCAAATTCATATAAAATCGCCTACAAGCTCAAATTTAGCAGCTTTAACTGGATAACATCAAACACTCAGGAGAACAACGTGAACAACAAATTCAGCACATTATTTGCTACCTTATTGCTCAGCTCATCGCTTGCCCTGGTTGGCTGTGGCAGTAGTGGTGACAGCGCCCCTGCCGCGCCCAAGTACACTGGCACTACCTCCGCAGCAAAAGTTGACTCTACAATGCCGAGGCTCTGGGTACAGGCAGCGGTGAAGCAACACAACAAGGCGGTACAGCGAACGGCGGAATCCCCACTTTCGCCAGCATCGGCGATGCCAGCACTACCGATATTGAAGCACTCTCACAGAAAATCATTGCTCTAATCCAGAAACGAACTGTAACTGACTTGCCCACCAGCTTTTCTGAAGCAGGCTCGTGCGGTGGTTCGTTTAGCGGCCCTGATAGTGCTTTGCCTGCCTCTGGGGCATATTCGATCACACTTTCTTTCAACAACTACTGTGATTCACTCATCGATCCAACCTTAGTCTTCTCTGGCAAAGCAACATTCTATCTACCAGATGTTAATGACTTTAATACATTCACAATGCAATTCATTAATTTCAAGGTGACGGAAAACGGTCAGACTACTACCTTGAACATGACCATGAGCTGCGCAGGTCTGACCTGTAGTATCACCTCGGATTTCAAGAGCTCGACGGGTGATGTACACCGTGTCGCAGATATCATTATCAGTGGAGATGCCACCTTCGGCTTTATTGGCACGATGACTTTCTACCATGCTGACTACGGTTCCGTTTCCGTTAGTGTTTCTGGCATCACCTACGGCAGTTGTGGTGTGTTCCCGGATGGCGGCACTATCACCTACAACGGCACATCTGGATCGACAGGTAGCATTAGCTTCGCATCTAATTGTACTTACAGTGGCACGTATGATGACGGTGCTGGCGGCACTGGCGTTTTTAGCGGCACCACCATCTAAACACAATCCAGCACAAAAAAACGCGGGCCCTGCCCGCGTTTTTTTTGGCTATGATAGTGCCATGAACCCTTGTTATAAGTTCGCCGTTGCAGCTGCTCTGCTTTCCCTGGCTGGGCATGCAGCCGCGCTCGAACTCGGAATATATACGTATCTAAAATATATCGATTATCAGGAGTTTGAACTGGACGGTAGTTCGCTCAATCATGAAACCGGATTTATTCCCGGCATCAGGTTGAGCGCAGCCCATAAGCACCACGCGCTCTGGACATCCCTGGATTATGGCGATGTGAATTATGACGGCCAGCTGCAATCAGGCGTTCCGCACACTACTGATACAAGTTATATTTTAGTAAGCGGTGGCTATGAATACGCTTATACTCTGGATCAGTATCAGGCCATAAATTTCCTGGCGGGAGTCAGCAGCCATCGCTGGCAGCGACACATCCTGCCCAACAATGGCATCCAGGGCGCAAACGCAGTATATGAATGGCAGCAACTGCACGCGGGAATACGGTACCGGCCAGAATCCTTATTCAATCTTCCTCTCGAATTTGGTCTCAGCTTTACCAAAACGCTAAATGGCACAGTCGACATCAATCTCAACAACATAGGGTTTGGCAGCCCACAGCTCGTTCTCGGCGATGAGTATGGCTTTCAAACAGGCATTCGATATTACAGGGAAATCTCCAGACAGCTAAGCGTAGGCATCCTGCTCGAAAGCTCACGCTGGGAATTTGGCCGGAGTCAAAGCAAATCATTTAGCAACGGCATTAATAATATCACCATCGCGGAACCGAGAAGCGTCTCATGGCACACCAGCTTGGGTGTGGAATTCAAATACGGCCTCTAAGCCAGTCGCTCAGTCAGCATTACGAACATCATCGAACACCGCCTGTATATCTCTCTGCCATTGATTAAAGATGGCTTTATCTTTCTCATCATTTACCATTTTTGCAAACAGGCCGGGGTTGGCGGTCACCAGTACCGTTTCTTCATTTTCTGCAAAAATAGATACCTTGGGCGGCATGTAGGGGATGAGCACCGGATATTTTTCTGTCAGATACTGTACTTCATCTTTTTTACCGACAAACACCACGCGGTATTTGTCGGTTTCGTATCCCATGCCGGTCAGGCCGACATCGACGCGCTGCACGCGGGTGATGGTATAACCGTGCTCTTTCACTGAGGTCTGCAGCGTCAACATGGCTTCAGGAAATTTCTGGTGCGAGCGCACCATGATCAGGTTTTCTGCCTGCGCTGAAGCTGCCAGCATAAATATAGACACAAACAATAACAGGCGCCTCATCACTCCACCGCCTCCTTCAGGATCGAAACATATACCTGGTGCATCTGTTTGCAGGCTTCATCGAGCTCGTCATTATTAAACAGTCTGCTCAGGTGCGATGGATTGATGGTCATGACATTGACCTTGCCTGCAGTTTCAACCACGGTAACGCGGCAGGGCAAAAACATGCCGACCCGTGGATCGATTGCCAGTGCTTTGAATAAAAATCCGAAATTGCAGAAATGCAGCACGACCTGCTTTTTGTTTTCCTTACCTTCCTCCACCAGGCCATGATCAAGGAAATCGGTCCTGACCAGGGTGAAGTTCTGGTTCGAAATAGCGAGCTTCAGGTTCTCGATTGTTTCTTCCAGAGTGTAAGGAGATTCTACGACAATAACTGGATCGTCTTCCAGCGCTGGCGGCGGCTGTTGATAGCTGTTTGCAAATGATCGCACATAGGCCACCAGATCATTGACGTCATTCTCGTTCAGTCCCTTGTTTGCTGCCGCGTTCATCGGTGTACCTTCACGGCCGTATAACACGGTGTTTTTGATCATGCTGTCAGTCGCAGCGGCGAGGAAACTGGGGTTGTTGAGCGCAGGCGCAATGACAGGCAGATCGCGTTTGCGCGAAAAGGTTACGCCGGTACCGGTACCTCCTTTGCCATCCTTGCCGTGGCATTGTGCACAGTGCGCAGCAAACAATTTTTCGCCATGCGCAGCATTGCCTTTGACAGTTGCAGTATCGTGCCTGGGTGCTGGTTTTGTTGCCCAGCTGCGAATATAAGTGGTAATCGACTTGACCTGCGCGTCATCGAGCTCGGTAAACGCCGGCATGATTCGGCCCGGGCGACCAACGCGAATGGTTTTCACGAGATATTCGTCTGAGATGCTGTTGATAAATGAAGGTAGCGCCAGTGGTACACCGACACCACCGTCACCGTTGCTGCCATGACAGACAGAACAGTGCCTGGCGAACAGGACTTCGCCACTGTCTGCCGCCTCAGCAGCCATGGTGAAAAGCAGTGCTACAAGAGCCAGTAAAATGCGCGACATATCTACTCTGTTAAATATATTGTGTGGTACTCTGCCAGCTGTCGTCCAGGTCACGATTGATCCTGATCAACTCTGAACTAAATACCTGTTTAGCCCGGCGGCCAGATCATGCGTCTGCCGCCAAGCAGGTGCATATGAATGTGGAATACCGTCTGCCCTGCCATCGCGTTACAGTTCACCACCAGACGATAACCTTCTTCAGCAATGTCACGCTTCGCGGCAATAGTTTTTGCTGCCAGATACAGCTTGCCGATGGTGCTGCTGTCGTCAGCTGTCATATCATTGACTGTGGAGATGTGTTTTTTAGGGACGATCAGAACATGGACCGGTGCCTGCGGATTGACATCATTGAAGGCCAGCACATCTTCATCTTCGTACACCACTTCTGCTGGAATCTCACCATCACGGATCTTGCAAAACAGACAGTCAGTCATTTCGATATCTCCCGACTTTGATTGAACTCAATATAACTCAGGAACGGACCGGCAATCTACCGCTAAACGCATGCGCCAGCGTACCCGCATCGATAAATTCCAGCTCACCGCCCAGTGGCACACCGTGCGCTATGCGCGTGGCTACGATATTGTGTGCTTTCGCCATTTCATAAATATAGTGTGCCGTGGTTTCACCTTCAACCGTAGGATTGGTGGCCAGGATGACCTCCTGCAACTCGCCATTCGCCAGGCGTTTCTCCAGCTTATCCAGGCCGAGCTCGGCCGGGCCTATACCATCCAGCGGTGAAAGATGACCCATCAAAACAAAATATTTGCCACGAAAATCTGAAATACTCTCGATCGCGATGACATCCACCGGCGTTTCCACCACACATAGCAGGCTGTTATCGCGCGTAGTGCTGCTACAGATATCGCAGACATCGGTTTCACTCAGGGTTCGACAGACACTGCAATGACCGATTTTATCGACCGCAGCGACCAGCGATTGCGCCAGTGTAGTCGCACCGCGACGATCACGCTCCAGCAAATGAAAAGCCATGCGCTGCGCAGATTTGGGGCCGACCCCGGGCAGGCATTTTAGTGCGTCGATCAGTTGTTGCAACAGCGGAGACATGTATAAAGCAATGAATAATTAATAATGGATAATGAATAATTGAAAGCCAGACATAGCGCCCTGCTTAGAACGGCAGCTTCATGCCGCCGGGTAAATTCAGGCCTGCGGTCAGGCCCGACATTTTGCTGCTGCTTTCCTGCTCTATCCTGCGTACTGCATCATTGACTGCGGCGGCGATCAGATCTTCCAGCATGTCTTTGTCATCAGCCATCAGGCTGTCATCGATTTTTACGCTGCGCAGTTCATGGCGGCCGTTCATGATGACTTTTACCATACCGCCGCCGCTCTGGCCCTCGACTTCCATTTTGGCGATTTCTGCCTGCGCCTTCTGCATGTCTTCCTGCATTTTCTGCGCCTGCTTCATCAGGCCGCCCATACCACCTTTCATATCATCACCTCTTGATCTATGTTGCTCAGGCTTTACTGTCAGTTTCAACCGGCTTAACTGAACCGGGAATAATTTCTGCGTTCATATTTTTTTTCATCATCTGGACAAAGCTGTCATTTTCGATCGACTGCTCGGCCTGTTGCTGGCGTTCATCGCGCACGCGTACATCATTTTGCGCGGGCGTTTCAGCCTGCAAGGTCTGTTGATCAGCCGCTTCGATCTGCAGATTGATTTCTGTATCGAAATATTCTGACAGCGCACTCTGAATACGTTGCTCCGCCTTGGCGTTGCGCAACTGTTTGAAGCGCGCGTCCAGCGCCAGGACAATAGTGTCGCCTTCGTGTTGTTTCAGTACGCAGTTGGCGGCGAGTTGTTTTACCATACCGCTGATCGCGAGGCGTTCGATGATCTGCACCCAGTCACCACCGGTACTGGTCGCTGCCGTAGCAGGTGCCACAGGCTTTGCAGCTGGGGCCGGTTTCTGGCTGGCGCTGGCAGTGGGTGTTGCTGTTGCCGGGCTAGCGACAGGTTTTTCTTCTGCTGGCGTGCGACGGCCAGGCACTGGTGCAGCGCCTGCCGGTTTTATCGCCTGCGCCGGGCGAAATGCCAGCATGCGTAATAACACCATTTCGAAACCACTGCGCAGGTCCGGTGCCAGCGGCAAGTCGCGTCGACCGATAAGCCCGATCTGATAGAACAGCTGAATATCTTCCGCGCTGGTTTCTGTTGTAAGTTTTAGCAACTCATCGTGGGCACTGACATAATCATCCAGCGCTTCGGGTACGGTTTTCGCCAGCGCCATGTGGTGCAACATGCTCAGCATTTCGCTCAGTACGTTTTCAAAATCCGGGGTCAGTTCGCTGAGCGTTTCGACTTCGGCGAGCACCGCAGCCGCATCGGCGGCGAACAGAGCACGCACGATATTTAAAATACGATCACGCGATATCGCACCGAGCATTTCGCGCACATCGTGCTCGCGCACCTGGCCGGCACCAAAGGCCAGCGCCTGATCGAGCAGACTCAGACCATCGCGCATGCTGCCGTCAGCACCTTCTGCAATTAACTGCAGCGCGGCAAGATCGTGGCCGACCGCATCGGTCTGCAAAATATGTTGAAGATGCGAAAGGATCATGCTCACCGGCATGCGTTTCAGGTTGAACTGTAAGCAGCGTGACAGAATCGTCACCGGCAGTTTTTGCGGATCGGTGGTGGCGAGCAGAAACTTGACGTGCGGCGGTGGTTCTTCCAGGGTTTTCAGCAGCGCATTGAAACTGCTTTTGGAAAACATGTGCACTTCGTCGATCAGGTAGACTTTGTAGCGACCGCGGGTCGGCGCGTATTGCACATTCTCCAGCAGATCGCGGGTGTCATCGACACCGGTGCGCGAAGCGGCATCGACTTCGATCAGATCGACAAAGCGGCCTTCGGCGATTTCGCGGCAGGCAGAACAGACACCACAGGGTTTTGAAGTAATACCGGTTTCACAGTTGAGCGATTTGGCAAAAATCCGCGCGATGGTAGTCTTGCCGACACCGCGGGTGCCGGTAAATAAATAGGCGTGGTGCAAACGGTCTTCATCGAGCGCATTGATCAGCGCGCGCTGAACATGCTCCTGTCCGACCAGTTCGGAAAAATTTGCGGGGCGCCATTTACGCGCCAGAACTTCATAGCTCATTGAAAAATATATCCGCCTGTCTGCAAGAGCGTCATTCTAACCGGAACTGCAGTGGCTGACGAGAAAGACCTGATGACAGCGGCTGCCAGCGTTTATGCACATCATCAGGCATCAAAAAATCAGGTGGTAACCCGCCCCAGCCACACCCCGGCACCCGATACACCACTACCGTTGCTCCCTTCCGGGCCTGGCGGAGTTCGCGGTTTCTCGTCGCGAGGGGACCGGAACAGGTCACCGCGCGGCATTATACATGAAGACAGCAGCAGAAATGTGCGTTCAACGCGTGGCTATATCAATGCCTTCGGCCGCAACTTCGATCATCAGCGCGATTTCCTCGGCATTGATCACATAAGGTGGCATGAAATACACCACATTACCCAGTGGCCGCAGCAGCACACCGCGCTCCAGCGCATGTCTGTACAACTTTAGCCCGCGACGCTCCTGCCAGGGATAGGCCTGTTTGCTGGCCTTGTCCGCGACCATCTCAAGCGCGACGATCATGCCCTGCTGACGGACTTCAGCGATGTGCGCGTGCTCGGCCAGCGGCGCACACAGGCGCTGCATCTCTGCCGCCAGCTCACGATTGCGCGTTAGCACATCGTCTTGTTCAAAAATTTTCAGGGTGGCGATGGCCGCCGCGCAGGCCAGGGCATTGCCAGTGTAGGAATGCGAGTGCAAAAACGCGGTAAGATTTTCATAATCATCGTAAAACGCGTCGTACACCTTGCCAGTAGTGAGCACGGCTGACAATGGAAGATAACCGCCGGTGATGCCTTTCGACAGACACATGAAATCGGGCGTGATGCCGGCCTGCTCGCAGGCAAACAGCGTGCCGGTACGGCCGAAGCCGACCGCGATTTCATCCGCGATCAGATGTACACCGTGGCGGTCACAGGCCTCGCGCAGCAGGCTGAGATAGACCGGGTCGTACATGCGCATATTGCCGGCACACTGTACCAGCGGCTCGACAATCACCGCACAGGCTTCGTGGGCGTGGTTTTCGAGTGCGCGCTCCATGTGGACGAACATGCGCCGCGAATACTCTGCGCAGCTCTCAGCCGCCTCGCGGTGGTAACAATCGGGTGAGGCCACGGTGATCGGCTCCAGCAGCAGCGGCTGATAGGTATCTTTATACAGACTGACATCACCGACCGCGAGCGCACCCAGGGTTTCACCGTGATAACTGTTGGCCAGATTGATATAGCGGATCTTGCTGGGCTGGCCCTGGTTTTTCCAGTAATGGAAGCTCATCTTGAGCGCGACTTCGACCGCAGAGGAGCCATTGTCCGCGTAAAAACAGCGTTCTAATCCATGCGGCGCGGCCCTGAGCAGGCGCTCCGAGAGTTCGACCACGGGTTCGTGGGAAAAACCGGCGAGCAGCACGTGCTCGAGCTGGTCGAGCTGGGCCTTGACCGCAGCATTGATACGCGGGTTGGCGTGGCCGAACAGGTTCACCCACCAGGAGCTGATCGCGTCGAGATAGGGCTTGCCGTCAAAATCTTCCAGCCAGACACCGCGGCCACTGCGGATCGGGATCAGCGGCAGTGACTCGTGATCTTTCATCTGGGTGCAGGGATGCCAGAGCACGGCCCTGTCGCGCTCGATCAGGAGATCAGATTTACTCATAAGGACTACGGGTGCTCAGGCGAGCTTCTATGGTTATAATGGCCGCCCATTTTGCCACCTATGACAAAAGATGAAACAGCTGATTCGTATCGCCACCCGCAAAAGCCCACTCGCGCTCTGGCAGGCCGAACATGTGAAAAGCCGTTTGCAGGAAAACTTCCCGGGTCTGCAGGTCGAGCTGGTGACCATGAGCACCCAGGGCGACAAAATTCTGGACACACCGCTGGCGAAAATCGGCGGCAAAGGTCTGTTCGTCAAAGAGCTGGAACAGGGCATACTGGAAGGCCGCGCCGACATCGCGGCGCATTCGATCAAGGATGTGCCGATGGAATTCCCCGCAGGCCTGTTTCTCGCCACCATCATGGAGCGCGAAGAACCCTGTGATGCCTTCGTCTCCAACCAGCATAACAGCATCGACGAGCTGCCCCAGGGCGCGGTGGTCGGCACCAGCAGCCTGCGCCGCCGCTGCCAGCTGCTCAGCCGCCGTCCTGATCTAGTGATCAAAGACCTGCGCGGCAATGTCAACTCGCGCCTGGCCAAGCTCGACAACGGCGACTACGACGCCATCGTACTCGCCTGCGCCGGGCTGGTGCGACTGGAAATGGAAGATCGTATCCGCCAGCGCATCGATTCCAGCATTATGCTGCCCGCGGTCGGTCAGGGCGCCATCGGCCTCGAGGCCCGTGCAGATGATAGCGAAACCGTGGCCATGATCATCAGCCTGAACCACAGCGACACCCGCGACCGCATCCTCGCCGAGCGTGCGCTCAACCATCGTCTGCAGGGTGGCTGCCAGGTGCCTATCGCCAGCTACGCCACATTGGCTGGAGACAGTCTGCACCTGCGCGCCCTGGTCGGCGAACCCGATGGCAGCCAGATTGTGAGCGGCGAGCGCAGCGGCCATCGTAGCGAGGCTGTCGCCATCGGCATCAAGCTGGCTGACGAGCTGTTAGCGCGCGGCGCAAGAGGCATCCTGGAACGGCTTTACGCCGCAGAAAATTAAGCCGGGCACGCCGCTGCATTCAATTGCAAACCCCGGGCAAGTCACGTAACCTTGCGCCCCTGCCGGCCAACTGAAAGTTGGCAGCAGGCAGTTATTAGCTGGCAGTTAACTGAATACTGCAAACTGACGACTGCCAACTATGTTTTACTGGAGAGGTGTCCGAGTGGTTGACTAAATTTGCCGGGAGCAAATTTGAACAGCTCGTTGTTTGAGCTGGCCCGCAGGGCGAGGCGCAGGACGCGCCGAGTAACGAGCACGCCGTAGTGCTCCGCTGTTTAACAGCAAGATCGAGTCAGACAGCAGGATAAAGTTTAGAAGTTCTGGAGAGGTGTCCGAGTGGTTGAAGGAGCACGCCTGGAAAGCGTGTATACGGTCAAACGTATCAAGGGTTCGAATCCCTTTCTCTCCGCCAGTTAAACACCGCCCCCGGCCACCAGGCCAGGCAGTGAGTCAGGAAGGATTAAATAGTATCGGAGAGGTGTCAGAGCGGCCGAATGAGCCGATCTGATTCGACAAATGCGCCGGGAGCGCATTTGAACAGCTCGTTTTTTGAGCTGGCCCGCAGGGCAAAATACAGGGATGTATTTTGTAAATCAGGTGTACTGCAGGCGCAAGCCTGCTTGCCTGAAAACAAACAGGTCTCCGGAGAGGTGTCAGAGCGGCCGAATGAGCCTGATTCGAAATCAGGTGTACCCTCGCGGGTACCGAGGGTTCAAATCCCTCCCTCTCCGCCATTCATTACCCATCACCGGCGTCTGATCGCATTTTCGCTTGTGTCCATTTTCAGCAGGTTTTAATCTACCTGCCTCGAACACTGATGTAGCAGGACCGCTTTATCCATACCAGGCACATACTTTACCGCCACCTGTATATGGCGCTGGCGGCCACCGTTGGCGTAATCATCATCGTATTCAATGTCGTACCCGCATGGCTGAGCGATAACACACTCGAAAAAATCCTGCTCAAGGGCGAACTCGTCGTCCTCACCCGCAACAACCCCACCACCTATTACGAAGGCCCCGACGGCCCGGCCGGGCTGGAGTATGATCTGGCCAAACTGCTGGCTGATGAACTCGGCGTCAAACTCAGGATGGTCGTGGCGCAAAACCTCAGCCAGGTGCTCGCCGGAGTGGAAAACGGGGTGGCCCATTTTGCCGCCGCCGGGCTCACCATTACCGCGGATCGCAAGGAATTCTTTCGTTTCGGGCCAGCCTATCAGCAGATCAGCGAGCAGCTAGTCTACAACCTGAATAATCCGCGCCCCAGGTCACTCGATGATCTCAACGGCACCTTCGAAGTCGTGGCCTATTCCAGCCACAATGAAACCCTGGTCAGACTCAAAAAGCAGCATCCGACGCTCAACTGGAAAGAAAATGACGAGCTCGAAAGCGAAGATCTGCTGCAGCTGGTGGCTGACGAAGTGCTCGACTATACCGTGGTCGACTCCAACGAATTCATGCTCAACCAGCGCTTTATGCTGAATTTACGCGTCGCTTTTGATATCGGTGAGCCAGAACAACTCGGCTGGTTATTCCCGCGATCGGAAGACAGCTCGCTGTACGACAGGGTCACGGAATTTTTCAAAAAAATTCGCGCCAGTGGCGAACTCACTCGCCTGATCGAACGCACCTACGGCCACACCAAAGATTTTGATTATGTTGGCACCCTGATTTTTCGCCGCCATGTTGCGCAACGCCTGCCCGCCTACCAGGATTTCTTTGAAAACGCTGCCAGGGAAAACACTCTCGACTGGCGCCTGCTGGCGGCAATGGGCTACCAGGAATCACACTGGGACCCAAAAGCGGTTTCCGCCACCGGGGTGCGCGGCATCATGATGCTGACACAAAGAACAGCCGCCGATCTCGGTGTTAAAAACCGGCTAAAACCCGAGAGTAGCATCATGGGTGGCGCCGCCTATTTCGCCAGCATCCTGCAACGTATTCCCGCTGACATCGGTGAACCCGACCGCACCTGGATGGCGCTGGCTGCCTATAATATCGGTTATGGTCATCTCGAAGATGCCCGTGTCATCACTGAGCAGCGCGGCAAAGATCCGCACCGCTGGTTTGATGTAAAACAGTCGCTACCGTTGCTGGCCAAGCGCAAGTGGTACAAAAACACCAAACACGGTTATGCCCGCGGCTGGGAACCTTTGCAATACGTGGAGAATATCCGCAGTTATTATGACATTCTGCGCTGGCTGGATGACACCCAGGTGAAAAAAATCAACACCCCGGAGGCATTTTCGATTCTGCCCCAGGTGCCCTGAGACTGTCAGTCCAAGTTAAGGAAGATCTGAATAATTCCATCCTGAAATTTTCAGACCACGAAAACAAAAAAATATCATTTTTTGTTTTCTTCATTTTCAATGGCTTATCAGCCATTGAAAATGGCGGCACATCCATGTGCCACGGAAACTCTGACACATCAGAGTTTCCCTAAATCAGGTCGCATTCTACCGGCAAAGGTCAGCAGTTCCCGGCGAAACCTGTCCGGGTGCGAAACAAAAGGCGCGTGCCCGGCAGTGTCTTCGATACTGATTTCGATGCCAGGATTAAGCTCTGGCAAGGCATCGGCAAGCGATACTGGCACCAGCCTGTCGCGCCCACCCAGATGCCAGTGCAAGGGCGATTCGAGCAGGCTCAGATCGCGGCGCAAATCGCATTCCTGCAATTGCTGTAGACCCGCCTGCAATGCCTGCGCGCTGGCCTGGCCGCGCGCGCTCATGGCACGCTGCAGTTCGCGCACGGTTTTCAGCGCGTGTTTATCACCGGTCACCTGCAGCGCCAGAAAACGCCGCAGCGTAGCCTCGCTGTCCTGGTCCAGTTCGGCGGCAAAGTCGCTAAACACACTGGCCTCGACTGCGCTCGTCCAGTCTGGACGGCGCACAAAACAGGGGTTGCAGGCGACCATAAACAGTCCGGCGACCCGCTCCGGGTAGAGCTGCGCCAGTCTCAGCACTGCCAGCCCGCCCAGCGACCAGCCCACCCAGAGTACAGGTTTCTGGCTGATCGCGGCGAGCAGCTGGACCTGTGCCGCCAGGCCCTCAGCGGGCACTTTGTTCATGCTGCCATGGCCCGGTAAATCGACACAGATCACCTCCAGCCAGTCCGGCAGACCCGCTATCACTGGCTCCCAGACAGCGCTGTTCATCGCCCAGCCGTGGACAAACACACAGGTGATTTTTTGTCTCAGCGCAGCAGGCATTTGCAGTTGTGCTGTTGTATGCTTGCGACCTGTTCCTTTCGCACCGGGAAATGTTGTCTACGCATGGCTTTTGATCCTGTCATTCTGCTCTATCCGCTTATCGGCTATCTGTTCGGTTCTATCTCCACCGCGATCATCATCTGCAAACTGATGCAGTTGCCAGATCCGCGCAGTGTGGGTTCGAACAACCCGGGCGCTACCAATGTACTGCGCCACGGCGGCAAAAAAGCCGCCATTATCACGCTCTTCGGTGACATGTTGAAAGGCCTGCTGGCAGTGCTGCTCGCCAGCCAGTTCAGCACCCGGCCTGAATCGCTTGCGCTCACCGGGCTGGGTGCTTTTCTCGGCCATTTATATCCGCTGTATTTTGGCTTTAAAGGCGGCAAAGGTGTGGCCACTTTTTACGGTGTGCTACTCGGCTTCAACTGGCTCGCGGGCCTCGCGGCACTCGTGGTCTGGCTACTGGCCGCTGCTGTCAGTCGCTATTCTTCCCTGTCGGCCCTGCTCTCAGCCGCGAGTGCACCGGTTTTTTTATGGCTGCTGGATGCGAATACCGCTCTGCTATTAGCCTGCTCACTCATGGTAACGCTGCTCTACTGGCGCCACCGCAGCAATATGCGTAACCTGATCAGCGGTCGGGAAAACAAAATCGGCGAGAAAAAACCACAGTCGCAATAATCTCAGGCGGTACTCGGTGCGGGCGGCTGTAACTCGTCCAGCGGCCAGCGTGCGCGCGCCGCGATCTCTAACGGCTGGCTCTCACCAGCGAGCAACCGCAAACAGCCGAGGTGCGCGATCATGGCACCATTGTCAGTACAAAATTCGATCCGCGGGTAGAACAGTTCAGCCTGGTGGCGCTGTACCATCGCTGCCAGCTGCGCGCGTAACTGCTGATTGGCACCGACCCCACCCGCGATCACCAGGCGCGTGCAGTGCGAAGCCAGCAGCGCGCGTTCGCTTTTGATCACCAGGGTATCGACCACCGCCTCTTCAAAGGCGCGCGCAACATCGGCGAGTTGCTGTGCATAATCACCGGCCTTCGCATCCAGACTTTGTAAGGTGGTGAAGGCAAAGGTCTTGAGGCCGCTAAAACTGAAATCCAGCCCCGGTCTGTCGGTCATCGGCCGCGGGAAGCGGTAGATCCCGGCGCGGCCCTGTTCTGCCAGTTTTGCCAGCGCCGGGCCGCCGGGATAACCCAGCCCCATAATCTTGGCGGTTTTATCGAAGGCCTCACCGGCAGCATCGTCCAGACTCTGACCCAGTAACTGGTACTGGCCGACGCCGCTGACCTCGGCGAGCAGGGTATGGCCACCCGAAACCAGCAGGGCGATAAATGGAAACGCGGGCGGATTCGCTTCCAGCATCGGCGCCAGCAGATGGCCTTCCATATGGTGTACTTCCAGCGCTGGCACGCCCAGCGACCAGGCCAGCGCCCGGCCCAGCGCAGCACCCGCCATCAGCGCCCCGATCAGCCCCGGCCCCGCGGTGTAGGCGACACCATCGATCTGGCTCAGCCGGAGATCGGCCTGCGCCAGTAACTGCTTGATCAGGGGAGATAAATAGCGAATATGGTCGCGTGAAGCCAGCTCCGGGACCACACCTCCATATTCAGCATGGAGCTCGATCTGGCTGTGTAATACATGACCGAGCAGGCCGCGCTCGCTGTCGTAGAGCGCGAGACCGGTCTCATCGCAGGAGGTTTCGATGCCTAGAACTATCATTATCGTCAGGGTTTCTTTCAGATTTCCGGACTTTTATACGGGCCGATATGGAAAAATGCCAAATTCAGGTTTTGGCTTTTAAAAATAATGCGATATACTACGTCGTTTCCCGCAGTCGTATGCGGATTTTTTGTGCCTATAAGTTTGCTGGGCAGGAAATCTGACTGTTCGAAATACATCTGGAATAACATTACTGGAATATATATGCCCGCTGTCAAGATTAAAGAAAACGAGCCCTTTGACGTCGCCCTGCGCCGCTTCAAACGTTCCTGCGAAAAAGCCGGTGTCATGACTGAAGTGCGTCGTCGTGAAGCTTATGAGAAGCCCACCACTGAACGCAAGCGCAAAGCCGCTGCTGCGGTCAAACGTCATCTGAAAAAGCTGTCGAAAGATCGCGGTCGTTTCGCGCGTTCGCCCCACCAGAACAGACGCTAAGCCCCTGCTATGACTAGCGCCCTGAAAACCAGCTTACAGGACGCCATGAAAGCGGCGATGAAAGCAGGCGACAAGCCGCGACTGGGTGTCGTGCGTCTGATGCTGTCTGCGATCAAACAGATCGAAGTCGATGAACGCATCGAACTCGACGACACTCGCGTCACTACTATCCTCGACAAAATGGTCAAACAGCGGCGTGAATCGATCAGCCAGTTTGAAGTCGCAAAACGCGATGACCTGGTTGCCCAGGAAAAATTCGAAATCGAAATTATCCAGGAATTTCTGCCTCAGGCACTGAGCGCGGCAGAAATAGAAACCATCATTAACGATGCCATCGCCAGCACCGGTGCCAGTTCAATCAAGGAAATGGGCAAGGTGATGGCTATCATTAAACCCAAAGTCGTCGGCCGTGCTGACATGGGTGACATCAGTAACAGCATCAAAGCTCGCCTCGATGCAGGCTGAAATGACTGTTCAGACAGCGCTCAAAAACGACCGCCTGATTCGCGCCCTGCTCCGCCAGAGCGTCGACCAGACCCCGATCTGGATCATGCGCCAGGCCGGACGCTATCTGCCAGAATACCGTGCGGTGCGCGAACAGGCGGGCGATTTCATGACTCTGTGCATGACTCCTGAGCTGGCCTGCGAAGTCACTTTACAGCCACTGCGCCGTTTCCCGCTCGATGCTGCGATCCTGTTCTCCGATATTCTCACCATCCCCGATGCCATGGGTCTGGGCCTGTATTTCGAAGCAGGCGAAGGCCCCAGATTCAAAACCCGACTGGACAACGCAGCCGATATCGCGCGCCTGCGCGCACCCGACCCGGAAGATGATCTCGGCTATGTCATGGACGCGGTACGTCTGATCCGCCGCGAACTCAAGGGTGAAGTGCCTTTGATCGGCTTTGCCGGCAGCCCCTGGACACTGGCGACCTATATGATCGAAGGCGGCGGCAGTAAAACCTTTGCCAAAGCCAAGGCACTGTTGTTCGAAGATCCTGCAGCGGCGCATCAGCTAATGAATGTGCTCGCGGACTCGGTCGCGGCCTACCTCAATGCCCAGATCAATGCTGGCGCCCAGGCGGTGATGGTGTTCGACAGCTGGGGCGGTGCGCTCAGCACTGCACACTATAAAGAGTATTCACTGGCGGCGATGCAGCGCATTGTCGATCAGCTGATTCGCGAAAAGGACGGGGTAAAAATTCCGCTCACCCTGTTCACCAAGGGTGGCAGTCTCTGGCTGGAAGATATCGCTGCTACCGGCTGCGATGCGGTGGGCCTGGACTGGACCATCGATATCGGCGAAGCGCGCAGACGCATCGGTGACAAGGTAGCCCTGCAGGGCAATATGGATCCTGCGGTGATGGCTGCGTCTACGCCGACAGTCTGCCATGAAGCCGAACGCATTCTGAAATCATACGGCCATGGCAATGGCCATGTGTTCAACCTCGGCCATGGCATCACGCCTGATATCACCACCGAAAATGTCTCCGCGCTGGTCGACAGCGTGCACCAGCACAGCCGCCAGTACCATACATAGTCACATTACCGATTAAAACAGCTGTTCTGGCAAGGGTGCTTCTGCGCCATCTTCGGGCTGTCTCGGGGTTGGCGAGGTACCACCCGGTTGCGGCGCGTTCTCGCTTCTGAATATTTCGAACAGGGTATCGGTATCGGTATCGGTGGCGGCCTCGCCGGTCTCGGCATTGATTTTTACATTGACCAGCCCATCCGGTCTGGGGAACTGCTTTTCGGCAACACCTCGCAGGGCCTCGCGCATAAAATCGATCCAGATCGGCAAGGCTGCGTGCGAGCCGGTTTCATAATTACCCAGCGGCTTGACCTGATCAAAGCCCACCCAGGCGATGGTCACAAAGTCCTGATTAAAGCCATTGAACCAGGCATCGCGCTGGTCATTGGTCGTCCCGGTTTTACCGGCGAGGTCGTGGCGTCCGAGTTGCATGGCGCGTACCCCGGTACCACGCCGTACCACTTCCTGCAGCATCGAATCCATCAGATAGACCAGGCGCGGCTCGAGCGTCTGCTCGGCCTGCTTGGGCAACCTGCCAATGCTTTCTTCTTCGTCGATCGCTTTCGGCTGCACACTCTGTTTCTGCGCGAGCACGCAGGCAGTGCAGGCGACCGCCGGATCGGCTTCGAACAGTACGGTGCCGTCAGCGTCTTCGATGCGTTGAATAAAATACGGTTTGATCAGATAGCCGCCATTAGCTAACACCGAGTACACGCGCGCCAGCTCTATCGGGCTCACCTCACAACTACCCAGCGCCAGAGAAAGATCGTGCGGCAGGTCGTTTTCGTTGAGGCCGAAGTTTCTGGCAAATTTGACTGTGGTCGGTATTCCCACCGAACGCAGTAAACGTATCGAAACCAGATTGCGAGATTTCACCAGCGCTTCGCGCAGGCGCGTAGGGCCATAAAATTTTCCGCTGTAGTTTTCCGGACGCCAGGACGCTTCCAGTGCCGCGTCTTCAAATACTACGGGCGCATCATTGATCAGGCTGGCCGGGGTGTAACCATTCGCCAGCGCGGCCGAATAAATCACTGGCTTGAAGCCAGAACCGGCCTGGCGTTTTGCCTGAATAACACGATTAAACTTACTGTGCTCAAAATCAAAACCACCGGTAAGCGCACGGATGGCGCCATCATTCGGCGCAACCGAGACCAGTGCGCCCTGCACTTCGGGGATCTGACCGAGAATCCAGGCCTGTTGGCTATCCTGCGCCACCCAGATTACATCGCCGCGCTGTAAAATTTCCGCCACGCTCTTCGGCTCCGGGCCTTTGCGGTTGATACTGAGATACGGCGACGCCCATGCCAGTCCCGGCCACTCCAGGCGAACAGATTCACCCGTTTTTAACACGGCTTCTGCAGCAGGTGCGAGATCGGCGGCCTCATCTTTTTCCTGGATCGCGATCACCAGCGCGGGCTTGAAGCGGCCGTAATCATGCTCATTTTCCAGCATTGCCGCAACATCGGGCGCAGGGCTGTTCTCGCCCTGATTATCGAGATCGATATGCCGGATCACACCGCGAAAACCGTGGCGCTGGTCGTAATCCACGAGCCCATTCCAGAGACTGTCGTTGGCAGCCTTTTGCAGGGGCTTTTGCACCGTGGTATAGACCCGCAGCCCACGGTTATAGGCTTCATCGCCGAACTGGTT